>TARA_R110002110_G_scaffold260260_1_pt1 | contig 149057 bp, 147 predicted proteins | sample TARA_R110002110 | Tara Oceans TARA_R110002110 (sample SAMEA4397330) | marine metagenome | biome: Polar Biome; feature: [SRF] surface water layer (ENVO:00010504); material: water (ENVO:00002006), including particulate matter (ENVO:01000060) such as... | depth 5 m | reverse complement strand
TCCTGCCGCGGCCGCTCGCCCTCCAGCTCGCGCGGCTGGAACGCTACGGTTTGTTTATTCTGATCGGGCTGATCTTTATCCTGCCGATACTGGGACGGCAGCTCGGGACCGACCTCAACATTTTCCGTTGGCTCGTTCTCGGACCGCTTGAGTTCCTGCGTGGGGTCTTACTGCATGGCGTCGGCCTGATATGAGCGAAACCGTAGAAACCGCAGAAACCACCGAAAGCTTCGAGCAACCTGTCCCGGATCACCAGGCCGGGCAGGCGATGCAGGATGATGACGCATCCGACTATTCGCTCGTCGTCAATCTTGAAGGGTTCGAAGGGCCGCTCGACCTGCTTCTGGCCCTGGCGCGAGACCAGAAGGTCGATCTGACGAAGATCTCGGTCCTGGCGCTTGCCAATCAATATCTCGAATTCATTCATTCGGCCCGCAAGCTGCGGCTTGAGATCGCGGCCGATTACCTGGTCATGGCGGCGTGGCTGGCCTATCTGAAGTCCAAGCTTCTGCTGCCCTCGGAGGTCAACGAAGACGAGCCGACCGCGTCGGAGATGGCCGCCGCATTGCAGTATCAGCTGCAGCGGATCGAGGCGATGCGTACGGCGGCCGAAACCCTGTTTGCGCGGCCGTTGCTGGGCCGGGACGTGTTTGACCGTGGTGCACCCGAGGGCATCCGGGTGATCACTCACCCGGTCTACGAGGCCTCACTGTTCGAGATGCTCGATGCGTATGGCGCCATCACCCGGCGCGGCAAGGCCGAAACACTGACGATCCAGCAGTTTGAACTGTTCTCCATGGACGATGCCCTCGGCCGCCTGCGCGGTATCCTGGGCAGTTCGCCGGAATGGGCCACGCTGCTGAGTTTCCTACCCGAAGGTTTGCACGAGGGCCTGCCAAAACGGGCCGCCATCGCGGCGACCTTCGCGGCCAGCCTGGAGCTTGTCCGCGACGGGCATGCCCAGATCCGACAGGACGGCCGGTTCGGGCCGATCTTCTTCCGGCGACGACCCGACGATGAACTTCCCACCCCAGCGAATGAAGGGGGCGAAACCCTTGACGATCAATCCTGAACTGGAGCCCGACGAGCATACCGAGCTCCTGCGCCTGGCCGAGGCGGTCCTGTTCGCGGCTGTCGAACCGCTCGACGAGGCGTCGATTGGCGCCCAGTTGCCGAAGGGCACCGATATTCCCGCGCTGCTCGACGAATTGCGCAAGCTTTATGCGGGCCGCGGCGTAAATTTGATCAGCGTTGCCGGCAAATGGGTGCTCCGCACCGCGCCGGACCTGGCCGACAAGCTCAAGATCGAACGCGAGTCCCAACGGCGCCTGTCACGCGCCGCGCATGAAACCCTCGCCGTGATCGCCTATCACCAGCCGGTGACCCGGCCTGAAATTGAGGAAATTCGTGGCGTCAGCTTGAGCAAGGGCACCATGGATGCGCTGTTCGAGGCCAACTGGATCAAACCCGGGCGCCGCCGGAATTCGCCGGGCCAACCGCTGACCTGGGTCACGACGGAGACTTTCCTGTCCCATTTCGGACTCGAGAGCGTGAAAGAGCTGCCGGGAATCCAGGAACTCAAATCCGCTGGGCTGATCGATTCACGACCCGCGGTCAGCATCTATGCGACATCCGCACAGAGCGACGAACTTCCGTTTGAATCTATGACGGGGCAGGACGAAGCCGAACCGGAAATGGACGAGCCGCTCGAGATCGATACCGACGCGGAGATCGAAGGCGCAACCGAAGTCGAGAAAGAAGACGCACCCGAAGCGGATATCGACGTCGAGATATATACTGAAACCGGTGCTGGGGAGGAGGATGCGCATCATGGCGACGAGGCGCCCGCCGCCGACGCAGAAGAAATTCGCGAAGACGAAACAGGCACCTGATCGTGACGGGAACCTCGGTTGCGACTGAGAACCGTTTTCAATAGGCTCCGCCGACTTTAGCGAGACCGGCCGACGCGGCCGATGCGGGACCCTTAAAGCTGGAATATGGTGCGCGAACTCAACGACCTGGCCCTCGAGCATGTAACGCACCGGTTCGACGACACGATCGCGGTCGATGATTGCAGTCTGACCGTCGGTGCGGGCGAAGTGGTTTGCCTGGTCGGGCCATCGGGTTGCGGCAAGACGACATTGTTGCGCGTCGCTGCTGGACTTGAGCCACTCCAAGAGGGGCGGGTCCTGATCGGCGGCGAGGTCATGGCGGACGGGCGGATGTCTGTCCCGCCGGAAGATCGGAATGTCGGCCTCGTGTTCCAGGATTATGCGCTGTTTCCCCATCTGACGGTGCGCGGAAACATCGCCTTCGGGCTCAAGCATCTGTCGTCGGCCGATCGCGATGAACAGGTCGCACATGCCCTCGACCGGACGGGCATGTCCGGCTACGCCTCGATCTACCCCCACCAATTGTCCGGCGGCCAGCAACAGCGGGTGGCACTGGCGCGGGCCCTCGCGCCACGGCCGCGCATCGTGTTGCTTGATGAGCCATTTTCGGGGCTCGACACCTCGTTACGACATCTGGTTCGCGACCAGGCCGCCGAAATCCTGCGTGATGCGGGCATCGCGACACTGATGGTGACCCATGATCCCGAAGAGGCGATGTATCTGGCCGATCGCATCGCCGTCATGGATCGCGGCAAGCTCCGGCAGGTGGGCAGCCCGGATCAGATCTACCTCGAGCCGGCAAACGCGTTCGTTGCGGCATTCTTTGGGGACGTGAACCGTTTCACGGGGCAGGTGGCGGCCGGATTGGTCTCCATACCGCTCGGACCAATAGTGACCAATGGCCAGGCCGAGGGTCAGACTGTTGAGATTTTGATCCGGCCGGAAGCGTTGCGCATATCGACCGGCAATTCGCCTGAGTCGGCCGACAGTGTCACGGGTTCCGTCGTCGCGGCCCGTTTTTTAGGGCGTAGCAGCCTGATCGATGTTCGCCTCGGTGACGCCGCGGGTGCGACGGTGCGCGTTCACATGGCCGGCCGGATGCTGCCGGATGAGGGCGATACCGTTTCGGTGTCCCGTGACGACGCGCAAACTTATGTCTTTGCGAAATCCCAAGGTGAATAACGCTGCGAAGCCAATGGGCTAGGCTGCAATTGCCCGTTACCGGCCATTGCGGGTGGAAATCCTTTCTGCAATAGTCCCGCCGATCAATCCCCAAGGTTGGGGGATAGAAAATTCACACTGGAGCGCCTGAACATGGGCACGTTTTCAATCTGGCATTGGCTCATCGTCCTCGTGGTTGTGCTCGTCCTTTTCGGCGGACGCGGCAAAATCCCCAGCCTTATGGGCGACGTTGCCAAGGGCATTAAGTCCTTCAAAAGCAACATGAAAGACGAGGGTGCGAACGCTGAATCGAGCAAGCTCGAGGAAGACACCACGTCAACGACTGCTACAACGGCTACGCGCGAAGACGAAACGGCCAAGAGCTAGTTCGACGCGCCTTCGAAGGCCTGACAAAAGTCAGTCCCTGAACGGACCACGCGATCATGTTTGATATCGGCTGGCCGGAGCTGTTCCTGGTGATGGTCATCGCCTTGATAGTGATCGGCCCCAAAGAGCTGCCGAATGCCATCCGCACGGTCATGTCGATCGTGCGCAAGCTTCGTGCGACTGCGCGTGAGTTTCAAAGCGGCCTCGACGATATCGCGCGTGAAACGGGCCTCGATGACGTTAAACGTCAGATGGACGACCTCGACTTCTATGACCCTGGCGAAGCGCTGAAGAGCATCGCGGAACCGGATAAGGACCTGCTCGGCATCGACGATGATCCGGACCTGCCGCCGGCGGGCAACAGCATTCTCGATACCGATGCCGGCTACACGCCCCCCGTGGACGAGGGAACGCCACACGGTGATGCCGCGGGCCCGTTCGACACGTCGCCACCACCAGACGCAGAAGCGCCGAAATCTGGCACGCCGAAAACTGAGACGGCGATGACCGACACGCCGAAGACCGATACGGCGGCGCCGGCGAAACCGGTGCCCGAGGTGACCCCGGACGAAGAGGCGAAACCCGCCCCGAGTGGCTCGACGACATGACGTCGGATACGCACGAGCCCGAGGGGCCTCAGAATCCCGAGGTCGGTGGTGACCCCGAGAGCGGCATCGACGACCAGAAGATGTCGCTCATTGAGCATCTGACCGAACTCCGCCGTCGTCTGATGTACGCGGCGATCGCATTCGTCGCTGTGTTCCTCGTCTGCTTTTACTTCTCCGACACGTTCTTCAACTTCCTGGTCGAGCCGCTGGCGTCAGTCTGGAGTGGCGGTGACCGGCGGCTGATCTACACAGCTCTGCACGAAAAGTTTTTCACCAACATCAAGGTCGCCTTCTTCACTGCGGCCTTCCTGTCGTTTCCCATTTTTGCTGCGCAGATTTATATGTTTGTCGCGCCGGGTCTCTACAAGAACGAGAAGGGTGCGTTCCTGCCGTTCCTGATCGCGACCCCGTTCCTGTTCTTCGGCGGTGGCGCCTTCGTCTATTACATCGTGATGCCTGTCGCTTGGCAGTTCTTCACCGGTTTCGAGCAGCTGGCCGCCGGTTCGGGAGGTCTCCCGATCGAGCTGGAGCCCAAGGTCAACGAGTATCTGTCCCTGGTGATGCGCCTGATCTTCGCATTCGGGATCAGCTTCGAGTTACCCGTTGTCCTGTCGCTTCTGGCCAAGGTCGGCATCGTGACGGCCGACGGCCTCAAGAAAAAGCGCCGCTACGCGATCGTCATCGCATTTATCGCCGCCGCGGTCCTGACACCGCCGGACCCCCTCAGTCAGCTCGCGCTTGCGATCCCGATCATCGTCCTCTACGAGATCTCGATCTATTGCGCAATTCTGATCGGCCGGCGCCGTGACCGCGCTGCTGCGTCCGAGGCAGACGAGTAAGTCCGCAAAACTGGACGCGATTCGCCAGGAGTCCCTATAACTGCGCGACCTTTAGTTCGGCGGATTTCCCATGTTCGACCTCAAATGGATTCGAGAGCATCCCGACGCGTTTGATCGCAGCCTTGTTCGGCGCGGCGATCAGCCCCTGTCGGAACAGGTGCTCGATCTCGACGCGCGTCGGCGTGATGCGCAAACGCGCCTGCAGGAAATGCAGGAGCGGCGCAACGCAGCCTCGAAGCAGATCGGCGCGGCGATGCAGGACGGCCGGAAGGACGAGGCCGAGCAACTCAAGACCGAAGTCGGCGACATCAAAGGCCAGATGGACGCCGTCGAGGCGGAAGAGAAAGACGCCGCCGACGCCCTGAACAGCCTGCTGTCGGGAATCCCCAACGTGCTCGACGACGATGTCCCCGATGGCGCGGATGAAAGCGACAGTTTGGAAGTCCGCAACGTCGGCATGATCCCGAGCTTCGCATTCGAACCCAAGGAACATTTCGACCTCGGCGAAGCGCTGGGCCTGATGGACTTCGAGACGGCAGCGGAACTGTCGGGTTCGCGCTTTGTGATTTTGAAGGGGCCGCTGGCACGCATGGAAAGGGCATTGGCCGATTTCATGCTCGACATCCACACCAACGAATTCGGCTATACCGAAATCAGCCCACCCTTGTTGGTGCGAGACGACGTCTTGTTCGGAACCGGCCAGCTTCCCAAATTTGCCGATGATTTGTTCCGGACCGAAGATGGGCGCTGGCTCATCCCAACAGCGGAAGTCCCGCTGACAAACATGGTTGCCGGCAAGATACTGGAGGCAGCGGAGCTCCCCGTGCGCGTGACCGCGCACACGTCGTGCTTCCGCGCCGAAGCAGGTGCCGCCGGCCGGGATACGCGCGGCATGCTGCGCCAGCATCAATTCTACAAGGTCGAGCTGGTATCCGTCGTGAGCCCGGAAGAATCCGAGGCGGAACTCGATCGGATGACCGGTTGTGCAGAAGAGGTCCTGAAACGTCTCGGGCTGACTTACCGCCTCGTGGTTCTGTGCAGCGGCGATACGGGCTTTGGTGCGGCCAAAACCCATGACATCGAAGTGTGGATGCCGGGGCAGGCGACGTATCGCGAGATTTCGAGTTGTTCCAACACCCGGGCTTTCCAGGCGCGCCGGATGAATGCGCGATATCGACCGGCCGGCGACGGACAGGCCCCCGAGCATGTTCACACCCTCAACGGTTCGGGCGTCGCAATCGGACGCGCACTGATCGCCATTCTTGAGAATTACCAGAACGAGGATGGCTCGATCACGGTACCTGAGGCGCTGCGGTCCTATATGGGCGGGCTTGAGGTGATCCGTGGCGATGTTTGAGTTTCCGAAGAAGACCGACAAGCTTCGCATCCTGATATCCAACGACGACGGGGTGCGCGCGCCGGGCATCAAGGTGCTGCACCGCATTGCCCGCGAACTCAGCGACGATGTCTGGGTCTGTGCGCCTCTCAACGAGCAGAGCGGCGCGGGGCATTCGCTGACGTTGCGTTACCCCCTCTGGCTGCGCCGACTAGGAACGCGGCGCTACGCGGTCGAGGGCACACCAACGGACAGCGTTCTGGTGGGCATCCATCACGCCCTGAAGGACCGCAAACCCGATCTCGTGCTCTCGGGGATCAATCGCGGCAGCAACATGGGCGAGTTCATCACCTATTCGGGTACCTGTGCGGCAGCGATGGAGGCGACGATCCTCGGCGTGCCGGCGATCGCGCTGAGCCAGCAGACCGACTTCGATCGCTCTTTCACCCATTGGTCGACGGCCGAACAGCATGCGCCGGGCGTCATTCGCAAGCTGCTCAAGGCCGGCTGGCCGGAACGGACCTTCATCAACATCAATTTTCCCGATTGCCTGCCCGAGGATGTCACAGGTGTTGAGGTTACAGAGCAGGGCACGCGTCCGATGGGTGACTCGCTCGTCGAGAGCCGCCACCCGCGCGGCGGACGCTACTTCTGGGTCGGTGCGCTGCCGACCCACGCTAAGGGTAAAAAGGGGAGCGACCTTGCAGCGGTGGAGGAAAAACGCATCTCGGTGACGCCGGTCGACCTGAACTTCACGAACAAGCGGGCCATGAAGCCGCTCGCAGAGGCGCTCAAGGGATATCGAAAGAGATGAGCACGCCCGCTCACCGTGCGCGGCTCGTTCTCGCACTTCGCAGCGCAGGGATCACCGACACGAAAGCCTTGTCCGCGATCGAGAATGTGCCACGCGAGATATTCGTCCCCGACGCCTTTCAGGACCGCGCCTACGAAGACACAGCCTTGCCTATCGGATACGGCCAGACCCTAAGCCAGCCGCTCGTGGTGGCCACGATGATCCAGGGCCTGGAGCTCGGCAATCGCGAGAAGCTCCTTGAGGTGGGTACCGGATCGGGCTACCACGCCGCAATTTTGTCCCATTTATGTCGACGGGTGTACACGATCGAGCGTCACAGACCATTGCTTGCCGACGCACAAGGGCGGTTCGACGCGCTCGGCCTGAGCAACGTGGTAACCATGGCGGGAGACGGCATGAAGGGTTGGCCCGAACAGGCACCGTTCGACAGGATCAGTGTCACCGCTGCGGGCGACGCGCCGCCGCAGGAACTCCTCAATCAGCTGAAGATCGGCGGCATCATGATCATGCCGGTGGGCGGGCAAAGCAGGATCCAGCAACTCGTCCGGTTCCGCCGGACGGAGACTGCGATCGAAAGTGAGGTCCTGATGGACGTCCGGTTCGTGCCGCTGTTGCCTGGAGTGGCCGAGGCTGCGGAAGCCTGACCATGGCGATGGTGCTCACCCGAACAGACCGACTGCGTTCGCTCACTTGGCTCGTTCTCGTGGCGTCCGTGGTCGCCGCATGTGCAGGCCCCGGCGGCAAGGCCGTGATCATCGATCGAAGTTATCAAAACGAAAACCGCGCCGCGGTGCCGTCAGGCGCCTATGTCGTGCAGCGTGGGGACACGGTTTACGGTGTCGCCCAGCGCAACGGCGTCTCGACCCGCGCATTGATCGACTGGAACCGCCTGCGTCCGCCCTACCTCCTGATCCCCGGTCAGGCGCTGCAGCTGCCGCAAAGTCGAAATTACACGGTCGAGCGCGGTGATTCCATCTACGCGATTTCGCGCCGTTTCGGGGTCGACATGACGAGCATTGTGCGGATCAACAACATTCCGTCGCCCTACACGATCCATGTCGGCCAGCGACTGCAATTGCCGGCCAATGCGGGACCAGGGAGCCAGGTTGCCAGCACGTCGGCACCATCGGGGAGCTCTGCGCCGGCGACAACCCTAACCGCGAGATCGCCGTCAGGCCCGACGGCCAAGCCGGCAGCACCAAGACAGGTTGTTTCGATTCCGCGTCCGCCTGCGCGGGCGGGCAGTGGATTCGTTTGGCCCGTCGAGGGCCGGGTGATCTCATCCTTCGGATTGAAGACCGGTGGGCGACATAATGATGGTGTGAACATCGCTGCGCCCAGGGGCACGCCGATTCGTGCCGCCGAGAACGGTGTGGTCGCCTATGCGGGCAAGGAAATCCGAGGTTTTGGGAACCTGTTGCTGGTCAAGCATGACGGCGGACTTATCACCGCCTATGCCCACGCAGAGGCGCTGCTTGTCGCACGTGGTGACATCGTCACCCGCGGCCAGGTAATCGCAAAGGTGGGCAAGACGGGTGGTGTCGACAATCCGCAACTTCACTTCGAAGTTCGGCGCGGCACGAAGGCTGTGGATCCCGGACAGTTTCTGCCGAGATAGACTTGTTTAGTCGCGAAGGTCGATCGGTTTGCCCAGCCGGCCTGCGACTTCCTGCACGAACTGCCATGCAACACGGCCCGAGCGCGAACCGCGCGTGACCGACCATTCCTTGGCTTCAGCCCGCAATTGATCGGCTGCGATACCGAGTTCAAAATGATCGGCATAGGCCTGCACCATGGCGAAGAACGTATCCTGGTTGATGTTGTGGAAGCCGAGCCAGAGACCGAAACGGTCCGATAGCGACACCTTTTCCTCAACGGCTTCGGACGGGTTGATGGCGGTCGAGCGTTCATTTTCCATCATGTCGCGCGGCAGGAGGTGGCGGCGATTGGAGGTCGCGTAGAACACAACATTCTCCGGTCGACCTTCGATGCCGCCCTCGAGCACGGCCTTGAGCGACTTGTAGCTGCTGTCGGAATTGTCGAAGCTCAAATCATCGCAGAACAGGATCGCCTGACGACCGCTTGCGCGCAGCTCTGTCAGAAGCGCGGGCAGGGACTGGATGTCCTCGCGATGAATTTCCACCAGGAGCAGGCCGTTCTCGACCTCCTCGTTGATTTCGGCATGGGCCGCCTTTACCAGGCTGGACTTGCCTGTGCCGCGGGCCCCCCACAGCAACGCGTTGTTGGCGGGCAGGCCGTTTGCGAAACGTCGGGTGTTCTCGATCAGCGTGTCTGCCTGGCCGTCGATACCCTGCAAAAGACCCAGGGGAACCCGATTAACGGCCGGAATCGCCTCCAAATGCCCGGCGTCGGGCCCATCGGCGTGCCAGACATAGGCGTCGGCGGCCGACAAATCGGTCGTCGTTTTCTTTGCCGGGGCAATGCGATCGAGCGCATCGGCGATGCGGCGCAGCAGGGGGGCGAGTTCCTGATCTTCCATGAAAAATCGTTCCATAAGTTCGGGTATTGGGCCGTGTGCGAAAAGCGGGCGGAAACTAAGCTGCACCACGATGCTGGTCAACGGCGATCACATTTCCTGGTGCGATGGCTGCGAACTGTCATTGTGCCGCGATTTCATTGCATTTTGCTGTAAGCGTTCATTGCAATTCGATCCCGCGTCGCTATCATCCGGCGACTTCGAGATAAGCGCCCTGGAGGGGACATGTTCATTACGCCGGCCTATGCACAGGGGTTTGGTGGAGGCGATGCCTTCACATCGTTCCTGCCGATCATTCTGATCTTTGTGGTTTTCTATTTTCTGCTCATCCGTCCGCAACAGCGAAAGATGAAACAACATCGTGCCATGCTCGGCCAGGTCAAACGCGGCGATCGCGTGCTGACCGGCGGCGGCATCATCGGCACCGTGACCAAGGTGAAGGATGAGACCGACGAGGTGACCGTTGAGATCTCAGACGGCGTCAAGGTGGATATCCTGCGCGGCACCATTTCCGATGTCTTCACATCGGCGCCGAGCGGCGGCGGACAGACGCCGGGCAAAGGTGGCCCGACGGTCGTCGGCCCCGCAGCCAATGATGGGAAACCCAGTGGTGGACTTCTCGGTGGCCTCTTTGGCGGTCGCAAGTAACCTGCCGCTAGAAACCTAACGGGAAGGACCCGCCAGGATGGTCAATTATCCGCGCTGGGCGATTGTCACGACGGTCGTGATCGCGCTGCTTGGGCTCATCTATGCCTCGCCGAATTTCTTCCCGCAAGCGGATGAAGCGGTCGAGACGTCTGGACTGCTGCCAAGCAAGCGTATGAACCTGGGGCTCGATCTCCAGGGGGGTTCCTCGCTGCTGTTGTCGGTGGGGATCGATACGGCTATTCGCGAGACCCTCGAAGCCGTCGAATCGACTGTGCGGCGTGAGTTACGCCAACGCGGCGCCCGCGTCGGCTATTCGGGGCTCCGGGTGGAAGGAAAGGCGATCGCCTTTACCCTGCGCAATGTGGCGGACAGCGACACGGCACGTGACCGGCTGCGCAACATCGAAGACGGGTTCGACCTCGACATCACCGGCGACGTGAACTTCCGCCTCTCGATGACCGAAGAGGCCGAGGCCGCACGTCGTCAGAGCGCAGTCGAGCAATCCATCGAGATCGTGCGTCGCCGTGTGGATGAGACCGGTGTCTCCGAACCCGTAATTCAGCAACAGGGCGACAGCCGCATCCTGGTGCAACTGCCGGGCATCAAGGATCCCGAGCGGATCAAGCGCCTGCTCGGCCAGACGGCGAAACTGAATTTTCATATGCTGGATGAAACCGTCTCCATCCAGGAAGCCGAGAGCGGCGACCTGCCGGCCGGCTCGATGCTCCTCTTCAGTCCCGAGTCAGAAGGGCGCATTCCCTATGTCGTCCGGCGCGCCGTCGAAGTCGGTGGTGATCGGCTGGTGGATGCGCAGCCGACCTTCCAGGACGGCCAACCCATCGTCTCCTTCCGCTTCGATGCGGCAGGCGGTCGACGCTTCGGAGATCTGACATCACAGAATGTCGGCCGACGCCTCGCCATCGTGCTCGACCGGGAGGTCGTCAGCGCCCCACGCATTCAGACGGCCATCACCGGCGGCAGCGGCATCATCACGGGCCGCTTTACCACCCAGCAGGTCAACGATTTGTCCCTCGTGCTTCGCGCGGGTGCCTTGCCGGCACCGCTCACCGTGCTCGAGGAACGCACGGTCGGGCCGGGCCTTGGTGCGGATTCCATCGAGGCCGGCAAGATCGCCAGCATCATCGGTCTGGTCGCCGTGGTCGTGTTCATCGTTATCAGTTATGGCCTGTTCGGCCTGATGGCGGCCATCGCGCTCCTGTTCAACCTGTCGCTGATCGTGGCATTGCTCTCGGTTCTGCAAGCGACACTCACGCTGCCGGGTATCGCAGGCATCGTGCTGACCATCGGCATGGCGGTCGATGCGAATGTCCTGATCCTTGAACGGATCAAGGAAGAGACTCGCAATGGGCGAACGCCGATCTCGGCGATCGATGCCGGCTACCGCCGCGCCCTGACGACGATCATGGATTCAAACCTCACGACCCTCATTGCGGCTATCTTGCTGTTCCAGTTCGGCACCGGGCCGATCAAGGGATTTGCGGTGACGCTGTCCATCGGGATCATCACGTCCATGTTCACGGCGCTGATGCTGACCCGTCTTTTCGTTGTCGTCTGGCTTCGCCGCCGGCGGCCTCAGACCCTGCCGATCTAGGGGAATTATTGTGCGTCTAAGCATCGTTCCCGCGAACACCAACTTCGACTTCGTCGGCCGGCGCAAGCTGGCTTACCCGCTGTCGGCCCTGCTGATCATCCTGTCGATCGGCGTTTTCCTGGCCCAGGGGCTGAATTTCGGAATCGATTTCCGCGGCGGTATCCTGATTGAAATCAAGACAGAAGGGCCGGCCAACATCGCGGAATTGCGCGACACGGTCGGCGGTCTCGGCCTCGGCGAGGTGCAGGTCCAGGAATTCGGCGCGCCCGACGATGTGCTGATCCGCGTCCAGCAACAGGACGGCGCGGAAGCCGAACAGCTGCAGGCGATCAACATCCTGAAAGACGCCCTCGGTGACCAGGTTTCCGAATACAGGCGCACGGAGTTTGTCGGGCCGACGGTCGGTGCCGAGCTGATCAGCTCTGCCATCTGGGCCGTCGTCCTCGCGATCGGCGCGATCCTGATCTACATCTGGTTCCGTTTCGAATGGCAATTCGGCGTCGGGGCCGTAGTCGCCTTGACCCATGACGTGGTCACCACGATCGGCCTGTTCGCGGTCACCCAGCTCGAATTCAATCTGGCGACGGTCGCCGCGATTCTGACCATCGCCGGTTATTCGATCAACGATACCGTCGTGATCTATGACCGGGTGCGCGAGGAATTGCGCCGCTACAAAAAGCTCGATATGGCCGCCTTGCTCAATCTGGCGGCCAACCGGACCCTGTCGCGCACATTCATGACCAGTGTCACGACGTTGATCGCTCTGATCGCATTGGCCATCTTCGGTGGCACGATCATCCGTGACTTCGCCTACGCGATGATCTGGGGCGTGATCATCGGGACATATTCTTCGGTGTTTGTTGCTGTCCCGGTCCTGTTGGCGCTCAACCTGAACCGGGAGACCCTTTCGGCCGGCCTTGATCAGAGCGAGCAGGCAGATGCGTCCGAGGATGACACGCCGGACATGCCGGACACGCCGTCGGACAAGTAGCATGCCGGCCGACCCAACACCCCCGGCGTCCGTTTACCAGGTCGTTGAGCGTTACGGCGCCGGCAAGTTCCAGATCTCCGGGCTGTCCTATCAGAGCTCGGTGTTGGTGTTCCCCGAGCGGACCATCGACTGGCCTGTCACATCGTTTTCCGACATTGATGACGCGGCATTAGCGCCGGTGCTGGCCGAATCTCAAACCACTCAGGGCATCGAATTGTTGCTGCTCGGCTGCGGTCCGCGCATGCAGCTGATGAGCCAGGCCTTGCGGGCGCCTCTGCGCGCGGCGGGGATCGTCATCGAGCCCATGGACAGCGGTGCTGCCGCACGGACGTTCAACCTGCTCCTGTCCGAGGATCGTAGGGTGGCGGCTGCTCTTATCGTACTCCCCTAACGAAAACGGGGCCCCGAAGGGCCCCGTAAACATTGTCGCTTTACGTGGATCAGAACGGAGAGTTCTGCGCCGCCACCATGCCGTAGAGCATGGGGATCGAAAGCAACGTGTTAGTGCGTGAGAACAGCATCGCCCGGCGTGCCGACTTCGGCTTTGCCTCGGCGGGTGCGTCCACAATGCCCAGCGCAATCTTCTGATTTGGCCAGATCACGAACCAGACATTGAAGGCCATGATGAGGCCGAACCACATCGCAATGCCGACCATTGCGCTGACGAAGCTGCCATCGGTCAGACCGATCGCAAGCCAGCTGCCCAGCGTGCCCTGCATCCAAGCGAGGATGAGGCCAAACAGAACAGTCGCCGCCGCGCCCCAGCGAAACCAGAACAGGACCGCCGGAGCAATATGCTTACCGATGGCCGGTTTCATTTCGTCGGGAATTTTCGGCATGGTCGGTACCTGGACAAAGTTCAGGTACCAGAGAAGACCAATCCACATGACGCCGCTGATGACGTGCAACACGCGAATTAGATGTAATAGGAAAGGATCGAATTCCATTTTTTGTCTCCCTTCCGCGCCTAACCGGCGATCGCTTGAGCCACGAGCACCATGATGACGGTCGCAACGACCCCCAACACGACAGTCATGTGCAGTGATTCCAATGGGTTTTTCATAGTATCCCCCTGTGTAAGAACCCGAATCGGACTATAGCAAATTCACCGCGTCGATCCTACGCGGCACACGGAGCACCCGATCTCCGCGGGTGAGGGCACCCATGAGCCTCACGGCGAGTGAACAATACTGTCTGGATGAGGTCCGCCGTCACGACCATGACCGCTACCTGACGGCGCTGTTTCTGCCGCCCGAGCGACGTGCGGCGGCGCTGGCATTGTATGCGTTCAACCTTGAGATCGCCCGGACCCGCGAGATCGTCAGCGAGCCCTTGCTCGGTCAGATTCGCCTGCAATGGTGGCGCGAGACGATCGAGGGTCTGTTCGCGGACAATCCGCGCGAACACCCTGTCGTTGATGCGCTGGGTGCCGCCATTCGCACGCATGACCTGCCGCGCGAGCGGCTGGACGGCCTGATCGATGCCCGCGAGGCCGACCTCGATGACGGACCGCCCCCTGATCTCGCAACCCTGGAAACCTACGCGGCCGAGACATCGGGTGAATTGTCGGCCCTGGTCATGCAGACGCTCGATGCGGGCAATGAAACATCGATCACCGCGGCGCGCGGAGTCGGTGCGGCCTGGGCAATCATCGGACTGGCCCGCGCGGTGGGCTTCCACGCCCAGACCCAGCGCATCTACATCCCAGAAGAACTCCTGAGTGAGTATGAAGTGGAACGGCGGCGCCTGTTTGATCTCAAGCCGTCGGCGGGGCTCAATCAGGCGATCGAGGCCATGATGGCGCGCGCCACGCATTATCTGACGCACGCACGCTCATCATCGTCTGACATCCCAAAATCTGCGCGGCGCGGGTTGCTTCTGGCGAGCCTCGCCGACCGGCATATCGCGGCCATTCGGAAAGTGGGTTTTGATCCGTTCGCCATTCCGGCAGCACAAGCCGCACCGGTGCTGCGCCTGGCCTGGGCCGCCTGGCGCGGGCAGTATTAGTTCGTCTCCTCAGTTCTCAACCTCAGCTTGCGGATCGTCCATCCCGGCGTTGAAGCTGAAGCCCAGGGCGAGCAACTTTTCGACGGCGTCCTGGCCGAATTGGGCCGCGAGCTCGTCGGCGACGATCTTTGGCTGCTCGATATCGTTGAAATCCTCTGCTGAATCGCCATTCACGATGACCAGAAGCCGGGCAGTCTTGTCACTGACATTCTCGAAACGGCGAACCACGCGCGGCGGCACCGCGACAAGATCGTAGGGCTCGAGCACCAACTCGTTCTCGCCTTCATCGCCCCACTGAATCTTGAAGCGCCCGTCAAGGCACAGGAACGTCTCGCGGGTAATCTTGTGGGAATGGAGTATCGGGCCGTTGCCGGGCGGGCATTCGGCGATGATCACGCTCATCTTGTCGCCCGTCGTGACGGCTGGGGCCTGGGCCATCGGTCCGCCTTGCTGCTCAGGCGACATCAGCAGGTACAACGACCGCGCGGTCATTGCCTCATAGACTTCTTTTGGGATGCTGCCGCTGGAATCGTGACTGTCGCTCTGCCCTTTGAGGTCACGGAAGCGCGCCACCTGGCTGTTCATCTCTTCCTGGGTAAAGTTCACCGTCTTCATGTCGATCTCCGTCTCGCGCTGGTTGGTTGTTTTCGCGTCATGGAGAATTTCGCGTGTCTCGCGACATCGCCATATTTTGCCGTCAGCGTTTCCACTATGTAAAAACCAGGGTGGCCACTAGAATTCGCGAATGGCGCAGTATACGAACACCTCACTCGAACGCGGCATGTCGATTTTAAATACCCTCGGCGATGCGGAAGAGCCGATGACGCTGACCGAAGTCGCAGCGCGCGTCGACCTGGCGCGCTCGACGTGCTTTCGATTGATGGCGGTCCTGCAAGATCTGGGGTTTGTGCTCAAGAACCCGCAAAGCGGCACCTACAGCCTGGGTTTCAACGCCTACCGTCTCGGGCAAACCACCCACGCCGTAGAGGCGATTGTCCGTGATGCGCGCCCGTTTCTGGTGAAACTCGCGCAGGAGACCGGCCTGACGTCCTACCTCGGGGCGTTGGAGGGGCCACAACTCCTGATCTGTGATGTCGCGACGGCAGAGAAAACAGAGAAGACACCAGTGTCCGCGGCCATGCGGATCGATGCGCATGCGGTCGCTGCGGGAAAAATGTTACTGGCCTCACGACCCGAGGAAGAGGTGGCCGCGTTCTTCGCAACACACCCACCGCGGCGTTACACGGGCAAAACACTGAACGCCCATGACAGGCTGCGGCAGGAACTCCGAGAGGTATCGGCTTGCGGCTATGCGATCGAACGCGGCGAAATGCGCGACGACATCCAAGCGATGGCTGTTCCGGTGATCAGCAGCTTCGAGCGTCCGATCCTGGCACTGGCCACAATCGGCAAAGTCCCGAAAGAGGGAAGTGCTGCGTTTCAACGCAGGATCGACGCCATGCACGCGGCGATCAACGACCTGTACGAGTTCCGAGTGTTTGGGCGTTAGAAGTCGGTTTTTCAGGCGGGGTCGGGCGGCCCCTTGAGCTCGACGACGTTGCCTTCGGGGTCGCGCAGGTAAACGCTCGGCCCGGTACCGTCGGCGCCGTAGCGCGGGCCTTCCTCGACGATCTCAATATTGTGCGCGTCGATATAGGCGTGGAGCGCGGCATCGTCGAAACGATCAATCCGAATCGCAAAATGATCGAGGTTGCGTCCCTCGGGGCCCGGCGCAGCACCACCCTTGCGGCCCAATACGCCGTCCACGGTGATCAGGTCGATCAACTGCCGTCCGGCGCGCAACTGCAGCAGGTCGACTTCCTTGTTGTGCCGGTCGACCGTGCAGCCGAGCAGGTCGCAATAGAAATGCCGCATGGCATCCAGATCGACGCAGCGGATAACCAGGTGATCCAGGCCTTCCATTTCAAATGGGGGAGAAGACATCATGGCGATCAATTATATGCCGGGTCCGGCGGGCCTTTCAGCTCCACCGTGTTGCCTTCGGGGTCCTTGATGTGGATCCCGGGACCTTCACCGTCCGCGCCGCCGCGGATGATGGTTGACCCTAGTTCCACGCCGTGTCCCGACAGGTAGGCGCGGATCGCGTCGTCGTCATAGGGTTCCACCTGAATCGCGAAGTGATCCATGTTGTAGCCGTCATTCCCGGGTGCGGGACCACCCTTGCGTCCAGAGAGTTCGTCGACGGGCATCAGGTCGATGATGTGATCGCCCACGCGCACCTGGTAGAGGCCGATCTCGGTGTCTTCCTCCTGCATCGTGCCGCCCAGCACGTCACAATAGAAGTGCTTCATCGTCGCCAGGTCGCTGCAGCGGACCACCACGTGATCGAGACCCTTCAGTTTGAATGGAGCGTTGATGCTCATTGGCTCTTCCTCCGCCCCCTGAGCCTGATCACGGCCGCCGGGCCGCCATGGCGTTCGCTCGCGGGCAGCTCCGTCTTGAAGGCCTCAATATACTCTATGTCGAAAAGGTCTTCGAAATCATCGCGGAGCCCGTCTTCCGTGAACATCATGCTTGTGTCTTTCGGGCCGCCCTTGCCATAGCCGAGATGGTCGGGCGTAAACCCTTCCAGAAGCAGGAGTCCGCCCGGTTTCAGTGTTTGCGCGAGTTTGCGGTGCACCGCGCGACGATCACCGGGGCCGACATGCAGGAATGCGAGTGCGATCAGATCGAATTTTCCCGCTGGCGCGTTCCAGTCACGCAGATCGGCAACTTCGGTATCAATCGAAACACCTTGAGATGCCGCGAGCTTCTGCGCCTTTTCAACGCCGACGGATGAAGCATCCACGCTCGTGACGTCGATGCCGCGTTTTGCGAGCCACACACCGTTCCGGCCTTCGCCGTCGCCCGGCAGAAACGCTGCCATGCCTGGTTCCAGAAAATCGGCATTCTCGGCCAACCATTGGTTGGGCTCCTGGCCGAATACCAGGTCTTCGCCGACATAGCGCTCGTCCCAGAACGCGCCGGGCTTGTCTCGGGGATGGGAGGGGTCTCGTACCATGCTTACTCCGCTGCCATGGGGGTGTCGCTGAACCAGACCGCGATATCCGACAGCGCACGCCGCGACATCAACCGCCGGCGCTCCTTCTTGCGCTCCTTGCGCGTCACATCGGCCAGCGCGCCGTCTTCGAGTTCCGGGATCAGGCCGAAATTCACATTCATCGGCTGGAATGTTTCCGCGTCCGCGCCGCCGGTCACATGGGCGAGCAGGGCGCCATGGGCCGTGGTGTCGGGCGGCGGTGTGACCGCTTCGCCGTGACGTTCGGCGGCGGCGAACCGTCCGGCGAGCAAGCCCATGGCCGCGCTTTCCACATACCCCTCGACGCCGGTGACCTGGCCCGCGAACCGCAAGCGCGGTTGCGCCTTCAGGCGCAGGGAGCCGTCGAGCAGGCGCGGGGAGTTCATGAAGGTGTTGCGGTGAATGCCGCCGAGGCGCGCGAATTCGGCATTCTCCAGGCCGGGGATCGATCGGAAGATTGCCTCCTGGGGGCCGTAGCGCATCTTGGTCTGGAAGCCGACCATGTTGAACAGCGTGCCCAGCGCGTTGTCCTGGCGCAGCTGGACGACCGCATGGGCCCGCCCGCCGGTGCGCGGGTCGGTCAGCCCGACCGGCTTCATCGGGCCGAAGCGCAGCGTGTCCCAGCCGCGCGAGGCCATCACCTCGATCGGCAGGCAGCCCTCGAAATAGGGCGTGTCCTTCTCCCATTCATGGAAGTCGACCTTCTCGGATTCCAGCAGCGCGTCGATAAAGCCCTCGAACTGGGCCTCGTCCATAGGGCAGTTGATGTAATCCTTGCCGGTGCCACCGGGACCCGGTTTGTCGTAGCGCGACTGGAACCAGGCGACATTCATGTCGATGCTCTCGGCATGGACGATCGGCGCGATCGCATCGAAGAAGGCGAGGTTTTCCTCGCCGGTCAGATCGATGATCGCCTGGCTGAGGTCCGGCGAGGTGAGGGGGCCCGTCGCGACAATGACATTATCCCAATCCTCGGGCGGCAGGCCGGCGACCTCGCTGCGTTCGACCTCGATCAACGGGTGATCGGCGATCGCCGCACTGACCTGTGCGGCAAAGGCGTCGCGGTCGACCGCCAGCGCGCTGCCGGCAGGTACCCGGTTGGCATCGGCCGACGCGATGATCAGCGAGCCCAGGATGCGCATCTCGGCATGCAGGATGCCGACCGCGTTCCCCTCGGCGTCGTCCGAGCGGAAGGAGTTGGAGCAGACCAGCTCGGCCAGTTGATCGGATTGATGGGCGTCCGTGCTTCGTTCGGGCCGCATCTCGTGCAGGATCACGGGCACCTGGGCGCGCGCCAGCTGCCAGGCCGCCTCGCAACCCGCGAGACCACCACCAACCACATGCACCGGCGCTATATCTGATTTGCTCATGGGTCAGGACATAGCGAGCCCGCCGCGCGAAGGCAATTGCGCGCTGTGCACGAGAAACGCTTCGTGAATTGACGCCGCGCATGCCCAGTGCGACGGTTTCAACCGCAATGCACATCCGGGAGGCATCCGATGCGTAAATTCGGACTGATGGCAGTTTTGGCAGTTCCCCTTTTTGCGGGGGCCTTTGCAGCGTCTCCGGCCCAGGCCGAACCCCAGATGCTCGGGGTCGTGCAGACCGCATCCGCCGTGCCGCTGCATTGCACTGGCGGCAATTGCACCGCCGAACTGTCGTCGATCTGCCTCCAAGAGCAACGCGCGACGCCCACATCGGGCCATCCCTATACCGCCTACAATGCCGACGCGATCTCGGTTACGGGCACCCGCGCCGACGGCACGCAAGTCGCGCTCCGTGCCGCCGATGTTCTCAAATTTGCGGCGTCTCGTGGTTTTCACACGGTGCGGGTCGATGTGCCCGACGCGGTCCGGCAGGCCCACGGGCTGGTCGCCCTCGCGGTGAAGGTCGAGCAGCCGCTGACACTCATCCCGCAGAAAATCGACAGCGACGATCCGCTCACAGAGGCCGATATCGAGCTCGGCACCGGGCCGTTGCGCGCCACCGCGACCGCCATCGTCGACCGCAACGGCGACACGATGCACGCCGGACAGATCCTCGCCCGGATGATCGACGCGCTGCCGCGATCCGGACGAGCAGAGACGAATACACGCGCCGGACTTTGGGACACGGTGGCCGTGAGCCATGTGCCCAGCTATTCCAGGACGGGCGTCCACAAGGCCCGGACTGCGTATAATCGCTGTTATCGCCAGACCCGGATCGGCGACAAGAATCTCCGCGGTTGCCTCGCCGAGGCCCATGACGACCTCGTGCTCGACCTCAACGAAAAATACTGGGATGCGGTGAAGGCCGGCAGCTGAGCGGCACGCAACACAAAGGGCGGGTCTTAGACCCGCCCTTTGCCCCTGAGGCGCAGACGGGGTTTCCTTGGTCCATCTCCCACCAGAATCGTCATGCCCGGGCTCGACCCGGGCATCTCGCGACCAGACGTCGATTGAGATACGCGGATCAAGTCCGCGTATGACGGATTACTTGATGTCTACAGCCCCGGCACCAGTACCAGGCTGTCGGTGGCGGCGACCTGCCGGAGCGGGATGATTTCCTGATACTCCGGCGAGTTGTACCAACCCTTGGCGGCCTCGGCGTCGGCGAATTCGAGGATCACGATGCGGGCCGGGTCCCAGGTGCCTTCGAGGGATTCCGTATCCATGGTGGAGGCGATCGGCTTGCCCCCATGGGCCTTGAGGGTCGCGCCGACCTTCTCGGCATAGGCCTTGAAGGCTTCGGGGTCGTGAACGTTGGCATCTACGACGATGTATGCGGACATGCGTTATTCTCCTGTGTGTGGGCCCTAAGCCCGTTTCTTGATTCTTACATTCAACGACGCGTCCACGCCGTGGCGAGTTCACGGAACGCACCCGGTCGGCCAGCGAAGACATCAACGGAACGATAGTTCATCGACGGAAACTTGAACTGTGACAACGACAGCAGAGCGAGATTGGAGTGCGGCGTGTACGATTTGACCGCTTCCTTCAGATACCGACCACCAAGTGTCGTAGGAATCGTGGTCAAAGATGCGTCAAACAAACCAATAAAGACCGTTTCGTCGGCTCCAACCGAAAACGCCGGCACATTGGGGTCGGACGCTCCGATACTTGCCTTCTGGTTTGGTAGGTAGTGACTGGACACGAAATCGGTGTCCTTGTCTTTACCGAACAGATCCAGAGGCCCATCCTTGCCAAATTCGCGTACGACACTAAGAAAATAGTCGCCTGGTTTCGCACGAAGTGCGCCCCACAAAATTGTGGGGTCAGTCGGGTCTTCACGCACGATGATTGGCGGCAATGGTGATCTACCTCGGCCAGGCTCGATTTCAATCGCGACCTGGTAAATCTCCGCGACGCTCTTGTCGACAAGCCTCGGTGAGTAGTTTTGCGAAAGCATAAAGCCCATAAGAATGACGGACTCTCCCTTCTTAACGATCTGACTGCCGCTACTTCCTGCCGTTACACACGCTGTCAGTAGCATCGCCGCTGACAAGACCGAGAGTTTCCTGAGTGAACTAATCAACACGGCTCATACCTTTGTCGGTAGTGGCAGATTTCCTAAGCCCGTTTCTTCGTTTTCTTCGCCAGCGCGGGCAGGTAGGGGGCGAGGAAGTCGCCCGTGAAGTGGCCGTCGCGGAACGGATGCCTTGAGGCGTGCCTCACTCGTCGACCGGAATGGTTGTGATCGGTCGTTCGTATAGGCTGCGTGCGTCCGGCCGCCCTTCGAATAGATTAACCTGCCTGTACGTCGCCTCAGGTAGCGAAAGCTTTTGAATAATGCGCTTCGCTTCTTCCGTTTGCAGAAGATAGCTTTTCTGAGCTTCGACAAATTTTCTGCCGAGCGATTCGATATTTCGTGTCGTGAGCTTTGATCGGAAAGTTCCTATGTAGACGATCTCGCCCGCCCCCACGTCGTAGGTGAGCGGCCCCCCGGCGTCCACCAGTTTCGTCGTCCGCGTGGGTGCGGCCCCGAACAGAATTATGCCGTCGCGTGTTTCGGCTTGGTCCACAAAACCGTTGATCGAATATGTCCCAGGCGCCAGGACGAAAGCGAGCCAAAGTGTCTGCCGGTCGTCTGACTGATCGAACGCCTTTCGGTTGCCTTTGAAGGTCTCATCATCCTCGTCGAACAATGGGGAAAATCGATAGATATTGCCGACAGGACCGTGCCACACGTTTGGCTCAAAATCCGGCACAGTCTGGAGCGAGATCAGAACGATCGATTTTCCCTCCTCCTTGATCGAGTGATCGAAGGAGGCCGCGCAACCCGCCAGGAACACGGTGAGGGCTGCGATCGCCGCGATCTTCGAAACCCATCTTCTCGTCATCGAAACTCTCCTCTGAATCACGCCCGTTTCTTCGTCTTTTTCGCCAGGGCTGGTAGGTAAGGCGCAAGAAAGTCGCCCGTGAAGCTGCGTTTGACCGCGCAGATGTCTTCCGGCGTGCCGGTGGCGACGATCTCGCCGCCCTTGTCGCCGCCCTCGGGGCCCAGATCGATGATCCAGTCGGCGGTCTTGATGACCTCAAGATTATGCTCGATCACCACCACCGTGTTGCCGGTTTCGACCAGGGCCTGAAGCACCTCGAGCAGCTTGCGCACGTCGTGATAGTGCAGGCCGGTGGTCGGCTCGTCGAGGATGTAGAGCGTCTTGCCCGTGGCCCGGCGTGAGAGTTCCTTGGCGAGCTTCACCCGCTGGGCCTCGCCGCCCGACAGGGTGGTGGCCGCCTGACCGACCTGGACGTAGCTCAGCCCGACCCGCTCGAGGGTCTCCAGCTTGTCCCGGATCGAGGGTACGGCCTTGAAGAACTCGCGGCCTTCCTCGACGGTCATGTCGAGCACGTCGGCGATGGACTTGTCGCGATACAGGATTTCCAGGGTCTCGCGGTTGTAACGCTTGCCGTGACACACATCGCACTCGACATACACATCGGGCAGGAAATGCATCTCGATCTTGATGACGCCGTCGCCTTGGCAGGCCTCGCAGCGCCCGCCCTTCACGTTGAAGGAGAAGCGGCCCGGCTTGTAGCCGCGCGCCTTGGATTCCGGCAGGCCGGTGAACCAGTCCCGGATCGGCGTGAAGGCGCCGGTGTAGGTCGCCGGGTTGGAGCGCGGCGTGCGGCCGATGGGCGATTGGTCGATGTCGATGACCTTGTCGAGAAAGTCGAGGCCCTCGATGGCCGTGTGTGCACCCGGTGCGGCGCGTGAGCCATAGATGTGCCGCGCGGCGGCATTGTAGAGCGTATCCAGCACCAGGGTGGACTTGCCCGAGCCCGACACGCCGGTGACACAGGTGAAGGTGCCCAGCGGGATTTCCGCCGTCACGTTTTGCAGATTGTTCGACGAGGCGCCGATGACCTTGAGGGTCTGGCCCTTCTTGCCCGCCCGGCGTTCGGCGGGAATGGGGACCTGTTCGATGCCCGTCAGGTATTTGGCGGTCAGGCTCTTGCTGACCTGCTGCATCACCTTCTTGGGCGTACCCTGGGCCACGACCTCGCCGCCATGCACCCCCGCACCGGGGCCCATATCCACCAGATAGTCGGCAGCCCGGATCGCATCCTCATCATGCTCGACGACGATCACGGTGTTGCCCAAATCGCGCAGGCGCTTGAGGGTCTCGAGCAGGCGGGCATTGTCGCGCTGATGCAGGCCGATGGACGGCTCATCCAAGACATAGAGAACACCCGTCAGGCCCGAGCCGATCTGGGAGGCCAGCCGAATGCGCTGGCTCTCGCCGCCCGACAGGGTGCCCGACTTGCGGTCGAGGGTGAGATATTCGAGCCCGACATCGTTGAGGAAGCCGAGCCGCTCGTTGATCTCGCGCAGGATGCGGTCGGCGATCTCTCGTTCCTTGGGGGTCAGGTGGTTCTCCAGATCGAGGAACCAGGCGCCGGCCGCGGCGATCGACATCTCGGTCGTGGCACTCACATGCTTTCCGTTGATCCGCACGGCGAGTGCCTCGGGCTTCAAACGCGCGCCGGCGCAGGTCTCACAGACAGACGTCACCTGGTACTTGCCGATTTCCTCGCGCGCCCAGCTGCTCTCGGTCTCCCGGTAGCGGCGCTCCAGATTCATCACCACGCCCTCGAAGGGCTTCTTGGTCTCATAGGTGCGCAGCCCGTCGTCATATTTCATCGTGATCGACGTCTTGCCGGAACCGAACAACACCGCGCTCTGCACCTTGTCGGGCAGTTCCGACCAGGCGTCGGTCGCCGACACCTTGAAGTGGCGCGCGACCGCGTCGAGGGTCTGGGCGTAGTAGGGGCTCGATGAGTTGGACCAGGGCGCGACCGCGCCGTCGCGCAGGCTCTTGGTCTTGTCCGGCACCACCAGGTCGGGATCGACCACGACCTTGGTGCCGAGCCCGTCGCAGGCCGGACAGGCGCCGAACGGGTTGTTGAACGAGAAGAGCCGCGGCTCGATCTCCTCGATCGTAAAGCCGGACACGGGGCAGGCGAATTTGGAGGAGAAGATCGTCTGTTCGCCATTATCGGCATTTTCGGCAAACACCAGCCCGTCGGCCAGCTCCAGCGTGGTCTCGATGGAATCCGCCAGGCGGGTCTCGATCCCCGGGCGAACCACGATCCGGTCCACCACCACGGCGATGTCGTGCTTGAAGTTCTTGTCGAGGGTGGGCGCGTCGGCGATCTCATACATCTCGCCGTCGATTTTCACCCGCTGGAAGCCGCGCTTCTGCAGGCCGGCCAGTTCCTTGCGATACTCGCCCTTGCGGCCACGCACGATAGGGGCGAGCAGATACAGCCGCGTGCCTTCCTCCATCTCCATGGTCCGGTCGACCATCTGGCTGACCGATTGCGCCTCGATCGGCAGGCCCGTGGCCGGCGAGTAGGGGATGCCGACCCGCGCATATAAAAGGCGCAGGTAATCGTAGATCTCCGTCACCGTACCCACGGTCGAGCGCGGGTTTCGGCTGGTCGTCTTCTGCTCGATGGAGATCGCCGGTGACAGGCCCTCGATAGAGTCCACGTCGGGCTTCTGCATCAGCTCGAGAAACTGGCGCGCATAGGCCGACAGGCTCTCGACATAGCGCCGCTGCCCCTCGGCATAGATCGTGTCGAAGGCCAGCGACGACTTGCCCGACCCCGACAGCCCGGTGATCACGACCAGTGAATCCCGCGGCAGGGAGACATCGACGTTGCGTAGATTGTGCTCGCGGGCGCCGCGAACGACGATTTTCTTCTGCATTTGTGCCTTACGGGCGAGGGTTCAGGGCGGAAGTCAGCCGTTCCGAGGCTGGTTTCGAATATGGCGCGGCGGGTGCCAAAAGACCAGTGGACAGGCGGCGGTTGAAAAGAGAACAAAACAGGAATATCATGGGGATAACTCAGCGTCCAGACCGCTTGTCGGCCAACGGGCCTCATGCCAGTGTGAGCGTGGATTTGCGCCCCGAGTCGCAGCCTTTCCGGGGCGCATGATGATCGATTCCCAAGTCTAGGAGACACAACCCATGTCAGGCAGCGTTAACAAAGTCATGCTCGTCGGAAATCTGGGCCGCGACCCGGAAGTCCGCTCCATGCAGTCCGGCGATAAGGTCTGCAACCTTTCGGTTGCCACGTCCGAGCGATGGAAGGACCGCAATTCCGGCGAAATGCAGGAGAAGACCGAGTGGCATCGGGTGGTGATCTTCGACCAGAAGCTCATCGAAGTGGCCGAGAAATACCTCCAGAAGGGCGCCAAAGTCTTCCTCGAGGGCCAGCTCCAGACCCGCAAATGGACCGACCAGTCCGGCCAGGAGAAATACACGACCGAGGTCGTGCTGCAGCGGTTCCGTGGCCAGCTGGTCATGCTCGACAGTCGTGGTGGTCAGGGCCAGGGTGCCGGCGGCGGTGGCGGTTATGATTCCGCACCGTCCTACGATCAGCAGCCCGCGATGGCCGCGGCCGGTGGCGGCGGCATGGGCGGCGGCGATGATCTGGACGACGAAATCCCGTTCTAGGCAGAATTATTTGGGATTTTAACGCATTGAAATCCCTTTAACATATCGCTCCGCAATACCGCATCCGGTGGATAATCCCCGGAAATGGCTTACATACCTGCGTATTGCGGAGCGTTTTTGCCGGGTTTAGGGGGCCAGTTTCATGGAAGCATTTCTGCCGAGCGGATTTCTTGTATTCGTTATTGCGGTCGTCATTCTCGCGGCCGTCATTCTCAAGTCCGGCGTCAAACAGGTTCCACAGGCCCAGGAATGGACGGTTGAGCGGTTCGGCCGATACACCCGCACACTCTCGCCGGGCCTGCATCTGATTGTTCCCTTCGTCGATCGGGTTGGCTTCAAGCTCTCCCTGCGCGAGACCGTGCTTGATATCCCGTCCCAGGACGTCATTTCCTACGACAACGCCACGATCACCGCCGACGGCGTGGCCTTCTACCAGGTCGTGGATTCAGCGCGCGCCGCCTACGAGGTCAATGACCTCGAGCGCGCGATCACGAACCTGGCCATGACCAACATCCGCACCGTGATCGGCTCCATGAGCCTCGATGACGTGTTGTCCAAGCGCGACGACATCAACGAGCGTCTGCTGCGGGTCATCGATGCGGCGACCAACCCCTGGGGCATCAAGGTGACTCGGGTCGAGATCAAGGATCTGACGCCGCCGGTCGACCTGGTTCAGGCCATGGGCGGCCAGATGAAGGCCGAACGCGAGAAACGCGCCGAGATCCTGACGGCGGAAGGTGAGAAGCAGGCCGCGATCTTGCGCGCCGAGGGCATGAAGCAGGGCGCGATCCTGCAGGCCGAGGGCCGCCGGGAGGCCGCCTTCAAGGACGCAGAGGCGCGTGAACGCGAGGCGGAGGCCGAAGCCGCCGCCACCACGGCGGTCTCGAACGCCATTGCCGACGGCGACATGCAGGCGGTCAACTATTTCGTGGCCCAGAAATATGTCGAGGCGATCGGAAACCTCGCCTCAGCGCCCAACCAGCGGGTCATCCTGTTCCCGATCGAGGCGTCCAACTTCATCGGTAGCCTCGGCGGCATCGCCGAAATCGCGAAATCCGCGTTCGGCGGCGAAGATGTGGCCCCGAGCAATGCCAATGGCACCAGCCGGGCGGGTTCGGTGCCCGTCACCCCCCGCGGCGATGCAGACTAGCTCGGAGACGCAGCATGGATGAGTTCGTCGCGTTCTTCTGGGAAATTGATTTCTGGCACTGGTGGGCTTTCGCGGTCGCATTGATCGTCATTGAGGTGTTTGCCACGTCGACCCTGCTTCTCTGGCCCGGCATATCCGCGGCCATACTCGGGCTGGTCGTGCTGATCCGGCCGGATTTCGACTGGCGCTATCAGATGCTCCTGTTCGCTGTCCTGTCCGTGATCAGCACCGTGTTGTGGCTTCGCTGGTTGCGCATGCGCCCCATCGAGTCAGATCACCCGACTCTGAACACGCGCGGCCGCAGCTATGTCGGGCGGCGCATCACCCTTTCCGAACCGCTGAATGACGGCCGGGGCCGGGTGCGGATCGACGACACCTGGTGGCAGGTCAGCGCGGACAGCGCCCTCGATAAAGGCGTCGAGATCGAAGTGACCGACACCGATGGTGCAACGCTGATTGTGCGACCGTTTTCAGCGCCAAAAACTGCCTGATTGCGGCCCATTTCGGCCGGGTTTTCGAGCTCGCCATTTCTTGCCCGAATCCCCATATTCGGGTAGGGTTTGACGATGAAAATGCACCCGATTCGGCGCTTTCGAAGTTGCATTAATTTCGCGCCGTACAGCGTTGAAAAACCATCATGAGTGATCAATCGACAGAGGTCCCGCCGGACGGGTTTGATATCTCCCCGGTGACCATCGAGGACGAGATGAAGTCCTCGTACCTCGATTACGCCATGAGCGTCATCGTGTCCCGTGCGCTGCCCGATGTGCGCGACGGCCTGAAGCCGGTGCACAGGCGTATCCTGTATTCGATGAAAGAGTCCGGTTTTGAGTACAACCGGCCCTATCGCAAGTCCGCGCGTATCGTCGGCGAGGTGATGGGTAAATATCATCCCCATGGCGACAGCGCGATCTATGACGCCATGGTGCGTATGGCGCAGGATTTCTCCATGCGGCTCGAGTTGATCGACGGCCAGGGCAATTTCGGCTCCATGGACGGCGATCGCGCCGCAGCCATGCGTTACACCGAAGCGCGCATGTCCAAGGCCGCGCATTCGCTGATCGAGGATATCGACCGGGATACCGTCGATTTCCAGCCGAACTACGATGAGAGCATCAACGAGCCGGTTGTTCTGCCGGCCCAGTACCCCAATTTGCTCGTCAACGGTGCGGGCGGCATTGCCGTCGGCATGGCGACCAACATCCCGCCCCACAATCTGGGCGAGGTGATCGACGCCTGCTGCCTGTATATCGACAATCCCGAGACCACGATCGACGAGATGCTCGAGGTCATGCACGGCCCGGATTTCCCGACCGGCGGCATTATTCTGGGGACCAGCGGCATCCGGGCGGCCTTCCACACCGGGCGTGGCTCCGTCGTCATGCGGGCCAAGACCGCCTTCGAGGAGGTCCGCGCCGGGCGCAACGCCATCGTCGTCACCGAGATCCCGTATCAGGTGAATAAATCGCGGATGATCGAGCGCATTGCCGAAGTCGCCCATGAAAAGATCATCGAGGGCATCTCCGACCTGCGCGACGAGAGCGATCGCGATGGCGTGCGGGTCGTCATTGAGCTGAAGCGCGAGGCCGTGCCGGAAGTCGTCCTCAACCAGCTGTTCCGCTACACCCAGCTGCAATCCTCGTTCGGCGTCAACATGCTGGCGCTCAACGGCGGCCGGCCGGAACTGCTGAACGTCAAAGAGATCATCGCCGCCTTCATTGCCTTCCGCGAGGAAGTCATCACCCGGCGCACCATCTTCGAACTCGGCCGCGCGCGCGACCGGGCCCATACATTGGTCGGCCTGGCCGTCGCCGTGGCGAACCTGGACCCCGTGATCGAGCTGATCCGTGCCGCCAAGGATGCCGCGGACGCCCGCGCGCAACTCTGCGCCAAGATGTGGCCGGCCAAGGACGTGACACCGCTGATCGCGCTGATCGACGAGCCGGGTCGGGAAGTCGACGATGATGGCAATTATCAGCTCTCCGAGGAGCAGGCCAAGGCCATCCTGGAACTGCGTCTGCACCGCCTGACGGGGCTCGAGCGCGACAAGATCGCCAATGACCTGGTCGAGCTGGTCGAACGGATCAAGGAATATCTCTCGATCCTCGACAGCCGCGAGAAGCTCTACCGCATCCTGCGCGATGAGCTTATGGCCATGCGTGAGGAGTTCGCCACGCCGCGCCGCTCGGAGATCATCGAGGGGGAATTTGAGCAGGACCTTGAGGCGCTGATCCAGCGTGAGGACATGGTCGTCACCGTGACCCACAATGGCTATATCCAGCGCGTCCCGCTTTCCACCTATCGAGAGCAGAAGCGCGGCGGTAAGGGCCGGGCGGGCATGAAGGCCCGCGACGAGGACTTCATCAGCTCGGTCTTCGTGCTCAACACCCACACGCCGGTGCTGTTCTTCTCGTCACGCGGCATGGTCTACAAGACCAAGGTCTACAATCTGCCCGTCGGCACGCCCCAGGGACGGGGCAAGGCTCTGGTAAACGTGCTGCCGCTTGAGGAAGACGAGACCATCACCACCCTGATGCCGCTGCCCGAGGACGAAGCCGAGGCCGAGAACCTGTTCGTGATGTTCGCGACCGTGTCGGGCAACGTCCGCCGCAACCGGCTGTCGGACTTCGTCCAGGTGAAATCCAATGGCAAGATCGCCATGAAGCTCGACGAGGGTGACCAGCTCGTGGGCGTGCATCCTTGCGAAGACACCGATCACGTCTTGCTGGCAACCGCCAAGGCCAAGTCGATCCGCTTCGAGGCGACCGATGTGCGCGTCTTTGCCGGCCGCAATTCGACCGGCGTGCGGGGCATCCGCCTCGGCAAGGACGACAGCGTGATCTCCATGTCGATACTGTCCCATGCGGAATTCACCGTCGACGAGCGCGAGGCCTATATCAAGCGCAGCCGCGCCGAGCGGGCAGAGCCTGACAGCGACGTAGCTGCGGAAGGCGTTGCGGATGCCGCCGAGAGTGATGTGGACCCAGAATCCGCTACCGAAACCGGGGAAGCGCTCGTGCTCACCGACGAACGCTATGCCGAACTCGCCGAACAGGAGCAATTCATCCTCTCGGTCACCGCCAACGGTTTTGGCAAGCGGACGTCGGCCTATGAGTACCGGATCACCAACCGGGGCGGGCAGGGCGTGGTCAACATCACGCTCTCCGACGTCAAGGACAACGCGGTTGTGGCGTCCTTCCCGGTCGAGGAGGAGACCCAGCTCGTCATGGTCACCGATGCGGGCCAGTTGATCCGCACCGGCGTCGCCGATGTCCGCATCGCCGGGCGCTCGACCCGCGGTGTGACCCTGTTCCGGGTGGCCGAGGATGAGCGGGTTGTGACCGTCGCCTATTTGCGCGACGATGATGAGGAAGAAGACGCAGACGGACTATCCGAAGAAGACGCCGAAAACGGTGCGGTCCGGGGGAGCGAGACGCCTGACGGTGAGGCCGACGAGGTGACGGGGGAAGACAGCCCGGCAGCAGACGGACCGGAAGCGAACGGCCCAGAGGCGAATGGCGACGAAGCATCGCCCGAGGACGAAAATGGCGAAGACTGAACGGATCGGGGTCTATCCCGGCACCTTTGACCCCACGACCAATGGGCATATGGACATCATCAAGCGGGGCGCGCGCGTGCTCGACCGGCTGGTGATCGGTGTGGCCGTGAATGCGGGCAAGGGGCCGCTCTTCTCGCTCGACGAGCGGGTGGAGATGGTGCGCGACGAGGTTGCCGCACTGGAAGATGCGAAGATCGGTGTGATCGAGGTCAAGCCCTTCGATTCGCTGCTCATGCAGTTCGCCGAAGCCGAAAATGCCGACTGCATCCTGCGCGGACTGCGTGCGGTCTCGGACTTCGACTACGAGTTTCAGATGGCCGGCATGAATGCCCGCCTTAATCCCGACATAGAAATTTTGTTTCTGATGGCATCGGAACGGCACCAGTTCATCGCCTCGCGTCTGGTCAAGGAGATCGCGGCGCTGGGCGGGGACATCACCAGTTTCGTTTCAGCAACCGTTGCCCGGCGCGTCAATGAACGCTACGGGCGGCTCGACCTACAGGCCGTCAACGAGTAAACACCCCATGATGAAACGACGAATTTTACTGGCCGCGCTCGCCGCAGCGTTTGGCTTTTTCGCAATGGACGGGTTCGTGACCAATTCGGGCATGGCCCAGGCCCAAAACCGTGCACAGGAGCGCGACTTGGAAAACACACTCTATATCGACCTCGAAGCCGGACGCGTGACGATCGAATTGCGCCCCGACATTGCCCCCAACCATGTCGCACGCATCAAGGAGCTCGCCCGTGAGGGTTTCTATGACGGCGTCGTCTTCCATCGCGTGATCGACGGTTTCATGGCCCAGACCGGCGATCCGACCGGCACCGGCCGTGGCGGTTCGGAGCTGCCCGACCTGGAAGCCGAATTTTCCGACGCCAAACACAGTCGTGGTGCGGTCTCCATGGCCCGTGCCCAGAGCCCCAACAGCGCCAACAGCCAGTTCTTCATCGTCTTCGACGATTCCTCCTTCCTCGACGGCCAGTACACGGTCTGGGGCCAGGTGACCGACGGCATGGAACTGGTCGACGCGATCAAGCGCGGCGAGGGTTCCAGCGGCGCCGTGCAGGACCCGGACAAAATGATCAAGGTTCAGGTCGCGGCCGACGCGCAGTAAACATCGGCTCACTATTGTTGAATAGAAAACGGGGCCTGATGGGCCCCGTTTTTTTTACATACTTCGCTGTGCTTGAAGCCTAAGCAGCCTTCACCCGGTCGAGGAAGTTCGCGACGGCTGCCTGCAGCTCATCGGATTCCTTGCCGAGCTGCTCGGCGGACGACAGGACCTCCTGCGCCGAAGAACCGGTTTCCTGCACACCGCGTGAGACTTCGACGATATTCGAGGAAACATCCTGCGTGCCGGTTGCCGCTTGCTGCACATTCGTCGCGATATCGCGTGTCGCCGCACCTTGCTCGTCGACGGATGTTGAGATGGTGGTCGCTGTTTTTGAGATTTCCTCGATCGAATGTCCGATTTCACGGATGGCATCGACAGCCTCCTGCGTTTCGGCCTGGATCGAGGCTATCTGAGCGCTGATATCCTCTGTGGCCTGGGCGGTTTGCGTGGCCAGTGACTTCACTTCGGAAGCCACAACCGCGAAGCCCTTGCCGGCCTCACCGGCGCGGGACGCCTCGATCGTGGCGTTGAGTGCCAGCAGGTTGGTCTGGGCGGCGATGTCACTGATCAACCCGACAACCTCACCGATCTTCTCCGCCGCCGCCGCCAGGCCTTCGATCTTTGTGTTGGTCGTACTGGCGGTTTCGACGGCGCGATTGGCCATCTCGGAAGACTGTGCAACCTGACGGGAAATCTCCTGAATCGAGGAAGACATTTCCTCCGTTGCAGAGGCAACGGTTTGGACGCTTGCAGTCGCCTGCTCGGACGCCGCGGCGACATTAGATGAACGCTTGCTGGCCTCATCGGCCACCGAGTTCATAGAAATTGCCGACGTCTTCATCTGATCCGCCGAAGCGCTGACCGTCGAAAGCGCGGAGGCCACACTGCCCTCGAACTCAGAGGCGAGGGCGTGCATGGCTTCACGTTTCTCTTTCTCTGCCTGCGTGGCGGCCTTCTTCTGGTCGTCCTCCAGACGTTTCATTTCGATCGCATTGTCCTTGAAGACCTGAACGGCCTTGGCCATGGCGCCGATTTCATCCTTGCGTGACACCTCGGATACTTCGGTATCGAGATCGCCTTCGGACAGGCGACGCATCGTGGCCTCGAGACGGCCCAAAGGCCTCGTCAGGCCCATCGAAATGGCGACGGCAATCCCCATTCCCAGAACAATCGCCAATCCGAAGAGGGCGAGACCGGCGACGACCAGCGTTTGAACCTGATTGTTCGTTGCGGACTGAAGCGTCTGTGCGCCGGCAATCGTCTGATCAACGAGCGTGTCGAGGCCAACAGAAATCTGGGTTTCAAGGCGTGTCATGACATGCGGTGCGACGATGCTTTGGGTGGGCGATACGTCGAGCATTTGACGGGCGGCATCGCGCCAACGGGTGCTGAGGTCACGGACCTGCGCCAGCTGGGCCATAGCCGCTTCATCGCTGGTTCGCGCCGCCACCGCATCGATGCGTGTCACAAATGCGGCGAAAAGGGTATCGAACTGCGCGACCGATGCTTTGGCCTCCGTCGGCTCAACCATTTCAATCACATGGGAAAAATGTTCGCGGGCATCTCTGAAATCAGTCCATGCGGCACGCGCATTTTCGACCGCCTTGAGAGGGCCTTCGAACACCACTTCGATGGTATCCGCAGTTTTGATGACGTTACGAGTCAGAAACCCGCCTTGCAGTGCGCCGAGAATGATGACGACGGCGAAACCGATCAGGATTCGATTGCGAATGGACATGACTAACCTCAGTTCGGCAGACGGGGCAGGGCCACGACAGTGGCTTCACCCGTGAGGGATTCAACGAAAGCGATCAGGTCCTCGACGTCCTGGTCGGACAGATCGAGAGGTTTCATCTTCTCCGACAGGGAGGGGCGCTGAATGCCACCGCTCGCGTAGTGCAGGATTACGGCCTCAAGATCGGGAACAGACCCGTTATGCATGAAGGGCAGCCGTTGTGTGGTGTCACGAAGACCGGGGGTCTTGAACGCATGCCAGTTCTTGATGCTGCTCGGGTCGACATTGGCACGCCCGATGTCCTCTGACGGCAATCCGATATCGTGAAACTGGTTATCGGTGAAGTTCCAACCTGTATGGCAGGCCGAACACTCGGCCTTGCCGGTAAACAGCTTGAAGCCGCGCTTGGCGGAGTCTGAGATGGCCTTTTCATCGCCATCGACCCAGGCATCGAACGGGGCATAGCTCGACACCACAGTCCGTTCATAGGTCGCGATCGCCGCCACGATTGTGTCTTCCGTAATCCCCTCGTCGGGGAACACGCGGGCGAACCAACTCTGGTAACCTTCAACCCCGCTCAGGCGGGTGACCAGCTGATCCAGCGGCATATTCATCTCGACATCTGCCTGGATCGGGCCTTTTGCCTGCTCCTCTAGCGTGTCGGCGCGACCATCCCAGAAGTAGACGTCGGTCGCGAAGGCCATGTTCAGGACCGTCGGCGCGTGGCGTCCCAGGGGCGTATTCTGGCTGCCGATCGCACGCGCGAGGGGGGCTTCCCAGCCGAATGACGGGTTGTGACAGCTGGCGCAGGTCATGTTCTGGCCGGCGCTCACGCGCGGGTCGAAATACAACATCTTCCCGAGCGCCGCTTTTTCCGGCGTGTAGGGGTTGTAGTCTGGGAAGGGGATGGATTCGGGACGTTTATAGTCCTGCTTCTGGGTGTTCAGGTCTGCGCTGGCAAGCTGCTGCGCGGATGCGGTCGCGATGAATGGTGTGATCGCAAACGTCGCGATTGCGAGCGTCAGGAATCTGACCGCCGAGTGTTTGATTGTAGGTGACATTCACTTTCCCCAACTTTGTGTTGGGTGCAATTTGTCCGTAGTTTTCTAAAATTTGATTAAGCCCGCCTGTTTTTTGGGTGCGGCGTCGTGAGGTTCGCCGTCATTTCGCTGACAGCCGAACCAACTATTGACCCGCTCCCGGAGCGCACCTAATAAGAGGCCTCCACGAAATGTGGGCACTTAGCTCAGTTGGTAGAGCATTCGACTTTTAATCGAACGGTCGTAGGTTCGAATCCTACAGTGCCCACCATTTCCTTCCGACATTGTGGCCCGTCGCCCGTCGGCTCCCGCAACATTGTCGCCGCCGGTTTTCTAAAATACTGTGGTTCCATACACTGATCTGCGTGTGCAGATAGCCGAACACGATCGGTCGTGGATTCCCGCGACGCGAAGCCGGAGACATGATCATGGCCATACCAAAAATATCCGTCGAAGAGATGGAGAGCAAACATGTCGCCCGCGAAAAGGGTTTGGAGGGGTCCGACCTTGCCTTTCTCGACCAGCGATTGCCCGGCTACCAGCGCGAGATCATCAACATGATCGGCACCAGTGTGACGGAGAATCCCGAAGACCCGACGCTGATACCCAAAACAAACCCGCCGGCGCACGGATTTGCCGTGATCTATAACCGGGCCGAGAACGGCAATGGGGCCGCGCTCCACGCCCATGAGACCGAGGAGGTTTTCGTACCGATCCGCGGGTCGTGGGAACTTTTCTGGCTCGAGGGCGAGGAGGAACGCGCGGTGCGTCTTGAGGTTGGCGACATGATCAACGTGCCGACGCTGATCTATCGCGGTTTTCGCTGCGTGTCGGACGACCCCGACGCGTTGATCCTGACCATTGTGGGCGGCCCGGATGCCGGCAACGTGGCCTGGCACCCGAGCGTGGTCGAAGCCGCGCGTGGCACCGGGCTGGAGGTCGACGAAGACGGGAACCTTCGCGAGATCGACGGCTAGAGCGCGCAAGCGGGGACCAAATCATGCCCAAGGCAAACATTGGAACTGGCGAGATCCATTACGATATTCACGGGGAGGGGCCACCTCTGATGCTGGTGGCAGGCCTCGGCGGAACCGCCGATTACTGGAACCCGCAGATCGAGGCTTTTGCCAAGGATTACACGGTCATCGTTCACGATCACCGCGGCACCGGCCAGAGCACCCACTCCGAGATCGATTATTCGGTCGACCAGATGGCCGATGATCTGCTGGCCCTGATGGATGTCCTGAAGGTCGACCAGGCCCATATCGTCGGCCATTCAACCGGTGCGGCCATGGCCCTCATCATCGCCGTGAAGGCGCCCGAGCGGCTGGCCAGTGCGGTCGTCTATGCCGGCTGGACCAAGTCCGACCCGCAGCTCAGGCGATGCTTTGATGTGCGCCGAGCTCTGTTGCGGGGCTCGGGCGTGCAGGCCTATGCCCGCGCGACGCCGTTGTTCCTGTTCCCGCCCTGGTTCATCCGGGACCATGGCGATGCGATGCTGGAAGGGGAGGACAAGGCGGTTGCCGCTCTCCCGTCGGCGGCAATCATGGAAAGCCGCATGGACGCGGTCCTCGCCTTCGACTGCACCGACTATGTCGGCCGGGTGAATATCCCGTCGCTGGTTCTTTGCGCCACAGATGACTTCCTGACGCCGGAATATTACTCGCGCGAACTCGCCGACCTCATTCCGGGTGCGGAGTTGAATATTCTCGAAACCGGCGCGCACGCCGTCTCCGTGACACGCCCGGATCTGTTCAACGCGGCCGTGCTCGACTATCTCGCGAGACAGAAATCACCGCAGCCCTGAGAGCTCAGCCCCGCTGACCGCGCAAATTCAGGATATCACAGGCCTCCTCGACCGTCGCGATCTCTTCGCCGAGTGACCGGACGATGCCGGCGGCATGATCGACCAGCTGGGCATTGCCCGAGGCGAGCTTGCCGCGCGAGATGTAGAGATTGTCTTCCAGGCCGACGCGGCAGTGACCGCCCAGAAGTGTTGCCGATCCCACCATCGGCATCTCCTGACGCGAGATCCCGAAAGATGCCCACACGGCGTTGACCGGCAGCAGGTCCCGCATCAAAGTCATCGCCGCCGTCGAGGCGGGCGCGCCCCAGGATATGCCGAGGCAAAGCTGGAACAACGGCTTGGGGTCCTCGATTTCGCCATTCGCACACATCTGCGCGGCAAGGCGCACATGGCCCGTGTCGAACACCTCCAGCTCGGGTTTGACGCCGGCGTCCTGAATCATCACCGCCATCTCGCGCAGGATGGCGGGTGAGTTGACCATCGACCATTCGCCGAAATTCATCGTTGCGACATCGAGCGAACAGATATCGGGCTTGAGTTCGACGATATGGGCGACGCGCTCGGTCGCGGCCATCATGGCGCTGCTCTTGCCGGCCGTCATCGGGTCCTTGGGATCGGGGACAAAGCGCCCACCCGGGCCGGTTGTGAGATTTATCAAAACCGGCGAGCCGGAATCCCGGATCCGCTTCACGACCTCTTCGTAATATTTGAACTCGGTGCTCGCCTTGCCGGTGTCGGGGTTGCGCACGTGAATATGCGCGATGGCCGCGCCCGCCTTGTTCGCCGCGATAGCCTCGTTGGCGATTTCTTCGGGCGTGACAGGCACGGCGGGATTGATGCCGGTCGAATCCGCCGAGCCGGTGACGGCACAGGCAACGATGACGGGACGGGACATGGGCGCGGTTCCTTTTGGGGAAACTTGGCTGGCGGGCGGCGTGGAATGGTCTTGGTATTATCTTAGCGGGAATGACAGAAAAAAACCGAGACAAGGCAGACCTCAGCATTACACGAAGGTGTCGAATTACGTTCCCTTGTAAATTCGTTTTAGTAGAAATAATCTTCCTAAGATCAATCATATGGTGTGCACTCGGAGGCCTTAATGAGACAAACGCTTCGCACAATCGTTTCGGCAGCCTTGCTCGCGATAACCGCGCAGAGCGCAAATGCGCAGGTGGTTCAGGGGCCTATGCCCTTTGTACATATCGGAGGCGTTCCGATGCACTGCATCGCTGCAACGGGACAGCAGGCCGCCATATATATTGACCCTTCAGTAGATCAGAACATCGGCATCGCGAATAACAATGGATATCCGATAATCGTATTGGGTCCTGGCTTCTTCAATAGCGTGCCGCCAGTCGTCGGGCAGTTTTGGTTTCTACATGAATGTGCGCATCACGTTGTTGGCGGAAACGAAGCCGCCGCCGATTGCTATGCCATTCGAAACCTGAGGAATTTGGGTGCAGTACGGAGCCCGGGCCACCTGCAGCAGATCCTCGGGCAAATATACAATATGCGGGGCTCCAACAGACATTTGCCCGGGCCGCCAAGAGCACAAAACATCTTCAACTGCTTCAACAGCTAGCCTTTATCGGTTCTCCCGCACATTTCCATGCCTCGGATTCGCCAAACAAAGCATGGCCCCGCATGAATATTTTGAACTTGAGTAGGCATGTCGGTTCAATCGGCATCGCCCCACGGAAACGTCTCCCGCGCGGGTAGGCGGTCGCTGTCCAGGGTTTCGGCGATCCGGAGACCCTCGTTCCACTTGGCCATGCGTTCCGAGCGCGCGAACGATCCTACCTTGAGCTGTTTGACGCCCCAGCCGACGGCCAGATGCACGATGGTCACGTCCTCCGTCTCGCCCGAGCGGGCCGAGACGATGCTCTCCCAGCCTGCGTCCCGCGCGGCATCGAGGGCGGCCTTCGCCTCGGTCAGGGTGCCGGCCTGGTTGGGCTTGATGAGCGCGGTGTTGCACGCGCCGCCGTCATGGGCGGCCCTGATCAATTCCGCCGACGTGCAGATGAAATCATCGGCGATGACCTCGACATGCGGGCCCGCCGCCGCGGTGAACTTTGCCATGGCGTCATGGTCGTCCTCGCCCAGCGGGTCTTCGATGGCCACGATGGGATAGCGTTCGAGCCAGCCCAGCAGCATCTCCGACAGCGCATCTGAATCCACGTCCCGCGCGTCGGTTGCCAGTCGGTAGCGGCCGTCGGCGCCGAAGTCTGTCGCCGCGATGTCCAGCGAGATGGCCATCTCGTCGCCCGGCGTGAAGCCCGCGCGTTCGATCGCGCGCACCAGGTAATCCAACGCCTGTTTATTGCTCTCGAATGCGGGCCAGAAGCCGCCTTCGTCGGCGACCCCTTGCATCAGCCCAGCGTCCTGCATGAGCGAGCCGGCGGCGCGGTAGACTTCCGCCGTCCATTCGAGCGCCTGGGCGTAGCCCTGAGCTCCAGTTGCAATCACCATGAAGTCCTGAATGTCGACGCGGCGGCCCGCATGGGCGCCGCCGCCGAAGATCTGCACCTCGGGCAGGGGCAGGGCGTAATTCTCACGATCTTCGCCGAGATAGCGCCACAGCGGGAGGTTTGCGCTCGCGGCGGCCGCGTGGGCAATCGCCATGGATGTGGCGACCAGCGCGTTGCCGCCGAGCCGGCTCTTGTTTGGCGTGCCGTCGAGATCGATCATCGCCTTGTCAGCCGTGGCCTGATCTCGCGGGTCCAATCCCTGCAACGCACGCGAAATCTCGCCGTTCACGGCGGTGATGGCGCCCTGCACGTCGAGCCCGCCGAAGGCATCGCCGCCGTCGCGCTTGTCGACGGCCTCGCCACTGCCGGTGGAAGCACCCGCGGGGGCGACGGCGCGGCCGATCACGCCATCGGCGAGTTGAACTTCGGCCTCGACCGTGGGGCGTCCGCGGGAATCCCAGACCCGGCGGCCCAGGACGTTGGCGATCTCGGGGACGATCTCGCTCATGTCTTCAGTTCCTCTTCCCAGGCGACGCGCATTTCGGCGAGGCGTGTTGGTGACGACTTCAGCAAAGCGCGGCCCGTTCGGCGCACCTTGTCCTTGTCCGCATCTTCCGTAACGTACTCGACCGGCGACTTGCCATCGACGCGCGCGAGGAACAGCCCGGGCAGCAGGCTTGCGGTACGCGCCTCCATCTCGTCGGGTGATTCCCAGTCGACCCCGGTCAGATAAGAAGACGTCATCGCGTCGAAACAGTCGAGGAAGTCGGGCGTGGACGTGGGTGTCCACAGGCATTTCAGCAGGAAATGGTTGAGGCAAAACGCGAGATCGAACGCAGGGTCACCGATGCAGGCGCATTCGGCATCCAGGAACACCGGGCCGTCGGGGCCGATCAGGATGTTCTTGGGGCTGACATCGCCATGGATCATCGCCAGACGGGTCACATGGGTCCGTTCGCTCAGCGCAAACAGCACCTCGTGGAGGTCGGGATGTTTGCCCGCGGTCGCCTCGATATAGGGCTCCAGGCGGATCGCGTGGAAGATGTCGTTGCGCGGGAAGACTTCCTTGAGTTCGGGGCGTCCGGCCGTACCCGCATGAATGCGCACCAGGCGGCGGCCGATTTCGCCGGCAATCGCCGGGGCCGCGCGGCCGTCGCGCAGTTCGTCCTTGTAGAGCTTGAAATCACCCGGATCGAGATAGGCCATGGCGAACATCATGGCGCCCGGGTCATGGGCCAGCACCTTCGGCGCGCCGCCGGGCACGAGTTCCTCGGCGATCCGGTACCAGTCCACCTCGAAGGCGTTGCGCTCCACGGGTACCCGCCACTCCACCTCGACGGCGAGCTGGGGCAGGGCCCGCTTCACGCAAAAGCTGCCCCGGGGCGTGGTGACCTTCCAGATGTTCGACGAGATGCCGCCGGTCAGTCGTTCGTAGCTGGCGGAATCATCGATCAACCCCACCGTGCGCAATGACGCAACGAGTTCGGCGTCCGGCTTCGGGGCATCCGGCAGTGGCGTCACGCCTTGCCCTCATAGACCTCGATGACCCGGGTGGCGTCGTCCTTGCCCCACCCCGCATCGGCGGCGCGCTGGAACATGGCGCGCGCGGCGGGCACCACGGCCAGATCGATCCCGTTGTCCTTCGCCAAATCGATGGCGATGCCCATGTCCTTCACGAAGATCTCGACCGCGCCGCGTGCGGTGAAGTCGCGCTCGGTCAGCGGGCCGATCGACATATCCAGCATCTTGCCCTGGACCGAGCCCTTGGGCAGGCAATGGGCCATGGCCTCGTGAGACAAGCCCGCACGTTCGCCGGTCAGGATGACTTCGGCGAGAAGTGCCGTGCTCGCATTCACAAACAGATTGGTCACGACCTTCATCACCGCGCCGGTCCCGGACCCGCCGGTGTGGGTCGCGTCGGCCGACAGGCCTTTCAGGATCGGCCCGACCCGGGCGAAGGCCGGATCGCTGCCGCCGACCATGAAGGTGATGCTGCGGTCATCGACCTGGGGATGGGAGCCCGAGATCGGCGCGTCGAGCATGTCGATGCCCTGGGCCGTGAGCCGGGCGCAGAGATCCTGGCAGTAGGACGGCGGCATGGTGCTCATCTCCACATGGATGAGGCCGGTCTTGCCCGCCTTGTCGATGCCGTCGGGCCCGAAGAGGTTTTCCTCGATATGTTCGGGCTTCAGCAGGATGGAGAATGTGATGTCGCTGGCCTCGGCAACCGCACGTGCATTGGGACACGGCGTGCCGCCGGCTGCCGCCAGCATGTCCATCCGATCGGCGGCGATGTCATAACCCCACACCGCGTGGCCGTCGGCCATCATCTCCCGCGCCAGCGCCAGGCCCATCTTGCCCAGCCCGATCATTCCCAGTTTTTCACCCATCATTCGCTTCCTTCAAAATCATCTTTCGCGGTTTAATCCGCCACGCGAATATAGCGGAGCCGGCGCGAAGGTTAAGCCTTCGCTAACCTATAAATTTCTGATTTCCTTGACAAATCACCGGCGCGCGCCCAAATACCGGTCATCAGTTGTCTCGCGATTGCGCGAAGCGCCGCATTTATCCGGCGCGTATCTTGAGAATAACAATCAAGAAATATTGTCGATCCGGCCGCGCCCGGAAGCGACAGAACGCCAAGGCGAACCTGCGTCGATCAATCGACCGGGCCTATGGCGATTAAGGACTATCTACGTGAACGATATTAATTTCACGGATCTCGGCCTGGCCGATCCGATCCTGCGGGCATTGAATGACCGCAACCATGACACGCCGACGCCGATCCAGGCCCAGGCCATTCCCCGCCTCCTCGAAGACGTCGACCTTCTGGGTATCGCACAGACAGGTACGGGCAAGACCGGCGCCTTCGCGCTGCCGATCCTGCACATGCTGTCGCGTGGCCATGAGGACGGCAAGCGCCGCGACCCGCGCGCGCTCGTTCTGGCGCCGACACGCGAACTCGCCATCCAGATTGGTGACGAGTTCCACGCCTACGGCAAATATCTGCATCTGCGCCACGCCGTGATCTTCGGCGGTGTCTCGCAGCACGCACAAGTCACCAAGCTCCGCCGCGGGGTCGACGTCATCGTCGCCACGCCGGGCCGGCTCCTCGATCTGATGGAGCAGGGGCATATCAACCTCAAGCATGTGGAACATCTCGTCCTCGACGAGGCCGACCGCATGCTCGACATGGGTTTCATCCGCGATGTGCGGAAGATTCTCGCCAAGCTTCCCGAAGACCGCCAATCGCTGCTGTTCTCGGCCACCATGCCGGCGGAAGTGCAGAAACTCTCTCACGACATGCTCTACGAACCCGAGCGGATCGACATCGCGCCGAAAACAATCACGGTAGACGCCATTCGCCAATCCGTGCATTTCGTCGACGCCAAGGAGAAGCAGACCCTTCTGCGCAAACTCCTGGAAGACCAGGACATGAAGCGCGTGATCATCTTCACCCGCACCAAACACCGGGCCAACCGGGTCTCCGACAATCTGGAGAAGGCCGGAATCCAGTCTGCGGCCATTCATGGCAACAAGTCTCAGGCCGCACGGCAGAAGGCCCTCGACGCGTTCCGCAAGGGGCAGGTCCGGGTTCTGGTCGCCACCGACATCGCGGCCCGCGGCATCGACGTGAAGGACATCACCCATGTGATCAACTTCGAATTGCCCAACGAGTCTGAAAGCTATGTGCATCGCATCGGGCGGACCGCCCGCGCGGGCGCCGAAGGCGTGGCCCTGTCGTTCTGCGACGGGACCGAGTACGATGATCTCAAAGGTATTGAGAAACTGATCGGTCGAACTGTTGAAACGGCCAGCGGCGAACGCCCGCTGCATGCCACGCTTGGCGCGAAGAAAGCCAGGGGTGGTCGCCAGGGCAGCTGGGCCGGCAACAAGGGCGGCGGACAGGGACGTTCGGGGGGTCAGAAGCGACGCTCTTCCGGCCGTCGGCCGTCGCGACGCGCAGCCTGATCAAACACCACGGAATTGCCAACGGGCCAGATACAACGGCCCTGGAAGTGAGGTAAGCATGGCACGCAAGACAAATTACAGTTTCGAGAAACGCCAACGCGAACTCCAGAAGAAGGAGAAGAAGGCGGCGAAGGCCGAGGCCAAGAAGGCAGCTCGGCTTGGAGAAGAGATGGAGCCGGGTGCCGAAGTATCCGAGGCCGGCGATATCGCGCCGGACACTCCGGTTGAGGCCGACAAGGCGGAGTAACGCCAGGCGAGGCCGATCCACCAACAGGTGGGTCCCATCGACATCAAAAGGGTGCCCCTCCGTGGGCACCCTTTTTTGATCGGCTTTCGGTTTTCCTGTAACCAGCACCCATATGTCTCGCACCCGTTACATTCTCGCCATGGTTCCGGGGCTCGGCCTCGCCTTCATCCTGAGCCAGTTCCTGCGCTCGATCCCGGCCGTGATCGCGCCCGACCTGCGCGCCGAGCTTGAACTGACGGCGGGGCAGCTCAGCGCCTTGCCCGCAGCACTGTTTTTCGGGTCCGCCGTCATGCAATTGCCGGCGGGCGTGCTGCTCGACCGCTTCGGCCCACGCTTTACCGTGTCGGCGTTCCTGCTGATCACCGCCACGGGTGTGCTCGGCTTCTCCCTCGCCACAACAACGACCGGCCTGACGGCTTGGCTTCTGGTCACCGGTTGGGGCATCGCGCCGGTGTTCATGGGGACGATCGTCCTCCTCTCGCGCTGGGTGCGCCGAGACAGGCTGGCAACCGTGACCGCCCTGACCGTCGGGGTGGGTGGCACGGGCATGCTGTTGTCGGCGTCGCCCTTTGCCGCGGCGACCGAAGCATTCGGCTGGCGCGACACGCTGTCGGCCGTCAGCGTGTTTGCCGTTCTCCTCGTCGGGGTCATTCTCCTCACGGTCCGCGACCGGCCGCCGGACAGTCCCGCACCGTCGGGGCCCGGTGAGAGCCTGTTTCAGGTCATGCGCGGACTGGCCGTCGTCTTCCGGGAGCCGAAGCTCTACGCGATTGGCTGCATCGGCGGCATCACCGTGGGCTCATTCCTGACCTTCCGCGCGCTGTGGGTCGGCCCGTATCTCAACGACGTCTTCGGTTCCGATCTGCTGGCGCGCGGCAACATCATCTTCGTCGTCTCGCTCGCCTGGCTGATCAGCGCGATCGCGATCGGCCCCCTCGACCGGCTGTTCGACACGAGGCGCCTGGTCGTGGCCGTCGGCGCCACCTTGATGGCGTTCTGGTTTGCCTTGCTGGCCGTGGCGGACGGCAGCTCATTGACGTTTGCCGTGGGGGTCATGATCGCACTGGGTCTGTGCTCGGGCCTGTCGTCGCCGATCTTCGCCCACGCCCGCGCCCTGTTTTCCGATCGTTATGTCGGCCGGCTGGTGACCGCGATAAACCTGTTCATCTGGGGCGGGGTGTTCCTGGTGCAGGTGGCCACGGGCATCTTCATCGATGCGTTCCCCGCCGACGCGCTCGGCCGCACGCCGGTCGCGGCCTACCGCTGGACCTTCGCGATCCTTGCGCTGCTGCTGTTCGCCGCGGTGCTGTTCTACTGGCGGGTGGAGGATGTTCCCCCGTCCAAGGATTCTGGCTAGGATTCCGGCGCGCCGTCCACAACCCGAACCCGAAATCCGGTGAAAGCATCTCCTGGTCGGGCAGTTGCCGGGACGGGTTTGCCCATGGCCCGGGCACGATTGCGTGGTTCCTGGATGACAAGCCCAACGGCCGATTCGAAGGCGGACTCGTCAAAGGTAGAATCGAGGGTGAGGGCACGGCCGACTATCCGAGCGGCAACCACTATACCGGTGACTTCCTGCGAGTGCAGCCAAATGGATCGGGCATTTTCTATTTCGCCGACGGCCGGCGTTTTGAGGGTTATTGGCGCGACGGTCGGCCCGAGGGCGCCGGCGTCATTGTACTCAAAAGATGGCGCGGCGACGCCGCAGACATGGCGCGCGGGTCAGCGGGTCAAGTAGCGGGCCGGGGCCAGTCGTTCCCAGAACCGCAAAACCAGATACGCCGCGATCAGGCCGAGGATGACACCGGCCGTGTTCGACAGGGCGTCGGCCACGCTGGCATTCCGGCCAGCCCAGGCGCCTTGCGCGACCTCGAGGAATATCCCGATCCCGATCGCCGTGCTTCCGGCGAAAATGCGGCGGTCCCAATTGGCAAAACCCAGTCCCGCGCAGCCTGCGATGACGCCGTAAGCCATCAAATGCAGCGCCTTGTCGGTGCCGTCGGGCGCATCGAGCTGAGGTTGCGGAATCAAAGACAGGATTATCACGAGCGTTATGGCCGCGAGATAGGCCAGGACAAACAGCCGATGGGGCAGATGGATCACTGCCGTCAGCCTTCGAGATAGAGCTCATCGAGGCTGCGAAATTCGCAACTGCCCCGACTGACGATGCTGCTGGTGCCGACGGTGACGGTCTCGGTGTAACGCGCGCCATTTGCCGGCGCGTCCAGAACGCCAACATCGCCGAACGTGATCCGGATATCCTCGCCGAGCGCTTCCACGGGCGAGAGCGCATAGATTGAGCAGATATGCTGGTCGCAGCGGCGATACGCGCCCTCGATGAAATCGATCTGGATTTGCGGGTGACGGGGGTCGTCGGGCTGGCAGAACCATTGCCCGGAGGCATCCGTGATCGCCGGATCGGCCATGGCAGTGGTCGCCAGCCGAGCCATGATCAAAACAGAAATTGCGATCATCGCGCGCATACCCGATTTCATACCATATCGACGCCGCACATATCGACGCCGTCGTCTGGGCGATTGACTTCGCCCTGCAACTGGCGGAATTCTCTTCGCGCAACCGCAGGCGAGCCCCCGATGTCCCAAGCCCCCAATATTGTTCTCTTCCATGTCCACAAGGACGCGATGAATGCTGCCGTCACGGCCTTCCGGCATGATTGGCCGGAGGCAAGGATCAGCAACATTCTGGAAGATGGCTTGTTCGAATGGGTGCGCGAGACCGGCGGCGTCGTGCCCGACATGTATGACGCGTTTCACACATTGGCCGACTATGCCGTGGGCCGGGGTGCGGACGGCATTCTGTATTCCTGCTCGGCCTTCCGCGAATGCATCGATGCCTGCATCGAAAGCTTCGACATCCCCATGCTCAAGCCCAATGACGCGATGATCGAAGCCGCGCTGGAAATAGGCGACCGTATTGCAATCCTGGCCACGGTCGGGCCGACCATCACATCCATCGCCGCCGAGATCGAGGAAATGGCCCATGCCGCCGGGCGCGATGTGTCACTGACCCGTCACATGGTGGACGGGGCCTTCGATGCGATGGCGGCAGGGGATGGCGACACCCATAACCGTCTCGTGGCCGAGGCGGCTAAATCCATCACGGATGCCGATGTGATTGTGCTGGCCCAGTTCACCCTGGCCCGCGCAGTGCCGGCCGTCGCCGCGGTCAGCGATATCCCGGTTCTGAACTCGCCGGGTGCCGCCGTGGCGAAGATGCGTGTGTTGCTCGGCAGCTGAGCTGGGCGGTGGGCCTCAATCCTTGGCCTGATCGTCCTTCAAGCTCAGGGAAAACCCGTCTTCAGCCATAATGCTGGTGCCGCCGGCCGGTGTCTCGGCTGCGGGCTCTGGTGGTGCCCCGCCGAAGATTGACCGCAGCTTGCGATAGACGGCGCGGATGGCCCGGAAGATCTTCGGCAGCAACCAGATCATCAGCAGGATGAACAGGCCCAGCAGGATCAGGAACACGATCGGATGGTTGAGCGCGACCCACAGGCCCCCGATCACCGCCAGGTCCTCGAGGATAGAGGCGGTCCAGTTGGTGACGGGTTCGGGCGAGGTGTTGATCGCCAGCCGGGTGCCGGCCTTTGTGAAATGGGAGGCACCGGCGAGTGATCCACCAGCGATCACTGCCGCCAATTCCGCGCCGGCACCAACGTCGCCGACAGCGCCGGCGGCCAGGATTGCACCGGCCGGGATCCGGATAAAAGTTTGCAACGTATCCCAGGCGGAATCCGCACCAGGAACCTTGTCGACAAAGAACTCGATGAAGAACATCAAACCGGCCGCGCCGATGACCATCGGGTTGGAAAGTATCTCGAGATCGGGTGGCAAATCGATATTGCCCGTCGCACTCATCACGCCGAGCGTTAGAATTGCCGCGTAGAGATTGATCCCACTCGCCCAGGCAACCCCCATGGTCAGCGCAATGGTTTCTACTGGGCCCATGTTTCAACTCCCGCATTCATGAATACCGCTCCCTGCACGTTGGGACACGCAGAACAGCTTTCAATGGCGACGCAACTGGCGCCCCATAAAGGTCATAATCACAAAATGCCTGATTCAGGCGGGTTTCGGAAGCTTCCGAATGCCGTTGTACAGCCAGACGAGTATCGGCTTGAGGACGAATTCGGCTCGCGAGCGCGCACCGATGGTCATCAAACTCTCTTCCATGACCCGGCCGGGGACGCGATCGTTAAGCCCGACATCGCACAGGCGATCGAACATATTGATGGCGACTTCCCAGTAACGATTATCTTCCAGCGGCACCGCGGAAAGCCGAGCACAATCAACAATAGTCACAGCCGCAGCCGCAGCCACGAATTCCGCGCTGCCCCGCCCGCAGGCGCGCAGCAGGTAGCGGAAGTCTGCAAGGCGGCTCCGGTCCATTCCGTAATGCCGCCCAACCATCTGAAGTTCATTGGATAATTGTTTGAAATCAAAAGAACTATCAACTTCGAGCGGCATTCTCGGCAGGTCAGCGATGACCGTCGCCGGGGCGCCCGTATCCTCCATCAGATAGGTGAAGACCTCATTCACGCAGACCCGCGCCAACAGCCAAGCGCGTTCGGCCTTGTTGCCGTCATTGGTGCCCATGATGCGGGTCGCGAGCAACTTCAGGCCCTGGCGGCTGTCACAATCGACCGTGTCGTTGATCTTGATGGCGTAGGCCGCGATCACGGGGCAGGCGGTCTTCGGGCGATCCGTGTGTTGCTCGCCGGCCAGCAGGGCGACCAGGGACATGACGCAGAGTTCACTTTCGCGCCGCTCACCAACGCGCGAGACAAGATCCAACTGATCAAAGAGGCTTTCCACTTGATTTTGATCGTTCATAGTGAAAACCGTACCCCAAGATTCGAAAACCGTCCATCCGGGCCGGATCACGAGTTCTTGCAGTCTGTTCCGAAAGAACAGGGGTCTGGGCGAAGGAGTCAGTAGATGTCGGAGGTTGAACGCGGCACCGTGAAGACGAACGACGTAACGCTACACTACCGGGCCTGCGGCGAAGGACCGCCCATGGTTTTGCTCCATGGCTGGCCGCAAACCTCCTATTCCTGGCGCAAAATGCTGCCGCTACTGTCGCCCCACTACCGCTGCTTTGCGCCGGATTTGCGCGGCTTTGGCGATTCCGACAAGCCGGCCAGCGGCTACGACATGCGCACGGTCGCGAACGACATCCACGCAATGTGTGAGGCTCTGGGGCTGGAAAATGTCTACCTGGTTGGTGCCGACTGGGGCGGGCTGGTCGCCCGGCGCTACGCCCTCGACAGGCCCGGTGTGCTCGACCGGCTCTGCATCGTCGACATCGTGCCTCACGACCAGATTTTCGCAAATTTCACCCCCGCCTATGCCCGCGGCGCCTGGCATTATTTCTTCAATGCCGTGCCCGACATGCCCGAGCAACTTGTGGCCCACGACATCAAATTGTTCCTCCAGGCGATGTTCCGGCCGAAATATCACAACGCCGCGCACATGGACGAGGCGATCGACGAATATGCCCGGGCCTACGCCAAGCCCGGGGCGCTGCGCGGCGGGTTTGCCTACTACAAGGCCATGTTCGACGAGAATCCTGCGCTCGACGCTGAAAACCCGGATGCGCAGATTGCCGAGGCGGTGCACTGCGTCTGGGGCAATAGCGGCGGCATGGGTGGCCCCTTCGACGTGCTGAAAATGTGGGAGTCCGTCGCGCCAAAGCTGACGGGCCGGGGACTCGATGCATGTGGGCATTATGTCCACGAAGAGCAGCCGGACGCCCTTGCCGAGGAAATTATCGCCTTCGGAAAGGTCTGACCGGCCCTCAAGCATACGGAGCTCGCGCGGACATGGGCGACAGCATCATCGAGGGTTTGTCGCCCGGCGAACTTGCAACGGTCGTCGAACTGCAGCGCGTCGAGCTCAACCGCTTGTTGTCCGAACAGAAGCGCCTGAATGACCGCATCGACTTGCTTCTGCAGCTCCAGGAACGTGAGCAGGTCCTGCGTCAGCAGATGCAGACGTCACTCGACCAGCTCGTGGCACAGCGCGTTGGCCCAGAATCAGCATCGGCGGTCACGACCCCGGGCGAGGTGCTGTTGCTGACGGATCGTCTGGATCGGGCAGAGAGAAGATTTCGCGCGCTGCGCACGGCCGTCGGGCAGCTTGTCGCTGTCCTCGAGCGTCAGGTCACAGGGCAGGGTGCCTAAAATCCGGGCCTAATGGGCCATCAACACCGGAATTTCAGCATTGGCGAGGATCTGGCTGGTGGCGCCGCCGAAAATCATCTGCCGCAGGCGGCTCTGGGTGTAGCCACCCTTGATGAGCATATCGCCGCCGACCTCCATGGTCTCGGACAGGATGATGTCGCCAGCATCTGCCGCAGAACGCCGTCCGGGCACCTCGCGTACATCCACCGCCACATCGTCGCGCTGAAGGTTGACCTTCACGTCTTCTGCACTCGGGCCCGGCACCATGCCGCCTTCGACCGCCAGCACGGTAATCCGGTCGGCCTCGCGCAGGACAGGCTTGGCAAACGCAATCGCCCGCGCCGTCTCGGTCCCGCCATTCCAGGCGATCACCACATGGCGGCCGATATCCTCGGGGATCTTCGGCGGCGCGATGAGAATCGGGCGGCCGGATTCAAACAGCACCGTCTCCAGCGTGTTCATCGCCGGCGTCATGGCGCCCGGCATGGGACGCCCGACGACCGTTAGATCGAAGACCCGGGCGCGTTGGCCGAATATGCCGATCCCCGATGCTTCGTCCTCGACCCAGCTGGCGCACAGCTTGGTGGAGTTATTCTGTGCCTCGGGAATGTTGTTCTCGGTCACGAACGCCTGGAACTGCGCCTTCAGGCGGTCCGCGCGTGTGCGTTGCTCCTGCTCGAACTGTTCCTCGGTGCCCGAAAGTGCGGCAGCGCCGCCCTCGAAGCCGACCGCGACAGCGCCGGCGAGGGTGGGGCGTATACACAAGCCCTCGATATAGCTGTCATAGCGTTTGGCGAAGACCAACGCGGTCGCCAAAACAGACGCCAATATTTCGCTCTCTTCGAGCGGGACCAAAATTGAACTGAACGCCATAAGTGCCTCCCAACGCGTATGGCTTTTTTTAGATAATGCGCTTAGTCGAGGCATTCGGGCAACCCGGCAAGATTTCCGGCCTGGGATGGTTGCTTCACCGATGGGGTTCGGGTAAGAAATCGCGCTTCCGAACGGAGCGGCAGTGGCGGAATTGGTAGACGCGCAACGTTGAGGGCGTTGTGGGCGCAAGCTCGTGGAGGTTCAAGTCCTCTCTGCCGCACCAAATTCGGGGAAAAAAGGAATCGGGTCACGCGGCAGTGGCGGAATTGGTAGACGCGCTAGCTTCAGGTGCTAGTTCTCGCAAGGGAGTGGAGGTTCAAGTCCTCTCTGCCGCACCACCCGAAGGTCTCACCGACAGGGCGTTTCCGCAAGGAAGCGCCCTTTCTGTTTGCGTTGCGGGCGCGTGGACGGCATAGCTTTCGCACAGGCATGGGTCGCGCCGACAGTCGGATGCGTTCAACAATCCAAACGATATTTAGGAACCTTGTGTGAGAATTCCCATCCACCGCGAAGGGTGGCCCGCGATTGGCATATTCGCCGGCCTGAATGTCCTTCTGTTCTTGTTCGCCGGTCCCTTCGGATTGATTGGCCTGCCGGTGACGGTGTGGTGCGTTTGGTTTTTCCGCGATCCCGAACGGGTCACGCCTGCCGGTGGTTGGCACGTCACCAGCCCGGCAGACGGCAGGGTGCTCCCATTCGTCGTCACACCGCCGCCGCCGGAACTCGGCATGGGCGACGCGCCACTCACGCGCATCAGCATTTTCATGAATGTCTTCAATGTGCATGTGAATCGGGTGCCCTGTGACGGCACGGTCATCGCCCATGCGTATCGGCCGGGGAAGTTTTTCAACGCCTCCTTCGACAAGGCCAGTGAGCATAACGAGCGCATGGCCGCCCACATACGCTCCACCGGGCCTGATGGCCGGGTGATCGATCTTGCCGTTGTGCAAATCGCCGGGCTGGTCGCGCGGCGCATCAAGTCCGATCTCGTCGATGGTCAGCAGGTGAACCGGGGAGAACGCTACGGCATCATCCGTTTTGGCAGTCGCCTCGATGTTTATCTGCCGCAGGGGATCACGCCGATGGTGGCCGTCGGGCAAGATGTAAAAGGCGGCGAAACACTGTTGGCAGATCTCGCCGCCGCCGGTGCCACAGCAGAGGACCCGACAACGTGAAACATAAACGTTTGCAGGTTCGCCGGCCCAAACATCAGCCCTTCACCAAGCTGATCCCGAACCTTCTGACATTGCTGAACCTCAGCGCCGGCGTGACGGCCATCCGCTTTGCCCTGAACAATCAGTTCGAAGAGGCGGTGGCGGCAATATTGCTGGCCGGTATTCTCGATCTGCTCGATGGCGGCATGGCGCGGTTGCTCAACGCGGGCAGTAAACTCGGGGCCGAACTGGATTCGCTCGCCGACCTGGTGAGCTTCGGCGTTGCCCCCGCCGTCATGGTCTATGCCTGGACGATGCATACCGCAGGCGGAATCGGCTGGGTGCCCTCGCTGTTGTTTTGCGTTTGCGCGGCGCTCCGGCTTGCCCGGTTCAATATCGCGCAGGACGAGGTGGCCCAGCCGACCGAAGCAGATTGCTACTTCATCGGCGTGCCGTCGCCCGCAGCGGCCGGGATCATGCTGGTGCCGATGCTTCTCGGGTTCCAGTACCCCGGCGGGCCCTTCAACGACGTTATTCTCAATGGCGCCTTCATTGTCGTCTCAGCACTGTTGATGGTCAGCCGGATTCCGAACTTTTCGGTCAAGGGCCGACAATTGCCGCAAAGATATGTGGTGCCGGTTTTGTTGTTCGTCAGCCTGGTGGTGGGCTTCGCGGTCGAAGCGCTCTGGGCGACCCTCACCGTGTTGATGTCCCTCTATATGGTCAGCATCCCGATTAGCGTGGTCACCTTCAGGCGCCTGCAACGCAAGACCCAGGCCGCGGTCGCCGCCACGCAAATCGACGATGGTGCGTAACCGACGAAGTTGGCCAAACGCGGCGAGGCAAAAACGGACAAAACCTCCCGTGTTTTCGCCATATTGCATTGGTACCTGCGCAACTTGCCACTATATCTCTTGATCGAGACGGAGCATCCATGGCGGACGACGTAAAGACACGAGACAGGCGTACGGACCGGGTCGGTCTGGGCGGTCGCAAGCGGCACGGGATCGCGGCGAAGTTGCGCAGCTATTTCTTCGCCGGACTGCTGACGGTCGCGCCCATCGGGCTGACCATGTGGCTGTTCTGGGTCCTGCTGAAATTCGTGGATTCGCGGATCACGCCCCTGATCCCGCAGAACTACAATCCCAATACCTATCTGCATGCGATCGTCCCGTTCGAGGTTCCCGGCGTCGGACTGATCGTGCTTATCGCCGCGCTGATCATCATCGGTGCGATGACCCGCGTGTTGCTCGGCCGGACCCTGGTCCGAATGAGCGAGAATTTGGTCAACCGGATGCCCGTGGTCCGCAGCGTCTATGGTGCGACCAAGCAGATCGTCGAATCCGTTCTGAAAGGCCAGTCCGAAGCGTTTCGCCAGGTCGTGCTCTTCGAGTATCCGCGCCGGGGCAGCTGGGCGATCGGCTTCGTCACCGGCCAAACCAGGGGCGAGGTCCAGAACCTCACCGATGACGACGTCGTCAATGTGTTCCTGCCGACCACCCCGAACCCGACCTCCGGCTATTTGCTGTTCCTGCCGCGCCGCGAGCTCATCCCCCTGACGATGTCCGTCGAAGAGGGGATCAAGATGATCATCTCCGGCGGCATCGTAACCCCGGAAGACAGGCGCCCTCTGGAAGAGCAGAAAATCAAACGCATCGCGGCGGCAGACGGCGACAGGCCGACAATCGCGCCGGGTGCGGGGCTCGCCGAAATCCCCGACATCGATACGCCGGCGTCAGATGTCGCAGATTCGGAAAAGGCCAGCGTCGAAGGCGACTGATCGACCGGGCCCAACCCACCCCTGAATTGCCGCGAGCCGGTTTGCTAGCCGGAACGTGCGTAGCGCACGGCCGCATCCCTCTCGAACAGATACAGCAAGGTGCGCAACGCATCGCCGCGCGCGCTCTCCAGGCCCGGGTCCTTGTCCATAATCAACCGCGCATCGTCCCGCGCCATCGCGAGCAAATCGCCATGGGCTTCGAGGCTCACCAACCGGAACTCCGGCAATCCGGACTGACGGGTTCCCAGGACATCGCCCGCGCCGCGCAATCGCAAATCCTGCTCGGCGATCTCGAACCCGTCATCGGTATCGCGCAGCACGCGCAGCCGCTCACGACCGGTCTGACCTGTTTCATGGCCATACAGCAGGAGGCAGGTGGCCTCCCGCTCACCGCGCCCGATCCGGCCCCGCAACTGATGCAGCTGGGCCAGACCGAACCGTTCGGCATGCTCGATCACCATCACGGTGGCTTCGGGTACATCGACACCGACCTCGATCACCGTGGTCGCGACAAGGACATCGATCTCTGGGGCCACGCCGTCGGCGAACCGAGCCATCACGGCGTCCTTCTCCTTGCCGGGCATCTTGCCGTGTACGAGGCCGACCCGTTCGCCAAAGCGCTCGCGCAACGCAGCGTAGCGTGCTGTCGCGGCCGCGACATCGATGGTTTCGGATTCCTCGACCAGGGGGCAGACCCAGAAGACCTTGCCGCCGGCATCGAGCTGCCGCTGTACACCCGCAACGGCGTCATGGAGCCGGTCTACCGAGGCGGTCGTGGTTTTGACCGGCTTGCGCCCGGCGGGCTTCTCGCGAAGCTGGGATTCATCGAGATCGCCATAGGCCGCCAGCATCAGCGTGCGCGGGATCGGCGTTGCGGTCATCAGCAACACATCGACCATCGAGCCTTTTTCGGCAAGCAGCAGACGCTGATGGACGCCGAAGCGATGCTGTTCATCAACCACGGCCACCGCCAGGTCGTTGAACGCGATGTCACTCTGGAACAGGGCGTGGGTGCCTACGACCAGGGGGGTGTCTCCCGTCGCCAGTCCCTCCAGGATCGCTGCCCGGGCCTTACCCTTGTCCCGGCCGGTCAGCAACACACACGGCACCCCGGCGGCCTCGGCCAGCGGTGCGATTGTGGCGTAATGCTGCCGCGCGAGAATTTCCGTCGGCGCCATCAGGGCGGCTTGCCGCCCGGCCTCGACGGCCGTCAGCATGGCCATCAGCGCAACCACGGTCTTGCCGCTGCCCACATCTCCCTGCAGCAGCCTGAGCATGCGGTGTTCCGAGGCCATATTCTCTTCGATATCAACGATCGCGGTTTTCTGGCTTCCGGTCATCTCGAAGGGCAGGGCGTCCAGCACCCGAGAGCGCAAACGCCCGTTCCCGGTGATCGGGCGACCGGATTGCCGGCGCACATGAGAGCGCACCAGCATGATTGCGAGTTGGCTCGCCAGCAGCTCGTCATAGGCAAGGCGCATGCGTGGGGCCGATGTGGCTTCAAGATCCAGGAGCTCTCGCGGCGCATGGGCGGCCGACAGCGCGGTGTGCCAGTCCGTCCATTCCCGCTGTGCGACCAGTGCGGGATCGAGCCATTCGGGCAAAGCCGGCGCCCGTTCGAGCGCACCTGAAACGGCCTTGCCCAGGACATTCTGCGACAGGCCTTCGGTCAGCGGATAGACCGGCTGCACGCGCATGACACTGTTCCGCTCGGTGAGTTTCGCCACAATGTCGGGATGGGTCATCTGCAGCTTGTCGTCATAGAGTTCGGCGGTCCCGCTCACCAGTCGGGTCTCGCCCTCGGGCAAAGTTTTGGTGAGATAGTCGGACCGGCCGTGGAAATAGACCAGCGTGATCTCGCCCGTGTCGTCCCGGCAGTCTATCCGGTAGGGAATGCGCCGGTTGGCGGCCGGCGGCGCATGATGCTTGACCACGGTCAGTTCGAGCGTGGCGATGCGGCCGGGTTCGAGGTCTATGAGGTTCGGGCTGTAGCGGCGGTCGACGGTCCCCGACGGCAGATGCCAGATCAGGTCGACAATCTGTGGCCCCACCAACCGCTCGATATGCGTGCCGATGCGCGGCCCGACGCCTTTCAGCGCCGTGACGGGTGCGAAAAGGGGAAACAATATCTCTGGGCGGGCACGTTGGGGCACAGCAGGACCGATAATGGGGTTCATGCGGCTGACAGCAGTTCGCAGGAAGGCTATATCCTACGGAGCATCAGCGCCCGAGTCAGCATCGGGCAGACAGGACCGCAAAGATGACCGGTGAGACGACCGCAGAGACTATGGGGGAAACACGCGACGACCGGATCAAACGTCTGGTCTATCGCAGTATCTACACTGGTACCAAGGAGACCGATCTGCTGCTCGGCACCTTCGCGCGACGGCACCTCGAAGGCCTCAGCCCACAGCTGCTCGACGAGTATGAGGCGCTGATCGAAAACAGCGACCCCGACCTGTATATGTGGATCAGCCGACGCAAGCCGGTACCCGAGGCGTGGAACGGCGAGATCATGCAGCGCCTGCAAGACTTCAAACTCGAAGACTAACTTGTTGTTAAATCACAATTTTACATGGGGTCCTGCCGGCTCCACGACGCGTTTTACCGGCGTGCCCGACGGCTGCGACGCGTTGTTGCTTGCCGAACTCCTCAAGCAGGTCCCCGGGAACCATTTGCTGCATGTGTCGAGCGACGACCTGGGCATGAACCGGTTGGCCGACGCGGTGACGTATTTCGCGCCCGGGACGCGGATACTGAAGTTCCCGGCCTGGGATTGCCTGCCTTATGATCGGGTGCCGCCGCGTGCCGAGCTCGTCGCCGAACGGATGGCCACCCTCGGCGCCCTTACGCACGGGGCAGAATCCGGCACGACGACGCTGATTCTGACCACTGTTGCCGCCATGCTCCAGCGCGTGCCCCCACGCGCGCGCATCCAGGAAACACGCATCGATCTGGCACCCGGCCGCACGGTGGACTTCGGCATCGTCATGGCCTTCCTCGCGGCGAACGGCTTTCACCGCACCGAAACGGTCCGCGAGCCGGGTGAATTCGCGAGCCGCGGCGACATCATCGACCTTTTCCCGCCGGGCTACCCGGAACCGGTTCGCATCGATCTGTTCGGCGATGAGATCGAGGGGCTTCGGCGGTTCGATCCCCTGAGCCAGCTGACCACCCAACCGATCGAGACCCTGACACTCATGCCGGCCAGCGAGATCCTACTGGATGACGACGCCATCGCGCGCTTCCGCTCGTCCTACCGCACACGGTTCGGGGCTGTGCGCGGCGATGATCCGCTCTATGAGGCGGTCAGCGAAGGCGTGCGCCATCCGGGCATGGAACATTGGCTGCCGCTGTTCTACGAGGCGCCGGAAACCCTGTTCGACTATGTCGACGGGCCTGTGATTCTGGGGGCGCAGACGCCCGATGCGATGACCGATCGGTTCGATCAGGTCACCGACTATTTTTCCGCCCGCGCAAACGCGCCCGAGCGAACGGAAGGCGAGGCGCCCTACAACCCGCTGCCACCGGATGCGCTTTATCTCGGGCCCGACGAGTGGGAAGACCTGCGCGAGGCTCGCACAGCCATCGACTTCGATGTGTTCGAGGCCCCGGTGAGCGGCGCACAGAGCAATTCCATCGGCGGTCGCCGGGCGATCGATTTCTCAGAGGCCCGCAACCGGGCCGACACCAACCTGTTCGATGCGGTCCGCACGCGGATCATCAACGAGCAGGGCGAGGGGCAGGCCATCGCAATCGCCTGCTATTCCAACGGCTCGCGTGATCGGCTGACCCAGCTTCTGGTCGACCACGACATGGATCGGGCCATCCCCGTGACGAGCTGGGCCGATGTCCTTGCCGCCGGTACGAATCAAATACCCGTCTGTGTGTTGCCTCTGGACAGCGGTTTTTCGGTACCGGGGCGCACGATCTACAGCGAACAGGACATCCTGGGAGACCGGCTCGTCCGCCGCCGCCGGCCGACCAAGCCGAGCGAACATCTCATCTCGGAGATGTCGAGCCTGTCGGTGGATGACATCGTGGTGCACGCCGACCACGGGATCGGCCGGTATGACGGGCTTGAGACACTGGAAATCGGCGGTGCGCCCCATGATTGCCTGCGGCTGGTCTATGCCGGTGACGACAAACTTTTCCTGCCGGTCGAAAACCTCGAGCTGCTGTCACGCTATGGATCGGAAGAAGCCGGCGTACAGCTCGACAAACTCGGCAATGCGAGCTGGCAGGCGCGGCGTGCCCAAGTCAAGAACCGTATCACCGAGATGGCCGACAAGCTGATGGCGCTCGCCGCCGAGCGTGAACTGCGCCACGCGCCGAAACTCACGCCGCCGGCCGGCCTGTATGAGGAATTCTGCGCCCGGTTCCCCTTTGCGGAGACCGAGGACCAGAGCCGCGCCATCAACGACACGGTCGAAAGCCTGGGAGCCGGCAAGCCCATGGACAGGCTGGTTTGCGGCGACGTCGGATTCGGCAAGACCGAAGTGGCCCTGCGCGCCGCGTTCGTGACCGCCATGGCCGGTCGCCAGGTCGCAATCGTCGTGCCCACCACTTTGCTGGCCCGCCAGCACTACCAGACGTTCAAGGCCCGGTTTGCCGGCCTGCCGGTCCGGCTCGCGCAATTGTCCCGTCTGACGACAGGCACGGACGCGCAGGACGCGCGCACCGGGTTGGAGGACGGGCAGGTTGATATCGTCATCGGTACCCACGCCCTGTTGTCCCAGTCCATCGCATTCCGCGATCTCGGGCTTCTGGTCGTCGACGAAGAACAGCATTTCGGTGTGGCACAGAAGGAACGCCTCAAGGGGCTGGGCACCGACGTCCATGTCCTGACCCTGACCGCTACGCCGATCCCGCGCACCCTGCAGCTGGCGCTTACCGGTGTGCGCGAACTCAGTCTGATTGCCACCCCGCCGGTCGACCGGCTCGCCGTGCGCACCTTCATCCTGCCCTATGACGGGGTGACCATTCGCGAAGCCATCATGCGTGAGCATTTTCGCGGCGGGCAGAGCTTCTACGTCTGCCCCCGCCTGAGCGATATCGAGCGGCTGCAGGAGCGCCTCAAGGAATTGGTGCCCGAGGTCACGGTCGGGGTCGCCCACGGCCAATTGCCCGCCCGTGCACTCGAAGATGTCATGACCGCGTTCTACGACCGCAAATATGAAGTTCTGCTGTGCACCAACATCGTGGAATCCGGGCTCGACGTACCGTCGGCGAACACGATCATCGTTCACCGGTCTGACATGTTCGGCCTGTCGCAGCTCTACCAGCTTCGCGGCCGGGTCGGCCGCTCGAAGGCGCGCGCCTATGCCTACCTGACCCTGCCCAATGACCGCGTTCTCTCGGAGACGGCACGCCGCCGCCTGGACGTCATGCAGACGCTCGATACGCTGGGGGCCGGGTTCAGCCTCGCCAGTCATGATCTCGATATTCGCGGCGCGGGGAACCTGCTCGGCGAGGAACAGTCGGGCCATATCCGCGAAGTCGGGGTCGAGCTCTACCAGCAAATGCTCGAAGACGCGGTCGCCGCCGCGCGTGAGGCCGGGGCAGGCGTGCTGCCGACGGACGAGTGGACGCCGGTCATCTCCATCGGCGCACCGATTCTGATCCCCGACCATTACGTCGCCGATCTCGGGGTCCGGCTCGGCCTCTACCGCCGGATCGCATCCCTGGTGAACCCGGAGGAGATCGAGGGGTTTGCCGCCGAGTTGATCGACCGCTTCGGGCCCATACCCAACGAGGTCGAGAACCTGCTCGAGGCCATCACCCTCAAGGGGCTCTGCCGGGATGCGGGCGTCGAGAAACTCGATGCCGGCCCGAAGGGGGCGGTGGTTTCGTTCCGGGACAATAATTTCGCGAACCCGGCGGGCCTGGTGTCGTTCATCGGCGAGCAATCGGGCACGGTCAAGCTGCGCCCCGATCACAAGCTGGTTTACCGCCGCGACTGGACGGACGCGAACAAGCGCTCCGTGGGCGTAAGGCGTTTCATGCGGGATCTGGCGGCCATCGCGACCGCGCCGGACGCGGCATAGGCGCGCGCGGATCGGTTATTCTGCGGCCAGACCGACACTTGCCAGGTCGAACAGCGGGAAAAACGCCTCGGGTTCCTGCGCGCCGGAAATGGCATAAGCGCCATTGATCACGAAACAGGGCACGGCGTTGATTCCCATCCGACGGGCCCGCAGGTCTTCGGCGACCACCGTGTCGCGCTCCTCGTCGCTGGCAAGAAATACCGCCGCGGCGTCCCGGTCCAACCCGACCAGATGGGCGACCCGCAGGAGCGTCAGGTCATCCCCGATGTCCTCGCCGTCGAAAAAGAACGCCTTGAACAGCGCCTCGACGACCGCATTCTGCATCCCGAACCGGTCCGCATAGCAAATCAGCCGGTGTGATTGGATGGTGTTGGGCATGCGCGGCACCGCTTCGAAATCAAACGGGATCCGCTCGGAATGGCCGGCACGGCCGATCGTGGCATAGACTCCCGCCGCGCGTTCGGGCCCGCCGAACTTCGAGGCCAGATAGCGTTCGCGTTCCATGCCGGCCGACGGCATGTCCGGGTTGAGCTGGAAGGCGTGCCATTTGATGGTGGCCGTGATGTCGTCACGCACCGCCAGCGCCCGTTCGAGGCGCCGCTTGCCGATGAAACACCAGGGACACACCGTGTCCGAGTAGATATCGATCTGGACCATGGGGGAAATCTGCGGCGCGGCCGGCACCGGGTCAAGTGCGGACCGGATCTAACGCCCACGAACAAGTCTTCTCGGGTCGGCCCGGCTTGCGCCATAATCGGCTTGAGGGAAGGGGAACCCATATGATTCTCGAACATCGCGCCTACACGATGAAGCCTGGCCTGCGGGAGCGCTTCTACGAAACCCAGGTCGAGCGGGGCTTCGATGCCGTCCGCTCCGTGATTGACCGGGTCGTTGGATATTTCTCGACCGTGAGCGGCCCTGCGGATCAAGTCATACATATCTACGCGTTCGATTCCCTGGACGACTGGCAGACCCGCCTGCACGGGCTCTACGGCGTGCCCGAGCTGGAACCCTATTTCCTGAAGGTCCGCCCGCTGATGCTGACACAGGAAAACCGAATTCTGTTGCCCGCTCCGGTTGCGGCGCTGACGCCACATTTCTCGGCAAGCGCCTATTGGACACCCGGCGACCCGGCGCTGGCCGACCCGACCACCGCCCGCGACCTCCTGGTGGAAGAGCAGATCGTCAGTCTGACCCCGGGGTCATTGGGCAAATACTGGGAGCTGATCGAGCGCCATGGCGTTCCGGCCATGTCGCCGCTGGAGACCAACATGATCGGCAGCTTCCATGCGATGACCGGTACGTTGCATCAGGTCTATCACTACTGGTTCTTCGATGGGTTCGACGACCGCACGCGCCGTCACAACGCGGTGCGCGTGAACCCGGAATGGATCAAGTTCCAGGACGAGATCCGACCCTATGTCGTGAAGCAGGAAAGCAAACTCATGGTGCCCGCGCCGGTGCCCGAAATGGTCCCGCTTTTCCGCGCTCCCTGACTCTCAACGCAGCACGGCCATGAGCTCAAAACCCTATAACGTCCTGTTCGTCTGCACCGGCAATTCGGCGCGCAGTATCCTCGCCGAGGCGATCATGAATCGCGCGGGGGGCGGCATATTCATTGGCCACAGCGCGGGCAGCCATCCGACGGGCGCGGTCAACCCGAATTCTCTGGAACTTCTGGAAAGCCTCGGCCATCCCACGGACATGCTGCGGTCCAAGGATTGGCTTGAATTCGCCGCGGACGACGCGCCCGCACTCGATTTCGTCTTCACCGTTTGTGATCAGGCCGGCGGCGAAATGTGCCCGGTCTGGCCCGGCCGGCCGGCATCGGCACATTGGGGGTTGCCCGATCCAGCGGCCGTGGACGGTACCCGGGCCGAAATCGCCGCCGCATTCGCCGAAACCTACCGGCAGCTCAACCACCGGATCAAGGCATTCATCAACCTGCCGCTGGCATCTCTCGACGCGATTTCAGTGAAACAACGGCTCGACGAGATCGGGCGCGAACCGGCTTGAATTAGGAACGAAATATCGCCCGGCTGCGGTTTGCAATTGCAACGAGCGACAGCATGACCGGCACTTCGACAAGCACCCCGACAACCGTCGCGAGAGCCGCACCGCTGCCAATGCCGAACAATCCGATGGCGACTGCGACGGCCAGTTCAAAGAAATTGGACGTGCCAATAAGCGCGCAGGGTGCCGCCACATTGAAGGGCAGCTTCCACATATATGCAGCGCCGTAAGTCAGAAAGAATATCGCGTAGCTTTGGATGATGATTGGCACGGCGATCAGCACGATCAGAACAGGCTGCGTAATGATCGTCTGGGCCTGGAATCCGAAGAGGAGGACAACCGTGAGAAGAAGCCCGAGGATGGATATGGGTTTCAACTTCGCCGTGAAATGGTCGATGCCGACTTGTTCGCCGCCATGCCCCCGAACCAGGGCGCGGCGTGTAATGGCGCCCGCGATCAAGGGAACAACGACATAGAGCAGCACGGACAGCAGCAGGGTTTCCCACGGCACGTTAATGCTCGTGACACCCAGCAAAAGCGCCACGATCGGTGCAAAGGCAAAGATCATGATGACATCGTTCAATGACACCTGCACGAGCGTGTAGGCAGGGTCGCCCTTCGTCATCTGCGACCAGACAAACACCATTGCGGTGCAGGGGGCCGCTCCCAGCAGGATCAGCCCGGCAATATATTGCTCGGCATCATCGGCAGGAATAAACGGCGCAAATACAAATTCGAAAAACAGAACCGCCAATGCCGCCATGGAGAACGGCTTCACGAGCCAGTTCACAATAAGCGTCAGGAATATGCCCTTGGGTCGACTGCCAATGGACTTGAGGCTGCCGAAATCGACGGAAATCATCATCGGATAGATCATCGCCCATATCAGGACGGCCATGATCAGATTGACGGACGCGTATTCGATCTCTGCAATCTTGGCGAAGGGACCGGGCACGATATTGCCGAGGGCCAGTCCCGCCAGAATGGAAAGGCCGACCCAGACGGACAACCATTTCTCGAAAATGCCAAGACCGGCCGCGGACGGTTCTTTCTCCGCAGAGTTTGCTGTCATGGTCTATCTCCAATGGCCGCGATGATGTCTCGCCAATCCTGAGTGTTTAGTCATGCGGTTAAGTTCGATCAATGACAGGTTTGCTGCGGGCGACGGCGGTCGATCCAACTCAGAATAGGCCGGCGCGAAGCTCGATCGGGGGTGCGTCCGTCAGGCGCGCCGTATCCGTCGCTGTCAGCTTGTTGAAATTGATCAACCCGCGCACCTCATCCACATAGGCCTGGCCGCGTTCGGAGTAAGAAAGCAGGCCCGCGACCAGGGATGAACCCCGGGGCGTGACACCCGCCTGCCGAGCCGCGGCACGCAGCTGTCGGAAATCCTTATAGGCCCGATTGGAGTTCAGGTTCTGCGCATAGCTGCGGACGGAATCTAAGGGCGTCCCGAAAGTCGCGATCCGATAGTCACCCAGATCAGCGCGCTGGTTCTCGGGGGTCAGTCCCTTTCCGTAGCGCCATTGTCCGAACAACGCATTTCCCTCAACCGCGAAACGGGACACAGCGTAGGCGCTTTCAATCGCGCCCTGGGCCAGCGCCAGAGACGGCGGAATGATATCGACCCTGGCATTCAGCGTCGCGAGCTGTGTCGTCGAAAGCGGTTTCTCGGCGTCGGCTTTCTCCCGATCGACAACGCCGTAGCGAGTAGCCAGCACGAACAGCCATTCACGGTCTGCCGTCGGCAGGGAATCCCCACCCGACAGACGTTTGCGCAGACTGGCCAGGCGTCTCCGATCTGCGCGGATGTCCTGATTCGCCTGCAGAACCAACGGCAGGAGCGTGCGGAAGAAAAGGCTCTTCTTCTGTTCAACATCCAGGTCCTTGGCCCAATCGTCGGGCACGGTTGTGATGAACACCGGCGGCACCTTGGCGTTTCCGGCACGCAGGGCTGACATGGTGTAGCCCTGGTCGGTGAAATAGCTGTGCAGTTGGGCGGGGGACTTGATCCGAACCATCGCCTCACCCGTCGGGCCAACGGCGAACCACAGGGTGCCGCCAACCATGAGGGCCAAGGCGGCAATGACAAGCACCCGCCGCCCGGTGAGGGCGGGGAAACGCTTCCGTATAATTGCAAATACTGATCTCACAAGGGCATTCATTTCAGGGTTCGCAATTCGCCCAATTGAACGGATTCAATTTGGCGTTTTTGTGTCCGATTGCCTACAGTTGGACCTCTGTATTCCGGTGACCCCGCGTCGCCAAAGAAACAAAAACATCCCATGGGAGGACACTAAGATGGCCGACGGCCCACCAACACGTACACAGATTCTCGAAGCCAGCGGCGACATGCTGAAATGGCAGGTCTATGTGGTGCATACATTCCCGACCGATGGTCTCGGTCCTGTGATGGAGAATATCGGCCCGCATCTCGCCCATCAGGCGAAGATGGAAGCAGAAGGCATCTTCGTCGCGGCAGGCCCGCACTGGGCCGATGATGAGGAGACCTGGGAAGGCGAGGGCATGTTCGTCGTCCGCGCCCGGGATCTCGCTCACGCAAACGAGATTGCCGCAGCCGATCCGATGCACACCAGCGGTGCGCGTTCCTATCGTGTCCGCCCCTGGCTGATTAACGAAGGTACCATCACGGTGAAGGTCAACTTCGCCTCCGGCGCACGCGAAGTTTTCTAGGTAAATCAGAAGTTATGACATCGGACGGCCGCCTGATCGGGCGGCCGTCCGTATTTTCGCCGCAAATGGCAGAAAACATGCTCGAATATGCCCAACTGGCAAACATCTTGCATAGTAGCTTGTGAACATTCGATTCATTACGCAAAACGAGACAAGGCAGGCACACGATGAAGAAAATATTGATCGGACTGGGCGTATTGGTGGTTATTGCGGCGGTCGGGATCTTCGTATTCCTCGGCAACCTCAATGACATCGTTCGTGCAGCCGTAGAAAAAGTCGGCTCCGACATGACCCAGACGAATGTGGTTTTGAACGAAGTCGATATCGAGCTGACGTCCGGCAAAGGCGCGCTGCGCGGGTTCCGGGTCACCAATCCCAGCGGGTTCAGCGATGACGACGCTTTCAAATTCGACGAAGTCAGCGTCTCGATCGATCTCGCTTCGGTTCGCAGCGACCCCGTCATCATCAAGGAGATCATCATTTCCGGCCCCGAAATCGTCTATGAGTTCGGTGACGACGGCGAGAGCAATCTCGACAAGCTGAACAAGGCGGTTCAGTCGAAAGCCGGCGGCGGAGAGAAAAGCTCCGGCGGTGCAGACGCACCGAACATCGTGATCGAGAGCCTGGTGCTGCAGAACGGTAAGGTCGCCGTCATCGCGCCGCTGCTGAACGAGAAACTTTCCGTTCCGCTGCCGACCATCCGCCTGACGGACATCGGCAAGGATGGCAAAGGCGCCACGCCTGAAGAGATCGCCACCCAGATCATGGATGCGGTCCTGAAGGGCGCACAGAACGCCGTCGCAAGCGCCAAGATCAATGTCGATCAGCTGACCGGCGCGGCCATGAAACAAGTCGAAGACGCTGCGGGTGAGGCCACCAAGGCACTCGAGGATGCCACCGGAGGTGCCGGCGGTGCCGGTGACGCGGTCAAGGGCCTGATCAAGGGGATCGGACGTTAACCGAACAGATACCATCTAGGTTTTATTAGGAAAGGCGGTCTTCGGGCCGCCTTTCTTATGTGGACAAGAGAATCATATTTTCCGTTCACAAAATCACTCTCGGCGACTAACCATGTTGCCAAGAAATCACGCGCGACAAGCTGCGGTAATGTGGAAAGCATGCCATGAGCCAGACAGAAACCCCCATCGACATTCTTCCACCGGCACTGATGTTCAGCCATTTCGGCGTGAACTGCGATGATGTCGACAAGCTGGAAGACTTCTATACGCGCGTCCTTGGGTTTTGCGTCAGTGACCACGGCCTGATCCGCGGCGACACCGACCGGATTATCTTCATGACCCGACGGCCGCGCGAGCATCATCAATTCGTGCTGGCGGGAGGACGGTCTTCGATCCACGCCTCAACCGTTGGCGAAACCGGGTTCAAGGCGCCCGATCTCGAAGCGCTGCGCCAGGTCAGGGCCATCGTGTCCACAGAAACCGAAGTCACAGATATCGTCGCCGTCGACCACGGCATCACCTGGACGCTGTATTTTCGCGACCCCGAATGGAATCGCTGCGCGATCTCTGTCGACACCGGCTTTTACGTCGCCCAGCCCGCCGCGTGGCCGCTCGATCTCACGATGCGCGACGACGACATCAAGCAGAAAACCGAGGAGCGCTGCCAGGCCGGCCCGGACTTCATGACCCGCACGGCATGGCGCGACAAGAAGGCGATCAGCTTTCAGGAAGAGGGCCGTCTAACCGACGAAGGCCCGGAGACCGGCAACGACAACCCGGATTTTGAACGCCCGAACGATCCGGGCCGTACTCTGCTGGACGCCAACGAAAACGATGTGCGCCCACCACGCATTGCCCAGGCCCATTGTGCTTTCAAGGTCGCCGATATGGATGCGATGATCGCGTTCTATGACAAGGTTCTGGGTTACGCCGTGACCGACCGGGGCAACATGCCGCCGATCGGGTCGGAGCCGGAGCGGGAATATACCTATCTCAGCCGCGATCCCGGCGAGCATCATCAGGTGATCCTGATTTCGGGCCGGGATCTCGGCGCCCCGACCAGCGTCAATCAACTCAGCCTGCGGATCATGTCGCTGGACGAGTTGCGCCGCATGGAGCGTGAGCTCGAGGCCCATCCCGATGTCGGCCCGCTACGCAAAACCTGTCACGGCAATTCATTTTCGATCTATTTCCCCGACCCGGAGGGCAATGTCGTCGAGCTGGCGGTCGAATCCGTCTGGTATGTGCCGGCACCACATGGCGCGCCGTTGGACTTGTCTCTCGGTGATGCGGAGCTGATCGGTTGGGCCGAGGGCCACTGCCGCGAGACCGAGGGCTTCATGATGCGCGCGGATTGGAAAGCGCGGGCGCGCGACGAACTCATCGCCAACGGCCATCTCGAAGCCGAGGGACTGGTCAGCGACGTCGCCTAGCACGGCGCCGAACCGGAATCGCGTTTAGCGGATATTAAACTCCAGCAGTTAGGTTCTGTGGATCGATCGGCGATCTCATCCACTTTGCCGTCTCGTGTTGTGTTTTGCGAGCAGGTAGCCAATGGGCGGCATTGAACAGAATTCCGAGCCGGGTTCCGATCCGGGACTGCGGAACAACGCAGCCGCATTCCACAACCGCGTCAACCTGCTGCTGTTCCTGATCGCCGTCGCCGTCTGCCTCTCACTGGGCCTGACGGTCTGGTCGGCGATAAAACAGGACGAGATTACAAAAGTCGAAAATTTCAGCCTCGCCAGCTCGGCCATAACGACCGATCAACGAACCCTGCTGCGCATCATCAAGGATTACAGCGTCTGGGATGATGCCTACGAGAACCTGTCGCTGAACCCCGACCAGGAATGGTGGCGAGACAATTTGCAAAGCGACCTCCACGACAATTTCGGGGTCGCGTTCACGGCGGTCTACGACGCGCGCGACCGGATCGTGTTCCATCAGGACTTCACGGACACCGGCCTGCTTGAGGCGGCCGACTTCAAGGTCTCCGAAATTCAGGAATTTTTGAATTCAATCCGGGCGGGCTACGGCATGAGCGGGGGTGCCAAGACGTCGTTCGTGAAAGTGAAGGAGCGCGTCTATCTGATCGCAGGTAATGTCGTGCAGCCCTTCGCGGCCGAGGACAAGCCCGACGCAGATGTCGTTTTCTACGACGGTGCCATCCTCCTTTTCTTCCGGTCCATCGACGAATCTTTCACAACGGGACTGGCGGAAAATTTTCTCCTCCCGCAGCTGCATCTCGCCGACGAAGCCCACGCCCAAGGATGGAGCGGAATAGGGACCGGCGAACTCTCGATCCCCCTGCAGGCGCCGTCGGGAACCGATCTGGTCTACCTCAACTGGGCACCGGACTGGCCGAGCCACGCGATCCTGGCATTCGTGGTGCCGCCGATTTTCCTGGTCGTCGTCGGAATCCTGTTCTTCGCAGGCTTTGCCACCCGGACCCTCAAGCGCGCACTCACCACAATCGTGAAGGTACGCGACGAGGCCATTGCAGCCGGCAAGGTGAAATCCAGTCTTCTGGCGAATGTCAGTCACGAACTGCGCACACCGCTCAACGGCATCATCGGCTTCTCCGACCTGATCCTGACCAGCGATCTTGAGCCTGACGAAATTCAACAATATTCCAAGCTGATCAAGGAAAGCGGTAACCATCTGAACAGCGTCGTCGAGGATGTGCTCAGCATGACCCAGATCGAGGCCGGGACGATGCAGCTCAGCGAGGATATCTTCGACCTCACGGCATGTGTCCGCGACTGCTTCAATCTGCTCAAGCTGCGCGCCCAGCTCGCCGATATCAGCCTGCAACTCTCGCCGGACATCGCCCAGGTGACGATCAACGCCGATGAATCGAAACTGCGTCAGATCATCACCAATCTCGTCAACAACGCGATCAAGTTTTCACCACCCAACTCGATCGTCTCCGTCGATGTCGCGATGGCGGACGACCATGTGGAAATTCTCGTGCGCGACGAGGGTATCGGCATCCACCCCGACGACATCGAAAAAGTCCTGTCGCCCTTCGGACAGGTCGACAGCACCCTGTCACGCCGCTACGAGGGGACGGGCTTGGGGCTCCCGATCGTCGTTTCACTCATCGAATTGCACGGCGGCAATCTGGCGATCGACAGCGCACCCGATCTGGGGACGACCATGATTGCCGCGTTGCCGTTGGACCGCGTCGTCGGCGGGCTGGGCCGGGGAAAACACGCCCCAGCATCTGCACAAACCGAATACCCCGAGCGAAAGACGGCAGCAGCCTGAGTCTATCCGCCTGTGCGGGTTTGGGGCGGGTCAGATATTTCGCCTGGACCGCAAGAATATGTTGGCTGAACGATCCGAAATCTCCATTCTCACAATCACGCGCTGGCGCATTTGGCAGAACAGGCGCGACTGATGAGGGGGAGAAAACATGTTCGAGTATTTTCCGGATAATTATGCCTGGAGCCTGACCGCGGCGACCTTGTTCGACGAGGTCGGCACCGTCAGCGAGGCTGAAGAGGTGCTGCGGTCGGTCAAGCACCTGGCCGGCGGCGACCCCGCGGTGGCCAACGAGGCCTGGTACGAGGCTTTCACGCGTCTTGCCGAGCGCCTGGAGCGCCTGGGCAACATGGACATGGACGAAGGACATCCGCTGACCGCGTCGCGCAAGTATCATCGCGCAGGCCTCTACCATCTGCGCGCCGAACGCTTCCTGCATCACACAGACCCGCGCGAGCTCATGGCCTATCAACGCGGTGTCGACACCTTCCGCAGGGCCCGCGAGGTCGGCCGCGAGCCGGTCGAGTATGTCGATATCCCGTTCGAGGACGGGTTCATGCCCTGCATGTTCGTCAGGGCCAAAGTCGACGGTCCGGCACCTTGCATGATCCATATCCAGGGCTTCGATTCCCTGAAGGAACTGCATCACCCGGTCATCAGCGCGGAATATCAGCGCCGCGGCATGCATATGCTGATCGTCGATCAGCCGGGGGCCGGGGGCGCGTTGCGTCTGCACGGTCTGACGGCCGGTCACGAGACCGAGCATTACGTTGCCAAGCTGGTCGACTATGTCGAGGCCCGCGACGACGTCGACGCCGCGCGCATCGGTCTTTCCGGCAACAGCCTGGGCGGCTATTACGCACCGCGTGCCGCCGCCTTTGAAAAACGCCTGAAATGCTGCATCGCCTGGGGCGCACTCTGGAACTTCAGCGTTTACTTCGAACGCGCCTACGCAAAAATCGAGACCGCGCCGTCGGTGCCCGACATGGTCAGCCACGGCATGTGGGTGATGGGCCAGAAGACGCCCGAGGACGCGCTCGCCGTCTCCCGCCAGATGACCCTTGAAGGGGTGATAGACAAGATCACCTGTCCGCTGCTGGTCTGCCATGGCGAGAACGATCGCCAGGTGCCCCTCTGGATGGCGGAAAAGACCTATGAAGAGGCCGTCAACAGCCCGAACCGCAAGCTCAAGGTCTTTCGCCTCGACGAGGGCGGCGCCGAACATTGCCAGATCGACAACCGGCAACTGATCGGCGACGTGATGTCGGACTGGGCGGCCGAGGTCTTCGGCCTCGATCCGGCGGGGATCGCTTAGCCGGACAGGGGGCAGGCAAGCCGTTGGCATGAAAATACGCGCTGTCCATGTTCTTCTGATTGTCCTCCTGCTCCCCGGCACCGCGCTGGCAGACAGTTCATCGCCACATCTTGCGGCCTACTATGACCGGCAAATGGCGATTGTCGCCGGGAAGGTCTATGCGTGGGAGGATGATGAAGCGCCCGTGGAGCTGCCGTTTGCGGCGCGCCAGGTCGGGGTCGGACGCGACGCGTATTACGCGCTGACCAATGACGGCGATCTCATCACCTTCAGCGAAGTCGCAGATCAACCCGCCGTGCTGATGCGCGGAATCGCCAAGTTTGCCGCCGGCGACAGCGGTGTCCTGGCCATCACAAACGATCGCACGCTCTGGTGGATCGCCGGCGAAACAAGGCAACGACTCGCGTCCGACGTCGCGGCTGCCGCCGTGGGCGATGGTGCGAACTACTACATCACCGCGTCGGGCGACCTGTTCGTCAAAGGCCGCGCGCACCGCGGGCAATATGGCGATGGCCGGCTGACATCGACGGACCAGTTTGTGCAGACAGCTTCCAATGTCACGCACGTCACGGCCCATACGGGGCACGCCATTCTCCTGCTCGCAAATGGAGATGTTGTCGGGACCGGCGGCAATATCTACGGCCCGGTCGGCAAACACGGTCTCGGCGACAAAGCCATCCGATGGAGCCTGATCACTTCCGGTGCCAAGGCAATTGCGACCGGCTCTTCGCATTCGTTAGCCATCCGCCAGGACGGTACACTGGTCGCCTGGGGCAGGGGTTATGAGGCCGACCCAATGCCGATTTTGGATGATGTTGTATCCGTCGCGGCAGGTTCACGGACGACGATTGCACTCACGCGCGACGACACGCTGTGGCATTGGGGCCGAGGCCAGGCGCCTCGACGCGTGCCACTGCCCGACGGGAAATAGCCGCTTCGGATCAGTTTGGGGGGAACGCCCATCGGGACTCGGGCCGCAGTCCTGTAGGTTCCCGATCAGGCAAATTGCCCTGATCCGAAAACCCGCTCCAACCGACTTGGCGACATGGCCGCTGCACCTGAACAACTTCTGGAATCAGTCTTCGGGTTTCCCGCGTTTCGCCCTGGCCAGAAAGAGATCGTCGACCGCCTGCTCGATGGCACCCACACCCTGTCGGTCATGCCGACCGGGGCAGGCAAGTCGATCTGTTATCAGCTTCCGGCCCTCATCGCAGATCAGCTGACCGTCGTTGTCTCGCCGCTGGTCGCCCTGATGGATGATCAGGTCGCCGGTTTGCACGCCAATGGCGTCGCGGCGGTCTGTATCCACTCGAACCGGGCGCGCGAAGACAATGTGGCCGACTGGCGGCGCGTGCAGGACGGTTCGATCAAACTGCTCTATCTGTCGCCCGAACGGCTGATGACCGAACGCATGCTCAGCGCATTGCAGGGGCTCGATCCGGCGATGTTTGTCGTGGACGAGGCCCATTGTATCTCGAAATGGGGCTTCAGCTTCCGGCCGGAGTATGAAGCACTTTCAAGCCTGCGCGAACGTTTCCCCGCGGCCACACTCAGCGCGTTTACCGCCACGGCCGATACGGCCACCCGGCAGGACATCGCGACCAAGCTGTTCGGCGGCAAGGGCGACATCGTCGTGCGGGGGTTCGACCGCCCCAATCTGATGCTGGCCGTCGCCCCCAAGACTGACCGCAACAAGCAGCTTCTGGACTTCGTGGAATCCCGGCGCGACAGCGCGGGGATCGTCTACTGCCTGTCGCGCAGGCTGACGGAGGAAACCGCGAAGCTGCTGCAGGAGAAGGGTTACAAGGCGCTGCCCTATCACGCCGGGTTGCCCCAGGAGGTCCGCCGGGAAAACCAGGAGACCTTCATGGCCGAAGACGCGGTCATCATGGTCGCGACGATCGCCTTCGGGATGGGCATCGACAAGCCCGATATCCGCTACGTGTTCCACATGAACCTGCCCGGCAGCGTGGAGTCCTACTACCAGGAGATTGGCCGTGCCGGACGCGACGGAGAGCCCGCAGACGTCCACATGCTCTACGGGCTCGACGATATCCGCATGCGCCGCCAGTTCATCGCCCAGGACGAGGGCGACGAGGATCACAAGCGCCGCGAACACAAGCGACTGGATTCCCTGCTGGCCTATGGTGAGGCGATCAGCTGCCGCCGGGTCGCGCTGCTCACCTATTTCGGCGAAAACACCCAAGCCTGCGGCAATTGCGATATCTGTCTCGACCCGCCGACGCTGATCGACGGCACCAAGGAGGCGCAAATGCTGCTGGCCGCCGTGGCGGGCACCGGGCAGGTCTTTGGTGCGGCCCATATCGTCGACGTGCTGCGGGGCAGTGCTTCGGAGAAGATCCTCGCCCGCGGTCATGATCAGCTGCCGGTCTACGGGGACGGGAAGGACCGTCCGAAGAATTTCTGGACCGCCTTCATCCGGCAGGTCGTGGCCTCGGGCTATCTGCGGATCGATGTCGAAGGCTATGGCGGGCTTCAGCTGACCGAGAAGGCCGAGCCCTTGATGAAGGGCGAACAGGAATACGCCTATCGGGACATCCCAAAGACAAAGGCCACGGGCTCACGCAAGGCCCGCGCAGCCGCCGCCACCCTCGACGATGCCGATGCGGAGATACTCGCCAGCCTGAAGGCACTGCGGCGCGAACTGGCCCAGGAACGCAAAGTCCCCGCCTATGTGATCTTCTCCGATGCGACCCTGCACGACATGTGTGTGATGAAGCCCAATGACCTCGACACCCTGGCGCTGGTAAACGGCGTGGGGCCGAAGAAGCTCAAGGATTTCGGCGAGATGTTTTTGGCGGCGTTGAAAGCTTGAATTAGTCCGTACTGTCGGGCCGGTCGAACATGTAGTCACGAACAACAGGCACCCCGTCACGCTCCCGCGAGATCATCAGCTGGAACACCATGTTCGAGCCGTGCAAAAAGCCGAGTTCGACCGCCGAGAGATAAAATTCCCACATCCGGCAGAAGCGCTCGTCATAGAGCGTGCGCGCCGTATCCCGGTTTGCCGCGAACCGCTCCCGCCAGTGCCGGATCGTATGATAATAGTGCAGGCGCAGCACTTCCATGTCGGCCACCCAGAGGCCCAGGCGCTCGGTCACCTCAAAGACTTCCGACAGCGCGGGCACATAGCCTCCGGGGAAGATATACTTGCGAATGAAGGGGCCGGTGGTCCCCGGCGGGGTCATCCGGCCCACCGAGTGGACCAGAGCCATACCGTCGGGTGCCAGCAGGTCGCGAACCTGCCCGAAATATTCATCGAAATGCCCGATCCCGACATGTTCCATCATGCCGACTGAAACGACCCGGTCGAACTGACCCGAGAATTCGCGGTAGTCCTGCAGCACGAAGCGCACATTCGCGGAGACCCCCGCGGCGTCGACCCGTTGTTGGGCGACAGCCATCTGGTCCGGCGACACATTGAGTGAGACAACATCGGCGCCCGCGCGCGCGAGTTCGATCGCCAAACTGCCCCAACCGCCGCCGATCTCGCACACGGTCATACCCGGCTCGATCGCGAGCTTGCGAACGATGCGGGCGAGTTTGGCCTTCTGGGCGTCCTCCAGGCTGTCATCGGGAGAATGAAAGAAGGCGCAGCTGTAGTTCATGCCGTCATCAAGGAAGAACCGGTAGATATCCTCCGACAGGTCGTAGTGATGCTGGGCCTGGTGTTTTGCCCGTTCGACGGAGTTTTGTTGCTGCCGTCGTCGCCGGGCCCGCCAGATCCGGCGCAGGCTGCCCTGAACAGGATGCGCGCCAAGGGCCGCGCGGTTGATCGAGAACAGGAACAGCAGGTCGTGGATGGTCGTGCCGTCTTCGCAGGTCAGCGTGCCATCCATATAGGCTTCGGCCGCGACCAGTTCCGGATTGAAAAACAGCCGCCGCGCAACCGACCTGTTGTGCAGGCGCAGCGACACCCGCACGACATCACTGCCGTCGCCAAATTCATGCGCCGCACCTGAAGCATCCAGAATCTTCAACGTGCCGCGGCGCACGAAGGACCGGAGGAGATTACTGAGAAGGCGCAAAACATACCTGTTCTTGTGGTGCTTGGAGTCTAACCGAATTGCCACGCGTCGAGAATGGTTTCCGGTGCTGGTTCAAACCGGAAGATCAAGGCACAGATATGGAGCAGGGGACACTGGTCCCGCTGAAAACGCACGGGCGCAATCGGATTTCAAGGAATGGCGGAGGGGGTGGGATTCGAACCCACGAGACGCTTGCACGCCTGCCAGTTTTCAAGACTGGTGCCTTCAACCACTCGGCCACCCCTCCGTGCGGCATTCCGATAGCATCCGCCCGCCCAGTTTGGAACGCCGTTCTTGCGTCTGGTGCGCTCTAGTCCGCTGACCGTCCAATTCGACGCGGTTGCTCCGACCTGGCAGCAAAGCGCAGATCGTCCACCAGACGCCGCACGTCGCGAATCTGGAACAGAACTCGGCTCAAGGAGTGGCGCAGTTCCAGCGCAGAATCCTGGTTCCGTAGCGCGACGGTGATGTCACTCTCGATCTCGGTGATCGGGCTACGCAAATCATCGCCGATTTCATCAAGTACATGGCGCCGTTTTGACTCCAGATCGACCAGCGCCTCATGGGTCTGGCGCAGTTCACGCGTCTGGTCTGCAACGGTCATCTCAAGTTGGGAGCGTGAGACCATCGTGTCGCGAAGGTTTTTCGCCATGTCGTCGAAGGCGTGCGCCAGCTCGCCCAGCTCGTCGGTTCGCCGGAATGACATCTCGACACTGAAATCACCCGTCCCGATGGACTGCGTCGCACGCGCAAGCTCGCGAACAGGCCTGCTCATCCGCCCGGCCAGGAAAATCGCGGCGATCCCGGCCAACAGCAGGGCGATGAGCCCCACCAGGCCCAAGCGAAGTTCCAACTCCCAAAGTGCGGCATCGGAGACCTTCGCCAACTCAATGCGCATCGTATCCACTTCGGCGCCGATGTATCGCGCATCGAAGGTGACCGCGACGGCACCGAACACGTAGCCGTCGGCGATGATCGGCTCGACGACCCGAAAATCGAACGAATCTATTTCGGTCAGAACCTCCTGGCTGCCCAGTGCGACCATTACGTCTAACGGGGCATCGTCTCCGAAACTTGGCAGTTTCTGGGAGCCATCGTGGAACACCTTTCCGTCGCGTCCATAGACAATGACCGCCCGCACGTCCTCACGCTCGACGAGCGGGCGAATGATGTTTCCGACACCGGATATATCCTCGGCAAACAAGGGTTCCAGCAACCGATTGGCCGTGATGGTGGCCGTCGAGCCGGCCTGTTGGCGGGCGTTCTCCGACAGGACCGTGTCGAGCCGCTCGAGGTTTTCAAGCTCAAATGCGTCAACAACACGGTCGAACGTGGCGCGTTGCGCGATCAGGATAATCACGGTCACAACCGCGACAAGCGTGACGAGTGTGAGGACGTATTTGGTGCGAAGACTAAAGTTCATGAGATCGTCAGCTTCCGTGTCGCAGGCGAACGGCATCGCGAATGCGGGCAAGATCGTCGCGCGCCTGTGAGTCGATCACCGCGTATCGGCCGACCTTGAAGTAGCGATCAAGAATTCTTCGGCCTGCTTCGTCCAAATGCATTTCGAGCAATATCTCCTGAAGCCTCGATTTGAGTGCAGGGTCCATGGATGACCGCATCAGAAGGACGGATCGTGGCACCCATTGGGTCAGGTGGATTACCTTAATCTGCGGCTTGAAGCGTTCCGTCATCACCTCGGGGTCGGCGAGATCGGTCTCGCTGATGGCCCCCGCGTCAGTGCGGCCGCGAATAACCGACGCGACAACGTTGACCTCCGATTCAGCGAAGGAATAGCGAACGGCCCCGCGCGTCGGATTGCCTGTGCCAATGGGTGACAAGTTTATTCCCGCCTCCATGATTTCGAGGTAGGGCAGGAAGAAGCCCGAGGTCGAGCCCCGGTCTTCGAACGCGATCGTACGGCCGCGCAGGTCGGCAAGCGCATTGATATCGCTATCCTTGCGGACGATCAGCGCCGTGCGATACCGCTGGATTTCCTGTTTCCATTCGAGCAGCGCGATCTCCATCGCATCGGTGCTCTCCAGTCGCATGGCGGTGAAGACCGTTTCCGACATCAGATCAATTTCGCCACGCACCGATGAATCCAGGATGTTTTGCGGGTTGGCATTGAGCACAACTTCCGTCCCCGACAACCCATACCCATCTAACCGGCTGAGTAAATATTCGCCAAACGCCATGAGCCGTCCGGCGTGCTTTCTCGGATTTCCCGAGACACGTCCGATCGTCAGTGTCGTGCGGGTTGTAATGGCGGTTTCATCGCTGGCCAATGCAGCGCCCGCAAGCGGGGGCGCACTGGTCACAATCGCGGCAAATACACCGATGACCGCCAGCCGAGGCACTATTCGGGTGAGGTACTCATTCATGTTCGATAGATACCATGTGGTTCCCGGGGTCGGGAGGCGTTCGTCAGATTTTTATGCCCCGAGAAACAAACATAAAATCATGTTGAATCGCCAACCATGTTGCCAATGGCCTCAGCGCTGCCGATATTGCGTCCGACGTCCACTTTAAGGCCAAGCACAATGCCCAACGAGACCCGCATCGAACCAACGAATGTCCTGGCCGACGTGAAGTACATGAAGGACAGCGGGGAGAAGCGTCTGATCTACATCCCGTCCGAGGCCGGGCAGGACAATTCGAAATGGGCGGGGCGCTATGAGGACCGGAAGGTCGAGATCCGCAATGCACGCCTCGCACCCGCGGCCTTCGAACTCGATGACGCGGGCTTCGCGATCGCACCCCAGGTGAGCGCGGTCGCCGATTTCTATGACGACGCCCAGATCACCAAAACCTATGAGCCCGAAGTCGCGACGCTGTTGCAAGAGCTCACGGGCGCCAAGCGGGTTCATATCTTCGATCACACCCGCCGGGCCGATTCAAAATCCATGCGCGAAGAGAAGGTGGTGCGCGAGCCAGCCGGGGTCATTCACAACGATTACACGAAGGCATCTGCCGAAAAACGCATCCGCGACCTGTTTGCCGAAGATGAAGCGAACGACCTGCTGTCGCGCCGTTTCGCCATCGTCAATGTTTGGCGGGCGTCGAACCATGCGCCAATCGAGACCGCCCCGCTGGCGCTATGCGATGCCCGTAGTGTTGCCGAAGATGACCTGATCACCGTGGAGCGCCATTCCAAGGATCGGATCGGCGAGGTGCAGCAGGTCATCTTCAATCCCGATCACCAATGGTTCTGGTATCCACGGCTTCAGGCCGATGAGGCGATCCTGATCAAGACCTATGATTCCGCGGCCGACGGGCGCGCGCGATTCTCCGTCCACACGGCCTTTGAAGACCCCACGGCACCCGAGGATGCATCACCGCGCGAGAGCATCGAGACCCGGGCGTTCCTGTTTTTCTAGACCAGGCGGGCAGGTAACCCGCATCGCGTGCCATGACCGAACCCTGTAAGCTTCGCGCCAACAGGCCAGCGGAGCACGCGTGACGATACCCACTTCCAGTCCGCCCCCGGGTGAACCCACCGGCCGTCAACCAGACAATGTCGCCGGGATCCTCTGGATGGTCGCCGCGACCTTCATCGCGGTCTCCACCCACGCCATGATTCGACATGTGGCCGAAGGCGAGATGCACGCCTTCGAGGTCGCGTTTTTCTACAATCTGTTCACGATGCTCATCATCGTCCCGATGATCACCCGCAACGGGACCGGTTTTCTGCGCACACGCCGCCACGGCCTGATGTTCGTCCGGGCGGTCCTGCATCTGACCTCGATGCTCCTATTCTATGTCGGCCTGACCCTGGCGCCGCTGGCCGCGGCCAGCGCGCTCACCTTTCTCGCGCCCTTGTTCGCGGTTCTCCTGGCGGCAATATTCCTGCGCGAGGGCTTTCCTCTTCGCCGGACCGTGGCCTTGGTGGTCGGCATCGCCGGCATGCTGATCATCGTGCAGCCCGGCCCGTCGGCGCTCGACACCGGCGCGCTTTATTTCGTCGGTGCGGCGTCCTTGTGGGGCGCGGTGTTGCTGATCATCAAGATCATGAGCCGGACGGAATCGAGCGCCACGATCACCGCATGGATGGCGATCATGATGACGCCCATGGCGCTGCTGCCGGCGATTCCCTTCTGGACGACGCCCAGCCTCACAGACATCGGCTGGCTGGCCGCGGCGGGCTTTCTGGGGGCCTTGGCCCAATGGATGCTGACCCAGGCGCTGCGGACCGGCTCGACAAATGCGATCATGCCGATTGATTTCCTGCGGCTCGTCTGGGGCGCGCTGATCGGGTTTGCGATCTTCTCGGAAATCCCCGGCATCTACACCTGGATCGGTGGCACCGTGATCTTCGGGTCTTCGATGTGGCTGGCCTGGCGTGAACGCGAAGCAACGCGTGCCGACAACCGGCCTTCCGCAAAATCCTGAGGGCTACTCCGCCGCTGCCGCAGCGCGGCGCAGGTCGCGTCGCATCACCAGGTCCTGCAGCACATTGAAGGCATCACCCGGCAGCTCGTAGAACTTCCCGCCAAAGCGTCCGGAGACGGGATCGACACTGGCGATCTGGACCAGGAGCAACACGTCGCGGCCCTGATAGTCGATGAACCGCAACTCGCAGCGCTGTTCTTCAATGGGCCAGGGCAGGTCCTTGGTCTCCATCCGCGCACCCTCGGCGCCGAACCCCGACAAACCGATATCGATAATCAGGATCGGCTGATCGTCGAGGGTCGCCTCGATGGGAACGTCACGACGGCGATCACGCCGGCGTTCATTGGTGTATCCGACAACTCGGGTGGCCATGTCCTGCCTGCTTTATCTAACGCAATACGACACGGTCGCTGAAAGACCTTAACCAATGCTGAACGGGCTCTGATGAGCAGCAGGCGATGCGCAACCCGGGTGACAAGCCCAAAACGCTCGGCCATAACGAACCCTCGATCCCAATTCCTGTACGAGGCATTCGCGTTGGTCAAAGTCATTGTCCAGATGTACCCGGTCATTCCCGCGGAATCCGAGGCCGAACGCATGGCCCTGCGCCCCATCGGGCGGAACGCCGATCTGTTCCAGCAGACCTTGCGCGGCTGGTGCGACATCGTGGAGGAGGCCGACAGGCTCGGCCTGTGGGGGGTGACTGCCATCGAGCATCATTTTCACTCCGAAGGTTACGAGGTCAGCCCCAACCCCGGCGTGATGAATGCGTTCTGGGGCGCGCGCACGGAGAATATCCGCGTCGGCCAGCTCGGCTATGTGATGAGCGCACAGAACCCGATCCGCGTGGCCGAGGAGACCGCGATGCTCGATCACCTGACCGAGGGACGCTGCTTCGTCGGCTTCTCACGTGGCTTTCAGTCGCGCTGGACCGACATCCTCGGCCAGCATCTGGGTACCCGTGCGACCCTGTCGGACGGCGGGGCGGACGACCAGCTCAACCGGGAAATCTTCGAAGATGCGGTCGATATCGTCCGCAAGGCCTGGACCGAAGACAGTTTCGAGCACAACTCGCCGCGCTGGCAGATCCCGTTTCCCCACGACACGGGTGTCGAGAACTGGCCCATGGCCGCGTGGACCGAAAAGCTCGGTGCAGAAGGGGAGATGGGGCCCGACGGTGAGGTCCGCCGGATCAGCGTCGTCCCGTCGCCCTACACCAAACCCCATCCGCCGGTCTTCATCGCCTCGAATGCCAGCCAGGAGACCGTCGAATATGCCGGGCGCAACGGCTTCATCCCGGCCTATTTCTCACACACGGACAAGGTCGCCGATTTCGGCCCGGCCTATGTCGAGGCCGCAAAGCAGGCCGGGCATGATTTCGCGCTCGGCCAGAACCAGGCGATCGTGCGCATGCCCCGCATCGCCGAGACCATGGCCGACGCGCGCCAGGCCGTCGCCACCTATGACGGCATGATCTACAAACATTTCTACGAAAACTTCCTGCCCGGGGCCTTCCGGGCCAAGGCCAATGTCCAGCCTGATACGCCGCTCGAAGACCTGGTCGACCCGATGATCGACACCGGCCTGTTCGTGCCGGGCACCGCGAGCCAGGTGCGCGATCATTTCGTCGCCCAGTGGAAACATCTGCCCGCCGAATATGTGATCCTGATCTATCACTATGCCCAGCAGCCCAAGGACAGCGTGATCGAAAACCTGCGCCTGTTCATGGACGAGGTGAAGCCCGCGCTGGACGAACTGACGGATTACGAAAACTAGGCGGGCGCGTTCGATCCGGCCGGATTTCTGGCGCGCGGTGAGCCGGCCCGGTGCCCCGACGCGAAAACCGCCTATCCACAGATGTTTTTGCAATACACATTTCTATTATTTGGTGTGCGTGTCGGCATGACTTACAATCCCGTCATTGTTGGAGACCTTCTGGGGGGAAATGGTCTGTCATGGTCGTCGATCCGAATGCATTGCGCGAACCCGGTTTTTCTTGGCTATCGGCCCTGTCGCTCGCATCAGCCAGCAAGCTGACCTACGAGAGTGAAGCGACCATCCAGGCACAGGTTTCGAAAACCTGGGGAATGGAGCTAACCGCTTTCATCCATGTCGATAAGACCGACACACAGGCTTTCATCGCCGAGAATGACGGTGCCATGGTTGTCGCTTTCCGAGGCACCCACAGTCCGGCCGATTGGCTGACAAACATCGAAATCGTCTCCACCGAACGGCCTTACGGGGCCGTGCATCGGGGCTTCCACGAAGCCTTCGAAAGTGCCGCGGGCCCTGTCCGCGAAAATGTCCTCAGAGCCTCCGGACAACAGAAAACTGTCTGGCTTACGGGACATAGCCTCGGCGGCGCGCTCGCTTCGCTTGCCGCTATGGATTTGCAAGCACAGGCGTCATTGGGCGGGGTCATGACCTTCGGACAGCCCCGCCTGTTTGACGCGGATGCGCGCCGTGCGGTCAACGAGCTGATCTCTCCGGTCTATTTTCGCTTCGTCAATGATGACGATATCGTCACGAGAATTCCGCCGAACTTTGGTCACGCCGGCTCCCTGATCTATTTCGATCACAATGGCGAAGTCATATCGTCGTCCGTCGAGAGCGGCGACGATGATGTCGGACCGGAACCGCCGGCACTATCGCCAGACGAGTTCGAGGACATCCAAAGCGAGATCGGCACGATCCAGGAGGCGCCTCCGAACGACTTCGGCGTGGAAACTGAAGGTGGATCGACAGATGACGGATTTGATACGAGTGCGGAAGGTCTCATCCCCGGTCTCAACGACCACCGGATTGCAAACTACATCGCCCTCATTCAGCGCCTCGCAACGCCGCCTGAATTTCACAGCAGCGAAGAAAGCCCCGCGCGTGAAGATGCCGGCGTGGCGACCAATTTTGCCATCGGTCTGGTAACCGCTCACAGCCCTGGTGACGGTGAATTCTCTGAACTTCGGCTCAGCGTAGAAGATGTGCGGCGATATCCGGTTCTGCTGAGGTTGAAATATTCAAGCTGGATTCCTCCCGAGAACCTCAACCTGAACTCGCGCTTTGCAACCTTTGCCACCGCAATCGTGACCACAGACCAGCTCAATCAGCTGCGCAAAGATTCCGGCGTTGCATCGATCGAACTGAGCCGAGAAGCGGGCATCGAAGAGCTCGACAACTCGATCCCCTTCACCAAGGGGGACCTCGTCCATCGTCCGGATATTGCCGAATGCGGGGACAGTGCCTTGGTCGGCATCATCGACACAGGAATAGATGTTCTGCACCGCGCGTTCCTGAACGCGGATTCCACAACAAGAATCGTTGCCATTTGGGACCAATCGAATTCGCAAGGACCATCTCCCAAAGCTCTGGCGCCCGGCCATTTCACGCAAGACTATGGGACGGTCTACACGCAGGCCGATATCGACGCGATGCTTGCCGACTACGCGGCGGCCGGCACCCAGCCGGCGTCTGCTCTCAGGGATCCCCGCGGTCACGGTACGCACGTGGCGAGCATTGCAGCCGGACGCGCTGTTGGAGCGATGTCGAATGGCATGGCACCCGATGCCCTGATCGCCGGTGTCATCCCGAACATGCGGCGCACCGAGCCGGGATCTCCAACAAGCCTCGGTTATTCGTTGAGCCACGTGGACGCGCTCGTATTTCTCAAGACACTCGCGGAGACCGACAACCAGATTCTGGCTTCGTCTCAACCGGTCGCCATCAATGTCAGCCTCGGGATGAATGCCGGGCCGCACGACGGAACGACAACGCTGGAGGCAGCGTTCGACACAATTACAGGGAAGGGCCGAGACGCCGGCTGTGTCATCGTCAAGTCCGCCGGAAACGAGCGCACCCACGCCGGTCATGCGCGATGCAAGGCACCGATCGGGGTTGAGACGATCGAATGGATATCGAAATCTGTCTCGCGCCAGTCGGACTATTTCGAGGCCTAGTTCGACGATATGGATGATATCGCCTTCGAGATAGAAGACCCGAGTGGCAATCGAACCGGCGTGGTGTCCTTCGACACGCCCGACGTGACGGCCAACCTCGGCGGAAACATTTGCCAGATGGTGCTGACTGAGCATCACCGGGACAACGGTGATCACCTGTTGAAGATCACAATTTCACCCGTCGCTGCGCCTATCCAACCCGGTCCCTGGAAGCTCGACGTCATCGGACGCACGCTCAACAGCGACCAAAATCTGGTCGATGTCTGGGTCGAGCGCCACGGCAGTCGCCCGGTTTATTTCCGCAAAGACGAACAGCACGTAACCCTCAGTATTCCCGGAACGGCGGATACGGTGATTACGGTCGGTGCCTGCGATGCATCAACGCCGGTCCGGGTTAGTGCTTTTTCGTCCTACGGCCGAACGCGGCAAGGAAATGCAAAGCCTGACCTTTGCGCCCCGGGACACGGCATTCTGGCGGCGCATTCCAATCAGGCAGATACGGCCGCTGTGGTTTCCAAACCTGGCACGAGCATGGCCGCACCGCATGTTACGGGGGCCCTGGCCCTGGCGATGTCCCATCGCCACAAGGCATCCGGCAAGACGCAATTGAACGCCAACCAGCTTCAAGCGTTGCTCAAAAACAATCTGCAGTTCTTCAACCCAAGACACCATCCTGGGACGGGTTTCGGAGTCCTCGACGTCGAGGCGTTCTTCAACGCCGTCGACGCCAAGCCCTAAACGAAGACCAGGAAACGAAAGGAATTTTCATGTCTGACCCAACCCCGAAATCAGCCCTGGAGTATATTTCTCACCTGGAGATTACGGACCCGGTTCCGCCGTCAATGATAGAAGGCGAGGAGGGTGAGGAGGAACTGACTCCACCGGACTACGCCTCCGGCGGAAACCAGACCGTGGCAGTTGGCTCACAGATCGCAGAATTTTCCGAGAACGTGCCTGTCGAGTTGCGTCCGCATGTCTCGAACGCCTTCTTGCTGGCCCAATTGGCCGCGAACAAATTGCTGAAAACCGACCCGACGAAAAACACGTCGGATTGGTACGGAAAATACGTCGAAGTGCTTTCGAACATTGGCTGGACCCTGGAAGGCGATGCAAGGACCGTACGAGAGGTCGCAGGGTCGAGCCTCGAAGTCCATAAGGAGATTATTCCTGTCATCACAGCCGCGTTGGGGCCGGCTGCGGCAGCCGCCGCCACAGTCATCGCGGTTCTCAATGGCCTGTCCAACATGAACAAGGATCAGCCATGGATCACATTGTTCAGCCACGAGAGCCAACGCGCGTCGGCGAACCAATTCCAGATCAGCTATGCAGATGTTGAAGATGGCGTGCCGGTGATCACTCTGCTGGGTTTCGAGCTGGATGCCGAGAATGCCGTCACGCAGATCCTGTTCTTCAAGTTTGGTGCTGCGGAGGCCAAACTTCGGACATTCGACGTCAGAATGAGCTTGAACGAGAGCATATTTGCGTCCGTGAAGGATGCTATCCAGGCGCGTTTGGTGGGCTATACGCTCAATTATGTCGGTGCGATCGAAATCTGAAGTCAGGCGGGAGCACGGCCGACCTATGGCATAGGCTCACCCGTTAGAGCCGCTTGCCCGCCGCGTCCGCCGCGCCGTGCAGTGCGGCCTTGGGCAGCATCACGTGACAGCCCTTGTTGACGTTGACCAGCTGGGAGACGCGCACGTCAGCGGCCAGGCTGCACAGGGAGTAGGCGTCCTCGGCCGACAGGTTGGTGCGCTCCTGGATCAGCACGATCATGTCGCGCAGGCCTTGTTTTGCTGCATCGTCGAGATCCTGATCGATCCCGATGGTGATGTAGTGGGTGTCGGTCTCAGCGCGCGGCATCTTGTAGGAGATGTCCTTGCGGATATGGAACTCGAAGGTGCCGATCAGCGCGGTCTCCGCGGCCGACAGGCAGCTCTCGCCGTCGCCCTGCAGCGCATGACCGTCGCCGGTCTGGAAGTTCGCGCCGGGCACATGGACCGGCAGATACAGCGTCGAACCCGCACCCAGTTCCTTGATGTCCAGATTGCCGCCATGAGGCTGGGGGACGATCGAGGTGATGGTGCCCCATTCGGGCGGCGGTGAGACGCCCATCACACCAAAGAAAGCGTTGCACGGCAGATCCACGCCCCAGGGCAGCTTGGCGACATGGGCCTCGCGGTCGAGCGGGATATTCAGCACGCGCTTCTTGTGGAAATCCTCGGGCAGGGAGCCCTTCAGCGGCATGATCATGTTCCACGCCCAATCCTGGCGCAGCTCGACATCGATGATTCGCACCTCCAGCACGTCGCCGGGTTCGGCCCCGCGCACCGCGACGGGCCCGGTCATGATGTGGCCGGGGAGGATCGGTTTGTTGTCGGCGATGAAGGCGGCATGATCGGGCAGCAGGCTGCCGCGGACCTCTTCGGGGATCTGGTCGGGCCCGCCGGAGATCGTCTCGATGACTACCCGGTCGCCGGAATCGATTTCGAGGACGGCCTCGAAGTCTGCTGAAAATGCGCCCCAGCGGAGATTCTCCGCTGCCGATGTAAGTCGATGTTCCGTGGCCATGATCTTCCCCCGTTATTGTTGGCGCCATTGTGTCGGTCGGCCGGGGCGGGGGCAAGCAAAGCCGCGAGAAGGGCTACATGGCGGAGATGCCGCCGTCGAGCACCAGCTCCGAGCCGGTCATGAAGCGGCTCTCGTCCGACGCCAGATACAACACGGCATACGCGACATCATCGGGTTCGGCGACGATGCCCAGCGGGATCTGTTGGGCCAGCCGCGCGAGCCCTTCCTCGCGCGTGCCGCGTTTGAGGATCGTGTCGAGGATCGGCGTGTCGACGAAGGCCGGATGCACCGAGTTGCAGCGCACCTGATTGCCCTGCTTGGCGCAATGCAGGGCCACGGACTTGGTCAGGTGGCGCACGCCCGCCTTGGCCGAATTATAGGCCGCCAGATTATGGCCGGCGATGATCCCGGAGATCGAAGAGATATTGACGATTGAGCCGCCGCCCGACGCCGCAATGTGCCGGATCGCGTATTTGCAGCCGAGGAACACGCTGTCGAGATCGAGCGCATGCAGTGCTCGCCAATCCTCTAAAGAGGTCTCTTCGACATTGCCGTTGATCGCCGTCCCCGCGCAATTGACCAGCACATGCAGCCCGCCATAGGCCGCCACGACGGTATCGAGGGCCATCGTCCAGGCGAGTTCCTGGGTGACATCATGGGCAATCGCGACGGCGGTCTCGCCGATCTCGTCGGCGACCGCACGCGCGCCGTCAAGATTGATGTCCGACACCGCCACCCGCGCGCCCTGGTTTGCCAGCATGATCGCCGTCGCCCGGCCGATCCCCGATGCGCCGCCGGTCACCAGCGCGATTTTTCCGCTGACCCGTTCCAAATCGAAATCCCTCCGCTAAATTGGACGCATGAAGGCGCAAGGATCAGAGCAATGCAACCGCTGAAAACCGATCGTCTCGAACTCCGACCATTTCTCATCGATGACGTTACCGCCGCCTTCGGTTTCTTCGCCGATCCCGAGGTCATGCATTTCAGCCTCAAAGGCCCACATCCGTCCCACAAACAGACCGAAGACTTCATCACAGCCAATATCAACCGTCAGGACCGGCTGGGCTTCTCCATCTGGGCCGTCGTCGAACAATCCAGCGGCGCCCTCATCGGCATGTGCGGCCTGGCAGAGTTCGGCCACGGCGTACCGGGGATCGAACTGGCCTACCGATTACGCCAGGACCGTTGGGGCAGGGGCTACGGGACCGAGGCCGGGTGCGCCGCCGTCGGCCACGCGTTTGGCCCGCTGGGCCTCAACCGACTGATCGCCGCGGTCGAGCCCGCGAACACGCCGTCGATCCATGTGCTGGAGAAATGCGGGTTTGTCTTTGTCGAGGACCGGGGCCTCGCCGGCAAGGACGCGCGCGTGTATGAAATACTTTCTTCGCCAGAGCCGCACCCTTCGACAAGCTCAGGGTGAGGCTCTCATAGAGATCCGGGTGAGACCCTCACAGGGCTCCGGGTGAGGCCCTCATGCTGAGCCTGTCGAAGCAGGCGGGTCGCGTCAGGCTAGCGGCCCGCCAGCAGATTTCCAGGCGTCGATCCCGCCCGCCAGATGGCACGGGTTGTCGATCCCGGCTCCCAGTGCCGCTTCCACCGCCATCGCCGAACGCTCGCCATAGGCGCAGTAGAAGACGATCCGCTTGCCCGATGATCGCGCGAGCTCGAACAGCATGCCACCGGGGTTCACATTCTCGTCGAGATCGGGGTAGGGCGCATGGACCGAGCCGGGGATCACGCCGTTCTTCTCGCGCTCGGGATCATCGCGCAGATCGACGAGGATGATGCTCGGGTCGTCGACCCGGGCGATGCCCTGGCCGCAATTCAACGAAAGCCCCATGCGTTCGAGATCGTCCTGGCGCAAACCGATCTTGAGATTGGCCGGCACCGCCACGTCCATCATCTTGGGATTGGCGAGATTCAGATTGTCCATGATCTCGACATAGGCGGCCTCCGACGCGACCTGCAGGCGTGGGTTGTAAGCGCGCTCCTCACCGATGGTACTTACCGTGTCGCCCTTATAGTCATGGGCGGGATAGACCAGCGTGTCGTCGGGCAGCTTCAGCAGCTTGTTGAAGATCGAATCATACTGAGCCGCCGCGTCGCCGTGCTGGAAGTCGGTCCGGCCGGTCCCGCGGATCAGCAGGGTATCGCCGGTGAACACCCGGTCGTTCATCAGAAAACTGTAGGAATCATCCGTATGCCCGGGGGTGTAGACCACATCCAGGCGCAGCCCCTCGATGTCGATCGCGTCGCCCTCGGCCACCCGCATAGACACCACATCCACGCCGCTCTGTTCCCCCATCACCGTGATGCAGCGGGTGCGGTCGCGCAGCGCGCCGAGGCCGGTGATGTGGTCGGCATGGACATGGGTGTCGACCGCCTTGATCAGGCGCAGGTCGAGCTCGTCGAGGAGCTGGAGATAGCGATCCACCTTGTCGAGAACCGGATCGATGATCAACGCCTCGCCGCCGGGGCGGCTGGCCATCAGATAGGTGTAGGTGCTGGACTCAGTGTCGAAAAGTTGACGGAAGATCATCTGCCTGGGTCTCCATTTGGGAAATCACACAGAGAATACGTGAAATTGTCTCCGTGGTGGAAACAATTCCACGCGATCACAGGCTGTAGAAATTGCGTGCTGTGTCGTGGAAGAATTTCCCAAGCTCTGAATCAGACCGCTCGGCCAAAACGTCCTTCTGCGCCGACACATAGTCGCCGAACGACGTCCACATTCGTTCGACCGGATAGTTGCTGCCGAAGAAACAGCGATCGGGCCCGAACATATCCAGCGCGGTGTTCGCGGCAACACCCATCAGCTTCGCATCCACCTCGCGGGTGAAAGTATTCAGACCCGACACCTTGATGGAGATATTTTCGCACGGCTTGAGGACTTCCAGTGCCTCGCGCCATTCCGCGATGGTCGAGCTGTCGGTGTCGGTCAGCATACCGGCGTGTACGAGGCATATATCCAGGTTGGAACATTCCCGCGCGAGCATCGCCAGGTCGGCAAACTGGGATGCGAACCCCTGAAAATCAAACGTCAGCCCCTTGTCCGACAAAATGGACAGGCCGCGCCGGAAGCTCGTCGACAGGCAAAAGTCGGGGCGATCCACATAGCGCCAATATTCGTTTTGGGGATGCCAATAGACCTGCTGGCGGATACCGCGCGTGTTGGCATGGGAGAGGTGTCGGTCGAGAACCTCCTCGAGATTCGGGTCGGTCAGATCCGCATAGGCGACGATGCCGCTCGGAAACCCATGTTCATCGGCCATGCCCTGCAGCCCGGATGTCTCGTCTTCAGGTCGGGTGATATCGAAGTTCGCCTGAACATGGACCGACTTGACCACATTGTGGGGCTCGAAATCCGCCATCAGATCGCCGACGGAATATTCCTGCTTCAGGGCCGACCAGTCATCGCCGAAGATCATCGGGCGCATGGGCTGGCTCATCCACGGATAATTGGCATCGAGGCCCCAGAAGATGTGGTGATGGGAATCGATGATCGGACCGTCGTAACGCGGCATCAACAGGCTCCTTCAAGCAATCGCAATTATTCGCCGAGCGCCTTGTTGACGCGCGGCATGACCTCATGGGCCATGAGTTCCATGGAGCGGCGGGACAGGGGCACATCGGCCCAGTCATGCCCGGTGTACATCAGCTGACCGAACGGGCCGATGATCTCGCGCAATTCGAGAATTTGCTCGACCACATCCTCGACCGATCCCGCGATCACCTGGGTGTCGAGCGAGTGACGAACCGAGACCTCTTCGTCGGGCTGATCGGGATGAGACTTGAACAGCCCCATGCCGGTCGCGCCGCGGCCGCGCAGCAGCTTCTTCTGGATGTTGGAGAAATAGAAGCCGTAGGGCCCGTCTTCGCTACGCGCATACTTGATCGCGGTGTCGGAATCGTCGGCCACGAAGATGGACTTGGCGACCGACCATTGGGACGGATCCTCGGCCATGCCGGCATTCTTCTGGCCCTCGACGAATTTCGGCAGATGGGTCGCGACCCAATGAGCCTGCACATAGTTTGAAGAGATGCCGCGCCAGCCGCGCTCGGCCGCCAGGGTGATGCCCTTGGAGTAGGGGGCCAGCGCGGTAAACACGATAGGCGGGTGGGGCTTCTGCAACGGCTTGGGGATGATCCCCTGGCCGATTTCCGGATACAGCGTGCGCTCGGTCGAGGTCTTGAAAAATTTGCCTTCGAGATTGTACGGCGCTTCACCGGCCCAGATGTCCAAAACCTGATTGATCGCCTCGACCATCTTCTCATTCTTGTCGAGGTCGAGATTGCCGAACACCTCGATGTCGGACGGCAGGCCGCCCGGGCCGATGCCAAATACGAACCGACCGTCGAGCAGATGATCCATCATCGCCACCTGTGCAGCAACATGGACCGGGTGGTAGCTCGGCATATTAATCACGCCGCTGCCGAGTTTGATCTGCTTGGTGCGGTCGATCAGCGTCGCCAGGAAGACCAGGCAACTGGTGATCGGCTCCGCAAGGTCCGTCATGTGCTCCCCGACGAACGCCTCGGCATAACCGAGCTCGTCGGCCAGGATGATCGCCTCCTGATCCTCGCGTAAAACTTCGCGATAATCGCGGGTGATCGGGTGGACCGGTTGGGTGAAAAATCCGAGCTTCATGGCGCCCTCCAAATCGAGTTGCATTCATAATGCGTTGGTCACGCCAAACAACCCACAAAACGAAAATCCATCCGGGTTCTGTCGCACAATCGTGATTGCCCGACGCGAAGCCGGTGTGGCACGCCTCGTTGCGGTATCACATGGAGGCGATATGCGACTGAACCGATTTCTCATGGGAGGGGTGCTCGCACTCCCGCTCTTGCTTGGGGCAGGCACTGCAACGGCGCAAAGCGATGATGCACGCTTTCTCACCTGGCTCGGGGGATTGCGCACGGATGCGCTGGCCAACGGCATCAGTCAAGGAACGCTGGACCGCAGCCTCGTCGGCGTGGCGCCAATCCCGCGAATCATCGAACTTGATCGCCATCAGCCGGAATCAACGATCACGTTCGAGAAGTATCAGGCACGCATCGTCAACGCCACGCGCATCCGGATCGGGCGCGAGCGGCTCGCCGAACACCGCGCTCTTCTGGATGAAATCGGCGAGAAGTTCGGCGTCCAGCCGCGTTTCATCGTTGCCCTGTGGGGGATCGAGACTAATTTCGGGCAGTTCACCGGCGGGTTCCGGGTTATCGATGCGCTCGCGACGCTCGCCTATGACGGGCGGCGCAGTAAATATTTTCGCGGTGAGTTGCTGAAGGCGCTGCAAATCGTGGAAGAGGGGCATATCGACCCCGCCGAGATGAAAGGCAGTTGGGCAGGCGCTATGGGCCAGTCCCAGTTCATGCCGTCGAGCTTCCTCAACTTCGCGCAGGATTATAACGGCGACGGCGCCAAAGACATCTGGAATACCCAGGAAGACGTCTTCGCATCTGCGGCGAACTACCTGAAGCGTGTCGGCTGGCGCGACGACATCACATGGGGCCGCAAGGTGACCCTGCCGGCGGATTTCGATGCGGCGCTCGTGTCCCTGGATGTCGTCAAGCCGATCGGCGATTGGCAGCGCCTTGGGGTTCGGCGCGCGGATGGCGGCGATCTTCCCACCCGCGATATCTCCGCCTCGATCCTCCGACCCGGCGGCGAAGACGGTCAGGCCTTCATCATTTACGACAATTATCGAGCGATCCTGCGCTGGAACCGCTCCCACTATTTCGCCATGGCAGTTGGCCAACTGTCGGACCGAATCGCGGGACGGTAGGGTAGAAACACAGGATGAGTGAAATCGGCTTGGAATTCAGGGGGATACCCGGCTTGAGTCGTCGAATTCGGCCCTTTGCACTGGTTGCCATGTGCTCCTTCGGGCTGGCGGCATGCGCGGAAACCGAATTCCTCGTCCACACGGCCAAGCAGGTCAACGGATCGGGTGATTCAGACACCAAGCTCGGGCGCTACAAGGTCGGGGCGCCATACCAGATCAAGGATGCCTGGTACTACCCGGCAGAGGATTACGAATATACCGAAACCGGCATCGCATCCTGGTACGGGCCTAATTTTCAAGGCAAGAAAACCGCCAATGGCGAAATCTATAACCAGAACGACCTGACGGCCGCGCACCGGACCCTGCCGCTTCCCAGCGCAGTTCGTGTCACAAACTTGGAAAATGGTCGTTCAATTGTCCTTCGGATCAACGATCGCGGCCCGTTTGCGCGCGGTCGGATCATTGATGTTTCGCGCCGCGGTGCCCAGCTTCTGGGGTTCGAGCGCAACGGAACCGCGAAGGTCCGGGTCGACGTCCTGCCGGATGAAAGCCGCCAACTGAAGGTTGCTGCGATCAACGGCAGCAAACAGCAGCTGCAGGTCGCGGCGTCTCCACGCGAAGCCGTCGTGTCTAAACCACTGCCCGCTAGCGGTGCGCGTGCCGGCACGGCACCAACCGCAACGCAAACACCCGTGCAGACCGCCCCGCTGGAGCCCGCTCCCGTGCAATCGGCGCGTGCACCGATCCTCTCCGGCGAGGTCGAGATTCTGCCCGTCTCGCCCACGGGCATCTACGTTCAGGCCGGCGCGTTTTCACGGCTGGAGAACGCGCTGCGCATGCGTGACAGGGTCTACGCGATGGGCCCGACACAGATCAGCAGATTCGCGGTCTCCGGCAGCGAGATTTACCGGGTCCGTATCGGCCCCCTTGGCACGGTCAATGTTGCCGACACGACCCTTTCCCAAGTCCTGAATGCCGGCGTGCCAGAGGCCCGGCTTATTGTCGAGTAACCGCGTGACATCATTCCGTCATATTCATTCGTATAGTCGCACCGCACGTTCCACCCGCACACGTGAATCCACCGCTATGAACCGTTTTGTCCGACGCATCCGCTACGCACTCCTGGCCATAACGGCTTTGGCCGTCATCACCCCGGCGCAGGCAGCACCGCCGACATTCCAGACCACGGCGCGCCAGGCAGTCCTGATCGATTTCGACACCGGCGCGGTACTCTACGAAAAAAATTCCGACTCTCCGATGTTCCCGTCATCAATGAGCAAGATCATGACGTCGCTCCTCGTCTTCGATGAGCTGCGTGCCGGGCGCCTGCAGCTCGACAGCACGTTCCGCGTGTCGGAAAAGGCCTGGCGCATGGGCGGGTCGAAGATGTTCGTGGGGCTGAATGACGAGATCAGCATCGAGGATTTGCTGCGCGGCGTAATCGTCCAGTCCGGCAATGACGCATCAATCGTGCTCGCCGAAGGCATCGCCGGCAGCGAAGAGGCATTCGCCGAGCAGATGAACGCGCGGGCGCAAGAGATCGGCCTGACCGGCTCGCAGTTCCGCAACGCTACCGGTTGGCCGGATCCCGAGCATTTCACCACGGCGCGCGACCTGGCCTTGCTCGCCACGTACCTGATCCGCGAATATCCCGAATACTACGGCCTGTATTCCGAACGCGAGTTCACCTACGGCAAGAGCCTCGATGGAAAGCCAATCACCCAGGGCAACCGCAATCCGTTGCTCTACAAGGCGGTCGGCGCGGACGGCCTCAAGACCGGGCATACGGAAGCCGCCGGGTTTGGCCTGACGGCGTCGGCCGTGCGCGGCGAGCGTCGTCTGGTCATGGTGGTCAACGGCCTCGACAGCGTGCGCGCACGCAGTTCGGAGTCCGAACGCCTGATCAACTGGGGCTTCCGGGTCTTCGACAATTACCGGCTGTTCGAGGCGGGCGAGACTGTCGAAGAGGCTAAGGTCTGGCTCGGCGATGCCGGGTTTGTGCCGCTCGTGATAGAAGACGCTCTGGCCGTGACCATCCCGAAATCCTCGCGCCGCGGGATGCAGGTCAAGGTGATCTATGAGAGTCCGCTTCCGGCCCCCATCAGCGCCGGGGCCGAAGTCGCACGGGTCGAGGTCACAGCACCGGACATGGAGCCGATCTCACGTCCGCTGAAAACCGCCGGAGACGTGGGCCAACTCGCCTTTTTCGGGCGCATCACGAGCGCCATCAACTTCATTATCTTCGGCGCATCCTCGGGCGGTTGACGCGACCCGCGGGCCATGTGACATCTGCCGGTATGAATGCGATCCAGCAACGCGGCAAATTCATCACTTTTGAAGGCGGGGAAGGGGCCGGCAAGACGACCCAGATTGCCCGCCTGGCCGATCGCCTGAACGCGCTCAGCATCTCCACCGTCACAACCCGCGAGCCCGGCGGCGCGCCGGGTGCAGATTCGATCCGCTCTCTGCTTGTCTCGGGTGCGACCGACAAATGGGATCCGGTCAGCGAAGTACTGCTGCTCTATGCCGCCCGGCGTGAGCATCTCAAACAGACCATTCGCCCGGCACTCGACCGGGGCGCTTGGGTCCTGTGTGATCGCTTCGCGGATTCCACGATGGCCTATCAGGGCTATGGCCACGGGATTTCCAAGGACTTCATCCGCACCGTGCACGACGAAGTGGTCGGCGCATTCGATCCGGACCTGACGCTGATCCTCGATATCCCGGTCGATATTGGGGTCGGCCGTGCGGTCTCGCGCAACACCAGTACGCGGAGCGGGGAAGACCGCTTCGAGAGGATGGACAAATCCTTTCACGAGCGGCTGCGTGAAGGTTTTCTCGACATCGCGGCCGGCGCGCCGAAACGGATCACGGTGATCGACGCCGACACCTCCCCGGAAGCCGTCACGGATATCGTCTGGCAAACCGTATCAGCCAAATTCGACCTCGGCGTGCAGGCAACACCCGCATGAGCGACGAACTGATCGAACGCATCGAGCGGCCACGGCTTGAAACGGCCCCGCTGGTCGGCCATGACGCGGCACGGCAGACCCTGGTGCAGGCCCGGAACACCGGGCGAATGGCCCATGCCTGGCTGATGACCGGCCCGGCGGGGATCGGCAAGGCGACACTGGCATGGCGGTTCGCACGCCTGGTGCTGGCGGCCCCGGACGCTGCGGTTTCCGACAATGACATCGAAACCGACCCCAACCATCCCGACGTACGCAAGATCATTGCCGGGGCCCATCCCGATTGTCGCCTGATCCGACGCAGCATGACCAAGCGGTCGCCGTATCGCTTCCGCACCGAGATTTCGGTCGAGGATATCCGCGATTCCAGCACGTTTCTGCACCATACGGCCGCAATGAGCGAATGGCGCTGCCTCATCGTCGATGCCGCCGACCAGATGAATCTCAACGCCCAGAACGCGCTGCTGAAGGTTCTCGAAGAGCCGCCGCCGCGCACCCTGATCCTGCTGATAGCCCATGCGCCGTCACGCCTGTTGCCGACGATCCGTTCACGTTGCCGGGCATTGCCCCTGCATCCCTTGGACAGCGAACAGGTGGCAGAGGTCATGGCGCGCGTCGGAAGCGAACTCACACCCGATGAAATGCAGATCATTTCCGACATTTCGGGTGGATCACCGGGCAAGGCGATTGATTTGGCCCGGGCAGGCGGCCTCGAGCTCTACCAGGACCTGTCCCGACTGGTCGAAAACCTGCCGAACATCGACACCGAACGACTTCACATCACGTCGGACAAGTTCGCTGGTGCCGCCGGGGAGGCGGGTTACCGCACATTCCTGGAAATCCTCAACTGGTGGATGCTGCGCCGGATTCGCACCGACGCCACTTCGGGTGCGGGCGGTGCCGGGCTTGAGCGCTGGCTGAAAGCGTGGGAGAACGTCAACGAGTTGACGACACGCGCGGACAGCGTGAACCTCGACCGCAAACAAGTTGTTCTGAATACGTTTTTCGAACTTTCCGCGGCCGCCAAAGCGGCATGACGAACGGAGCCCGGTGACCCGCCATGAAGGCATTTCTTCTGCGATATCTGACACCGCTGACCTACATGATGTGGGTGGTCATTATCATCGGGATGATCGATAATTTTTTCCTCGAGCCCCGTGGCCAGGCATTTCTGCCACCGGCCGTGTTCGACTGGATCCTGATTTTGATGTGGCCATTGCTCGCGGCGGTATGGTTCGGCAATAAGGAATCCGAGAAACGCAAGGCCCAGGCGCGGGCCGAGGCGCCGGAATCACCGACCGAAGATTGAAGCAGAACAACGCGTAACCCTGGCATTCGAAAGACCAACACCGTGGCATCAAGCCCGTATTACCTGACGACGCCGATCTACTATGTGAATGATCGGCCCCATATCGGCCACGCCTACACGACCCTGGCGTGCGATGTGCTGGCGCGTTTCAAGCGGCTGGACGGCTATGACGTGCATTTCCTCACGGGAACCGACGAACACGGCCAGAAGGTCGAGAAATCGGCACAGGCTGCTGGAGTCGACCCCCAGGCCTTCACCGACAAGGTGAGCCAGAACTTCCGCCGGCTGGCGGAGGACATGAACTATTCGAACGATGATTTCATCCGCACCACCGAAGAGCGCCACATCCGGTCTGCCCAGGCCATCTGGCAGGCGATCAAGGACAACGGCCACATCTATCTGGGCAGCTACTCGGGCTGGTACGCCGTGCGCGACGAGGCCTTCTATGCCGAATCCGAGCTCGAGGAGAACACCGAAGGCCAGAAATTCGCGCCATCCTCCGGGGCCGAAGTCGAATGGGTCGAGGAGCCGAGCTATTTCTTCGATTTGTCGAAATGGCAGCAGCCGCTGCTCGATTTCTACGATGCAAACCCCGACTTCATCGGACCCGATACCCGGCGCAATGAAGTCGTCAGCTTCGTTGAAGGCGGGCTGAAGGATCTCTCGATCAGCCGGACGAGCTTCAATTGGGGCATTCCGGTGCCCGATGACCCCGACCACATCATGTATGTGTGGCTGGATGCGCTGACGAACTACATCACGGCCGTCGGCTATCCCGACGAAGAAAATCCAGACTATTCAAAGTTTTGGCCCGCAGACCTTCACATGGTGGGCAAGGATATCGTGCGCTTCCATGCGGTCTATTGGCCGGCGTTCCTGATGGCCGCCGGGCTGGCGCCGCCAAAGCGGGTCTATGCCCATGGCTGGCTGCTGAACAAGGGTGAGAAAATGTCCAAATCCCTGGGCAATGTGGTGTTGCCCGAGGATCTGGTGGCCCAGTACGGGCTGGATCCTGTGCGTTACTACCTGTTGCGCGAGGTTCCGTTCGGCAATGACGGCTATATCAGCCACGAAACCATGGTCTCGCGGATCAATAGCGACCTGGCAAACGATATCGGCAATTTGGCCCAGCGTTCGCTGTCCATGATCGCCAAGAATTGTGACGGTGCCGTGCCGGAACCGGGCGGTTATTATGCAGAAGACGTCGCATTACTCGAAGCAGCTCAATACGCCTTGAAAAAGGTGCGCACGGAATTCGACCGCCAGGCCTTCCACCGCGGGCTCGAGGCGATCTGGCAGGTCGTCGGCGACGCCAACCGCTACGTGGATGCGCAGGCCCCATGGGCGCTACGCAAGACCGACCCGCCGCGCATGGGCACGGTCCTCTATGTCCTGGCCGAGACGATCCGCCATCTGGCGCTTTTGATTCAACCCGTGATGCCCGGTTCGGCCGCCAACATGTTGGATCAGCTCGGTATTTCACCCGATGCCCGCAGCTTCGCGCACTACGGGCCCGACCATGCACTCGTCGCGGGTACGGCGTTACCGACGCCGAGCCCGGTTTTCCCGCGCCATGTCGACGAAGAGGCCGCGGACTAAGCCCCATGCTGGTCGACAGTCACTGCCATCTGGATTTCGAGGATTTCGGCGAAGAGGTCGACGACGTCGTTGCGCGTGCCCGGGATGCGGGCGTCGGCACGATGGTCTCGATCTCGACCCATCTCAGCCGGTTCGAAGGCGTCAAAGCCGTCGCCGAGCGTTTCGATGACGTGTGGTGCAGCGTCGGCGTGCATCCACATCATGCGGGCGAGGAGGGGCAGGACACGCCTGATCGCCTGATCGAACTTGCCGCCCATCCGCGGGTCGTCGGCATCGGCGAATCCGGGCTCGACTACTACTACGACCATAGCCCCCGCGATCGCCAGCAGATCAGCTTCCGTGCTCACATCGCGGCGGCGCGCGAAACCGGCCTGCCGTTGATCGTGCATGCCCGCGACGCCGACGCGGAAACCGCCGATATCCTGCGCGACGAGATGGGCAAGGGCGCCTTCACCGGCGTCATGCATTGTTTCTCCAGTGGGCGCGGCCTGGCGGAGGCGGCGCTGGACATTGGCATGTATGTGAGCTTTTCCGGCATTTTGACGTTCAAGAACGCCGAGGAGCTGCGGGAAATCGCCCGCGACGTGCCCGAAGACCGGTTGCTGGTCGAGACCGATGCGCCGTTTCTCGCACCCGTCCCCAACCGGGGACAGCGCAACGAGCCCGCTTTTGTGGTCCATACCGCAGAAACCCTGGCGGCGGTGAAGGGGCTGGGGGTCGCAGACCTGCACGAAAAGACCAGCGAGAACTTCTTCCGCCTGTTCTCCCGCGCCGTGCCGCCGGCAGAACGGCCAGACGCCGCATGAAAATCACGCTTCTCGGCTGCGGCAGCTCGGGCGGCACACCCTTGCTGGGACCTGACGGATGGGCCGATATCGACCGCAACGACCCGCGCAATTTGCGCCGCCGGCCATCGATTATCGTCGAGACCGAAAACACCCGAATCCTGGTCGATACGTCACCCGACATGCGCTATCAGCTCCTCGACGCCGAGGTCTGGCAGGTAGATGCGATCCTCTTTACCCATGCCCATGCCGATCATGTAAACGGCATCGACGATATCCGCACGCTCAACTATCACCATGGCGGCGCGATCGATGCCTACGCCAGCGCCCAGACCCTCGATATTCTCCGGGAACGGTTTGCCTATATTTTCGAACCATATCGGGATGTTAATCCGCAATTCTGGAGGCCGTGTCTTAACCCGAATGTGATCGACGGGCCCTTCACCGTCGGGGACATCGAGATCCAGCCCTTCGAACAGGAACACGGCCGCATGCCGTCGCTGGGTTTTCGTTTCGGATCATTCGGTTACTCGACCGATGTTAAAACTCTGCCCGAAGAGGCCTTCGCGCTGCTCGACGGCATCGAGGTCTGGATCGTCGACGCACTCAGCGAGAATCCCCATCCGACTCACAGCCATGTGGAGCAAACACTGGGCTGGATCGAGCGGATCGGCCCGAAACGTGCGATTCTGACCCATCTCAGCCACCGCACCGACTATGCACGCCTCGCCGCGCGCCTGCCGGCGGGGGTCGAGCCCGGGGTCGATGGTATGGTGATCGACATTCCCGAGTGATGTGACGGGAAGGGGGTTCGCCTCACCCCGTCCAAGGCTTTAGGCTGGCAAAAGACCGAAATTCGAGACCCATCAGGAGTGTGAAGTTCATGGAACGCGAAATCATCTATGTCGGCGACCCGATGTGCTCCTGGTGCTGGGGCTTTTCGCCCGTTTTGCAGAAAATTGTGGCGAAATACACAGACACTGCGCCGATGCGCCTGGTTGTCGGCGGGTTGCACGCCTTCGACACCGATCCGATGACCGACGAATACAAGGCCCGGATCAAACATCACTGGGAACAGGTCGCCGAGGCCACCGGACAGCCCTTCAACTACGCGTTTTTTGACCGCGACGGCTTCGTATTGGACACCGAACCGGCCTGCCGCGCATCGGTCGTCGTCCGCAACATGAAGCCCGAGGCGCTGTTGTCGTTCTACGAGCGCATCCATAAGGGCTACTACGTCGAGGACACGGACACGACGAAACTCGAAACATTCCTCGACTACGCCGCCAAGGAAGACATCGACGCTGCGGCGTTCACCGCGGCATTCGAATCCGAAGACGCCAGGCAGGAAACCATCAGTGACTTCGCATGGTGTCAGCAGTCCGGTGTGACGGGATTTCCAACGGTCGTGCTGCGTGAGGAAGAAACACTGGCCGCACTCAGCGTCGGGTATCAGCCGTTCAACGCCCTGGAGCCGATCCTGGATGCGTGGGTGTCAGGCGAGATGAGCGTCAAGGCTCAGGTCGAGGCCGCGGCCGCCGCGCAGGCGGCAAACGAAGATGTAGCGCCACCCGAAACGTCGACACACTAACCAAATTCGTCAGGGGATCATTGTTATTGATCAACTGATAAATAAGATCAGGGATTGCAGCGCAAACAATACGGACGCAGACCAACAGAGCGTCGCAGGCCTTAAGCTATTGCATTAACTAACAGTATTCTTTTTAACATAATATATATTATGCGTATTATTGATGCTGGGTCTCAGGAACCCTTCTTCTCAGGATTGTCCCGGTAAAGCATGAACCGCGCGAGCGGTCGCTTGATCAAATACAGATAGCCCCCGTGTAAAACCACGATCCAGATGACGATCCCCGAGACACCCTCGTGGAGATCATCGAATATCTCGCCGCCGTCGGTCAGGGTGAGCAACCCGGTCACCGTTGCGAGTATCACGGACACGGCGATGGCCAGGATCAGGGATTTGCTGATCGCCGGATGGGTGATTGCGTTGGTCCACTCGATGCCGTCGAACACCGGATAGAACCGGTTGAGGCCAAGCTGGCGCGGGTTGAACACCGCCCACCCCAGCCGCGCGACGATGATTACGCCAACGACATAGCCGAGCCAGTCATGGATGAAGCCGAAATCTTCGGTGAAATAGGCCAGCAGCGTCGTGATCGCGAGGACCGCGTGGTAACAGCGAACTTTGTGCATCAGACTCATGACAACCACTCAAACATCTAGAACCAGAGGGGCCACGCCCCTCTTCCTGGTATGCCGGTCGGAACCCGGCCTCAGAACGTCTTCACGTCGCCCGCACCGCCATAGGCCATCCAGCCGCCGTCGACGAACAGAGTCTCACCGGTGATGAAGGACGCAAAGTCGGATGCCAGGAAGGCGATCGCCTGGCCCACTTCGGCCGGCGTGCCGAGCCGGCCTATGGGCGTGCGGTTGTTGATCCGCTCCACGTCCACCTTGTCGGCCTCGATCAGGCCCTGGATCATCGGCGTGGCGATATAGCCCGGGCCGACGGCATTGATGCGCACCCCGTGGGGTCCCCATTCACAGGCCAATTCCTTGGTCAGCGCGATGATCGCGGCTTTCGACGGCCCGTAGGCCGTGCGCCGCGGCCAGCCGCCGGGGCCGTTGACCGAGGCGATGTTGACGATCGCACCGGAGGATTGGGGCACCATCAGGCGCGCTGCCGCACGGCAGATCTGGTAGGTGCCCTTGAAATTGATGTCCATGATCCGCTGCCACGGCGCCATGTCCCGCTCGAGGGCGTATTTCACCTCATCGACGACGCCGGCAGCATTCACGGTGATATCGAGCCCGCCGAGGGCCTTTGCCGCCGCCGCCACAGTCGTCTCCGCCTGACCTTCGTCGGCAACGTCACACACGAATGTCGGGCAGTCGCCGAGATCCGCACTCACGGTCGCCAGACCAGCTTCATTGATATCCGAGAGGGCCACGGTTGCGCCGAGATCGCGCAGAACACCGGCAGTTACTGCGCCGATGCCGCTGGCGCCGCCGGTCACAAGTGCCCGCTTGCCGTTGAGTGAAATGCCGTTGGTCATATCCGCGTCCCCACCATGAATCAGGACGCTGATTGGACCATTGCGAGCAAGGCGCGGCAAGGCTGGAAGCCTGCTTGGCTGCGATAAACGCGATATTCAGAGACGAAGGTTGGCGCTAGCCGAACTGGATGTCGTCAGACCAGACACGCTCGAGGCCGCGCAACAGCGACCAGGCCGCGCCCACATTTTCGTCCTCGGCATTGAGCGTGCTCGCGTGCCGGGCTTCCATCTCGACCAGCGACTTGCACAAGGTCGAGCCCTTCTCGGTCGCGCGAATCCGGACCGAACGCCGGTCACGCTCCGATCGCTCCTGATCGAGGTAACCGGTCTCGACCAGATGGCGGACGTTGTAGGTCACGTTGGAGCCGATGTAGTAGCCCCGATCCACCAATTCACGGATCGAGACCTCCGAGGCCTGCACGTTCATCAACAGCAACGCCTGGACGGCATTGATGTCGTCGATACCGAGCTGGCTCAGTTCATAGCGGATGACATCCAGGTAGCGACGGTGCAACCGCTCGATCAAGCGGGTGATGTCGCCGTAGGAGGCCGCGGTGGTATTTCCAGATGCGTCAGGCATACACACATCTTGCGCGAGAGCTTCTTAACGACGGGTGAACAATAGATTGGACGCGAGATAATCGCGTTTCACGCGTCCCAAATCGCCTATACAGCAAGGAATTCACTCCGCCGCCATGGCCAGAATGGCCGTGGTTCGGGGCCGGTAGATCGACTGATAATAGAGCCGTTGCGCGGGAATCATGAGCGGCAGCAGAAACGGCTCATAGTCGAAAAAGACTTCCGTGATGACCAACCCCTCCCCCTCGTCGACGTTGAAATTCAGCGGCAGGACCGCCGTATCGCCGGGCAGCCCGACCAGGCTGGGCTCGGTGACATACCCGGCGCCGATCTGCTGCCAGAGAATTTCCGGCCCTGTCGCCTCGCCGATCACCGAGGTGACAATGATGTTGCCGCCATCAAACAGGTCAAACGGGCGGCCGAGCTGGTCGGCGGCGGCGAAATAGTCGTCGAAATCCGCTTCGTCGAGCGCCTCGGCGCGGGCGACGAAGTCCCCCACGAAGCTGGTCACGCGCTCCATCTTCTGGTTGACCAGCGCGAAGCGGGCAAACTCGACCCCGCCCATCAGCAATCCGATCATGACGGGCATGGCGAAGGCGAATTCCAGCATCACGCCGCCGCGCCGATTGCCAAAAAACGACCTGAAAGCACCCAGAACGGCATTTTTTCGGCGTAAATGACCGCTATTCGATGATTCCATCGCCATCCTCCAGGTCATAGGGCTCGTTGCGCACGGCAATGCTGGCGACCAGCTGAATGACGTTGTCGTCGCCGCCGATCAGATGGTTGAGGAAGCCGGTCAATGAGGGCGCGTCATAGGTCACCCGATAGAGCACCACTTCACCCGACTGCCCCGCACTGGCCAACCCCTGGTCCGGGTCCCACTGGCTGTTTCCGTTGATGTCGGTATAGGTCTCACCTGCATCGTAGACGCCGTTGAATGGTGGCCCATCGACGAACGGCTCCGGCGCCCCGATGACATCGAAACTGCCATAGGTCAGCACATCGATCTGCGCCTCGTCGGTATCCACGAGGCCGATCGTGCGATCGGCGATGATGTCCTGGATGATGGACAGCCGTTCGGCCTCGTCCTGGCCTGTCACGCCGTAGCGCGCGGCATCGCGCACCGCGCCTTCCATCAGGGCCTCCGTCGAGAGCACCATCCCGACCTCCATGGTCCCCAGGATGGTGAGGATGAAGATCGGCCCGACAAGGGCAAACTCGACGCCGGCGGCCCCGGATTTATCTCGTCGAAATTTATCAAAAATTCTATTTAATACAGAGGGTTGTGATTTACTTCCTGATAACTCTGTTGAACTTATCATGATGTCATCCTTTCACTTCCAGAGGCATCCAGATGACCCTCGTTGAACGACTGAAACAGCACCCTGCCCGGCTCGCCATTGCCGGCGGTCTCCTGCTCTCCGCCTGTGCCCCGGCCGCCCACACCGACGGCATTTCCGGCGGCGGCAGCGACACCATGCTTCGGATCGGAGACGCGGCCCGAGATGCCGGGGATATCAGTGCGGCGATCCCGATCTACCGGCGCGCCCACATGCTGGCCCCCTTGCACATTGACCCGTTGTTGCGTCTGGCCGACACGCTGAGCGATGTCGACGCCCATCGCGAGGCCGGAAATGCCTGGAAACGGGCGCTGGAAATCGATCCGCGCAGCTTCGAGGCCCGGCTCGGATATGGCGAAACACTGGCCGCGCTGGACCAGCCCATCCTCGCGCTCGAGCAATTCCGCCTGGCCGCCGAACTGGGCAGCAGCGTTGATCTGTTCAACGGTATGGGCGTATCCCACGATCTGCTGGGTGACGCGGCTGCCGCGCAGGCGGCCTACCGCAACGGGCTGCGCGAAGAACGAAGCCTCAAGCTGCTCAACAATCTGGGCCTGTCCCTGGCGCTGGCGGGGGACTACGACGAAGCGATTGCGATCCTGGAGGAGGCAAACGGCTTCAAGGGCGCAAATTCGCGCCATCGCACCAACCTGGCGCTTGCCTATGCCCTTTCGGGCCAGGCGGACCGGGCCCGCGCCATCATGGCGACGGACACCGACGAGATGTCGGCCCAACGCGCGCAGGCGTTCTACACGATGCTCGCCAGCCTTCCCGATCATGAATCCCGGGTCGCGGCGGTCGGCACCTACAGCGCGGTTCGCGCCGACGGTGCGCACAGCACCCAGAACCCGCGCCGCACGCGCTAAACGGAAAGCATTTGAATGGGCTGCGGGGCGGATCACAACACGCCCTTCAGCGCATCGATGGTCTGCAACGCGCCGGGGCCGATCAACACCACGAACAACGCCGGCATGATGAAGATGATCATCGGGACGGTCAGCACCGCCGGCAGGCGTGCGGCCTTCTCCTCTGCCTTCATCAGGCGGTTGGTCCGCATCTCAGAAGACAGGACCCGCAGCGCCTGAGACAGCGGCGTGCCATAGCGCTCGGTCTGGGCGAGCGTGTTGACGAGGCCGCGCATGCCCGAGATGTGGACCCGGCGGGCCAAATTCTGCAACGCCTGCGCCCGATCGGGCAGAAACCCCAACTCGATCGACGTCAGGCTGATCTCGTCGGCGAATTCCGGCCAAGACTGGCGGAGTTCGCGCCCCACCCTTTCGAGCGCAGCATCGAGGCTCAGTCCGGCTTCGGCGCAGATCACCATCAGATCGAGACCGTCGGGCATCGCCTTGGTGATCTTCTGTTTGCGCCGCGACACGACATTGGCCGTGAACAGATCCGGTGCATAGGCCCCCAGAATGATGGCCAGAAACGCGAACAACAGCTTGGTCGTGGGGCCGGCATCGAAGATCGGCAGCAGATACAGGAAAATCACCGCGACCAGCCCGAAGACGAGCGGCAACGCGAATTTGAGGAACAGATAGACGACCATCGCATCCTTGCCGCGCCATCCCGCCTGCAGAAGCTTCTCGCTGATCCGTTTCGCCTGGGAGGATTGCAGCAACCGCAGTCGCTCCACGACCCCGGTGGCCATATTCAGACCGCGGATACGCATGGGATGGGACCGGGGCTGCAGCCGCACCCGCTGGAGCACCACCCGACGGTCGGCGAGCGAGCGCATCCGTGCCTTGATGGGGCGCGGCGCAATCAGACCCGTCCAGACCGCCAGGACGGCGGCGATGGCCGCCAGACCCGCAAGCCAGACGACGAGCTCATCCATCGGGATGGGAATCAGTTCACCCGGGGTCATATTTCGAACCTCACCATTTTCGCCATGATGGCGATGCCTGTGAACTGACTGGCCAGCCCGAACCCGATCAGGGTCGATCCGCGCGGATCGGTGAACAGGGTCATCACGTAGCCGGTGTTCACGAAGAAGATGATCCCGAACATGATGAAAGGCAGGGAACCGAGGATCCAGGCGCTCGCCTTGGGCTCGGAGGCCATCGCCTTGATGCGTTGCTTCATCTGCCCGCGCTTGCGCAGCACGTCGGCCAGATTCTCCAGGGTTTCCCCCAGATTGCCGCCGGTCTCACGCTGCACGGTGATCGACACCACGAAGAATTTGAATTCGGGCGTGTCGATCCGGGGCACGGCATCCCACAGGGCGTCCTCCAGTGTCTGGCCGAAACGCACCGCATCGGTGATGGTCTGAAACTCCTGCCCGACCGGCTTCGGCATCTCGCGGGCCACGGTCATGATCGATTCCACCACCGGCAGGCCCGAGCGTATGCCGCGCACAATCAGATCGATGGCCTCGGGAAACTGTCCCGTGAAGACGCGTTGGCGCCGGTTGCCGAGATAGCCGATGAACATGTGGGGCAGCAGCATGCCGCTGGCCGCACCCCCCAGAATTGAAACAGGCGTGGAGAACGCGAACAGGAAGGACATCGCGCTGCCGATCAGGACGCCGACAACGATGCAGGAAACGAGATATTGCCCGACGCTGATCGACCGGCCCGTGCGGCGCAGGCGCCGGAGAAGCATTTCGCGCCGTGGCAGCAAGCGTTTGAGGATACGGTCAATCGACGGCAGCGAGCTGTCATGCTGGGACAGACGCAGGGTCGGCGTGCCATCAGCCGCCACCCGGGATTCCCAGCGGCGCATCACACTGGTCAATCGCTTGTTGGTCTGGCGCTGTTCGCCGAACACCAGAATCCCGCCGACGACCGACAGGCATACGGTCGCCAGCACCACGCTCGCCACCATCACCGCGACCGACAAATCCACCGTGCCGAACATTGTGCCCTCCATCACCGTAACGCCTCGGTGAGCGCGCGGCCGAGGCCGAAATACTCTGCCTTCGTGGTCAGGTGAGGTCGCACCCCGGAATATTCGTACGTGCCCGTGATCCGGCCGGAGGGATCGTCGCCCTCATATTTGAAAACGAAGAGATCCTGGGTGGTGACGACGTCGCCCTCCATCCCGACCACCTCCATGACGTGGGTAATTCGGCGCACGCCGTCCCGCATCCGGCTGACCTGCACGATGATGTCGAGCGCGGCGGCGATCTGGGTCCGCACGGCCTTGGCCGGCAGATTGATGCCGGCCATGCCGACCATGTTCTCCAGCCGGGTCAGGGCCTCACGCGGGCGATTGGCGTGAACCGTACACATTGAGCCCTCATGGCCCGTGTTCATCGCCTGCAACATGTCCACGGCCTCCGATCCACGCACCTCACCCAGGATGATGCGATCCGGGCGCATCCGCAGCGCGTTCTTGACCAGGTCGCGCATGTTGATTGCCCCTTGCCCCTCGAGATTCGCCGGGCGCGTCTCGAGGCGCACGACATGGGGCTGCTGGAGCTGCAACTCGGCCGCATCCTCGATGGTCACGACGCGTTCGCCATGGTCGATCATCTGCGACAGCGCATTGAGCAAGGTTGTCTTGCCAGACCCGGTGCCGCCGGAGATCAGGATATTCAGCTGGGCTCGGGCGCTGATCCGCAACACCTTCGCCATCGCGGTCGACAAATTGTCCTGCGCTTCCATCACGTCGAGCGTAATTTTCTTCGCGGCAAATTTGCGGATCGATATCGTCGGCCCGTCGATCGCCAGTGGCGGAATGATGATGTTCACCCGGCTGCCATCGGCCAGCCGGGCATCGACCAGCGGGCTCGATTCGTCGATCCGCCGCCCGATATGCGACACGATCCGTGTCGAAATGTTCATCACATGCTTGTTGTCGCGGAACGCGACGTCGGTCAGCTCAAGCTTGCCGAACCGTTCGACGTAAACCTGGTTGTAGCCGTTGACCATGATGTCGGTGATATCTTCGTCGGCGAGAAGCGGCTCGAGCGGTCCCAGACCGAGCATTTCATCGAGCAGCACCTTGACCAGATCCTGCTGCTCGAACTGGTTGAGCTGCAGTTTCTCGTCATGCAGAATTTCCGTGACGATGTCGGCGATCTGCGCCTCGAGTTCCTCGCGCGGCAGGGCGACTGCGGCGCCGACGTCGATACGCTCGACCAGCTCCGGCTGGACTTTCCGGCGCGCGTCTTCGACCACCTTCGAGACTTGGCGTTTCTCCGTCTTCAGGCTGTCGAGAGAATGGGCGCTCGCGGGATCGGGGTTTCCGCCGTTGATGCGTTCCGATGTCAGACTTGCCGCCGGCTGCGCGGGTTCGGCGGGCTCTGCGGGTTCGGCGCGAACCGGCGCGACATAGACCTGGTTCAGCACACGGGTGATCAGGTTGCGTTGTTCGATCTGATTGAGCTTGCGGTAACCGCGGCCCAGAACCTTTTCTGCGGTGCGGGTCACCAGGGCCGCGACCTCGCCACGCGAGGCGCCCTCTGCGCCCTCGCCTTCCCGGACAGCCGCGAGAATTTTTTCCTCAAATTGTGCAGGCTCCAGGCCCGGATCGAATTCGTCGTCAACTTCGACGTGACCCGCATCGGCAAACGCGACCACATTTTCACGCAGTTGCGCAGACGGCGCGTTCGACGAGGCACCCCGGCCGGCAGCGGCCGGCGTTCCCTCGGATCGCCGGCCGAAGCTCATGCCTCTGCCTCCGCGTCAGATTTTCGGAATGACAGCAGCCCGCGGCGTTTCTTCGGCAGCGGCGCAATCTCCTGCACTATCTTGCGCAGGCCGACAGCAAACTTCCCGCGCCCCGCAATCTGGGCGACAGGCTTTCCGGTGGTCGCCGCATTGCCCGCCTTTGGATCCTCGGGCAAGCGCGCTATCACGGGTTTGGGCACTCCTTTGCCGAACTGGGCCACGGGAATTCCCTTGGCACCCCCGGTGCGATTCAGGATCACACCGATGTCCGCATCCCGGTTGAGACCGTCGCAATAATTGGCCACCCGCATCGTGTCGCGCATGCCCGCCAGCGTCAGGTCGGACACCACATAGATGTGCGACGCGTCCGAAATCACATTGGCATTCACGTAGCAAAGCGTGCGCGGGATATCGATCCAGACCCAATCGAAACTGCGGCGCAGCTCTTCGATCAGGCGTTCGATCCCCGCACTGCTGTAGCTCGCGTCCCGGGCCAGATCCTCTTCGGCCGCGAGTACCGAAAAATTCACTGTCTTGGGTACGAGCGCACTGGCCAGAAACAGCGCATCGACACGGTCGGGGTTGCGCAACGTCTCGATCATGCCGCCTGCCGGCACGAGATCGAGAGACAGCGCGGTCGAGCCGAACTGCAAATCGAGGTCCACCAGAACCACTTTCTGGTTTTGTTCCTCGGCCAACATCCACGCGCCATTCGTGGCGATCGTGGTCGCCCCGACTCCGCCGCGTGCGCCGATCGTCACCACGACCTTGCCGAGCGGCAGGTCCACGGCTTCGATGACATGCTGTTCGCGGAACGCCGCGGCAAGCAGCGCCGTCTCCAGCTCTTCCGGGCTGAGCGGCTTGACCAGATAATCCGCGACCCCCGCCGCGACGAATTGTTTGTAGAGCCCCAGATCGTTGACCGTTCCGAGTGCGACAACCTGGGTTGAGGGCTCGCAGGATTCCGCCAGGGTCAAAAGCTCTTCGAGAGGTTCCTCGCTGTTGCCGAGATCAACGACCAGCAAATCCGGTGCGCGGGTGCTGCCGAGATAGCCGGCAGCCGCATTCAAGCCGCCCTCCATCACCGTCGCACCGGGCCAGTGGTAGCTGGCGACCTGTTCGATCATCGTCGCAGTCACGGAATCTGCCGCGAACGCCGCCAGGACGACCCGGCTCTCCCGTCTCGTATCAATCGCAACAGCCGTCATGGTTATTCATTCGTCTCGATAGCCACGGGATTTTGGACCTTGTTCGCCCGGTAACGCTGGATTCCCAACGCCAGGGCCTGCCCGTCTCCCGGTGCCAGGCTCCGGCCGCGCACAAGGTCGGCCGGGTCGGCGATCATCAGGCTGAGATTGGTTGCCGCAGCACAGCCGAAATTCGCATCGGTGAGGTTGCCCGGATTGGAACCAGACGGGCGCGACCAGTTGGGACAGTTGGGCGGCACGGCCACATATCGGCCGACCACCAGACGCGCCCCCCCGGACGGCGCACCGCCACCGGCATACATCAGCGCATCAACACCGGGGAGATGTCGCCGCAGACGTTGGGAGATGGAACTGGCACGGGCCTGGGCCAGCGGATCGAGACCGCCGGTATCGCCCGTGTCGACCAGAAACCGATCGCCGCGCCGCAGGGTCAATCCCTCCAGAAACGCATCGAGATGAAATCGTTCCGACGTGGTGAGCACGCTGGTGCCCGGTTCGAACAGAACTGCATGGTCGAGTGAGACCCAACGAACCTGGATATCGCGCGGCGATTGGGCCGGGCTGTAGTCTGCCAGGGACTGCGCGCAGCCCGTGACGATCACGGCCGCAACAGCCAAGAGTGGCCACCATCGCGAGGGGCGCTTGGTGAAAATACGCCGGTTCCTGATCACCTTCTGTCGTCGCATCATGGTCAACCTCTACTCAATCTGAAAACCGCCGGGCCCGGATGCCCCATCAAATTCCGGAACGCGTACTTCCCGATCGCTCGGCACTGCCTTCCGGCGCTGTGTCTCGCCATGAACAACCCGGTCGAAATCGTCGGGTATTTCAAAACCATCGGTCGGAGCCAGCAGCGCGTTGCTCGACACCGGACGCACCAGATAGGGCGTGACGATGATCACCAGCTCGGTCTCTTGCCGATTGAACTCGGTCGAGCGGAACAGCGCCCCGAGGATCGGAAGATCCGCCAGCCCCGGAAACTCGTTCACGTTCTGATTGCTGTCGGCCTGCAGCAGGCCGGCAATCGCGAAACTCTGGCCGCTGCCAAGCTCGACCGTGGTGTTCGCCCGCCGGGTCGTCAGCGCCGGGATGTTGAGCCCGTTCACGTTGACCGCACCCGAGGACGACAGGGCGCTGACCTCCGGGATCACCTTCAGGCTGATCCGGTTGGCACTCAATATCGTCGGTGTGAAGGCGAGCGACACACCGAACGGCTTGAAACTCACGGTGACTTCGCCATCGTTATCGACGACAGGCACCGGAAACTCGCCGCCGGCCAGGAAGCTCGCCGTCTCGCCGGTGAGCGCCGTGAGGTTCGGCTCGGCCAGAAGCGAAATCAGGCCCTCGGTCTCCAGGGCATCGACCACGCCGGCGACATCGACCGTATTCGAGATGTAATTGGCTTGCGCAAGTCCGGTGTCGGGCAACCCACTGATGAGCGTCCGCGCCGGGTTCAGAAACCCGCGGCCCGAGGCGAGACCAAAGGAGAAAGTCCCGACATCAATGAGGGCATCGAAGTTGAAACCCAGCCGCTTGAGAACATTGCGCGAGACCTCGGCGATCCGCACCTGGAGGTTGACCTGGTTCGGCCCGACGACCTGGATCTGGTTCACCACGACCTCGTTTTCGGCCAGGAACCGCGCCGCGATCCGCCGCGCCTCTTCGGATTCCGTCGCGGAGTTGACCAGCCCCGCCAGCATCAGGCCGCCGGGAACCGAACGCGCCTCGATCGCCGTGTCTGGCAAGATGGACCGCAGGGATGCGCTCAATGCCGAAACATTGTGGGTGACCATCAGGTTGATGTTCGCGAGCACCGCATCGCGCCCATCGAGGGCAAACAACGAGGTCTCCCCCGTCCGCTTGGCCATGACATAGACCAGTGTGGGCGACTTCATGGAGATATCGGCATAGGCCGGATTGGCCACGAACACCGCTGAAGCCGGCGCAGGCAGTCGCACGAGCGCGCCCTTGTTGACCTCAATCTCGATGGTCTCCACCCCGGACCCGACGGTCCGCACCGGGGCTTGTGCCTGCGCACCGCTCGTTCCGATCAACATCATGGAAAGGGCCGTCAGCAGGCCCAGCACGGGCGCCAGTCGGGAAAGAATGCGGATCATTTTCGGCCTCGCTTGAATTCGACAACGGCGGAATTCTCGCCGCGCACCACACGCACCTGATGCAAATTGGCTTTCGAGTCCGGTGCGATCAGCAGGCGGCTGACCTCACTGTCCCAGGTATACCCCCGCCCCCGCGCCGGCTCCTCACCTCTGATCAGCCGCGCCAGGATCGGGTTGAGAGGATCCGATGACGTGCCAACGGATGCTACAGCGGGGACCGCGCCAGGCGACCCGGCCTCCGCATCACTCACCTGGGGTTCGCTGATCGCGCCCTCGTCGCGCTGCAGACTGCGCAGGCTCAGGGACAGCCGGCCAATATCGCTCACCAGCGAAACGATCTCGACCTGCTTGGGCGTGACCTCGAGCGTCACGCTCTTGGAGGGGTTGGGCTTCTCGGCCTGGTCGTTGGTCGACTGGTCGATGGCGAGCACGCGCACGTCGGTCAGGACCGTCTCGGACGCGCGCCGCACGCGGCCATTCTGGCCCTCGCGGCCCACCGAATGGGACAAGATCAAATCGATCCGGTCCCCCGGGAAAACGAAGCCGGCCACGCCACTCGTGATGTTTACGCCGACCGTGATGGCACGAAACCCGGGCCGCAGAACCGCGGCCATGAAACCATGCTGTCCTGGCCGCACGACGCGGGTCTCGGTGACCGGCTCGCCGGCGGCGATACCCCGGCGCACGACGGTTCCGACGAGACTCTCAAGATTGGTCTTGCCGTCCACCAGATAGGCGTCGGACACGCCGGTGTCGGGCCAGGCCTGCCAGCGCAGATGGCTCTTCTTAATCAATGTCCCCGCGGGCAACCCCCGCTTGGCGACGATGATGCGGGTGTGGTCCTTCCTGACCTGCACCTGATTGCGGTTGGCCGCTTCAAGGGCCGCGCGCTGGCCCGCGAGCCAGCTGTTTGCGCCGAAGATGGCGCCGCCGGCCGCGATAAACGCGACGAGAATGAGACCGAGCAGTCGGACGTTCATCAGAAAGCCTCCAGGGAGCCAAAGAGAATGATCGCGCGCGACACGGCGACATAAAGCGCACCGGCGAGGATTGCTGCGGCATAGGGCACGACGGCCTGGTCACGGGCGGCCGCACCATGGTTGACCGGGCCACGGTTGCCCGGGACGGAGATCGCACCGTCCATCGTCGGGATGTGGCGCGCGAGCAGCCGATTGAATCCACCGATGCGGAACCATTCGGCAAAACTCATGATCCCGCCCGTGAGCGTGATGATGATGATCATCGGCAGGACGAGATCGGTTCCGGCCCAGAGGCTGAGCGCGGCGAGCAGCTTCACATCGCCGCCGCCCATCCAGTCGCGTGAATATAAAAAGACACCGACCGCGAAGATCAGTCCGCCGGCGAACAGCCCGCTGCGGAACTCCGCACCGCCGGCCAGGACGAAGATCGGGAACCCGGCGGCAATGGCCAGGCTGACGCGGTTGGGAATTCGGTAGCTGCGCAGATCCGTGATCGCGGCGACGCCGGCCAGACCGAGCAGTGCTGTGAGCAGAAGGATCTGGAGCGAGAAGAATGACGTCATGTCTTGAAAGTCCGGACTCTGGCAATTGGGGTTGCCGGGAACCTGTTTTCAGGAAGCGGTGAGTGGCGGGGGGCGCCTGCTTGGCACCCGCCCGCCGTTTCACGCGTGTGGCGGCTTACGGCGTGCCCGTACCGCCGCCCGTGCCGCCGCCGGTCCCACCACCGGTTCCGCCGCCGGTGCCGCCGGCCGTGCCGGTCGGCATATTCGCCACCGCCGTGTCGAGACGTCCCGACACGGCCGTGAACATGTCGTCGAGCGAGCCGCCCATGAGTGTGAGGGCGCCGATCGAGGCAACCGACACAAGCGCGGCAATCAGGCCGTACTCTATGGCGGTGGCACCCGACTCATCGCGGGACAGTTTTTTGAGAGTTTGGTACATCGATTATCTCCTTGTGGACGCATAAGTGACGCGACGAAGCATCGCGCCGCATCCCTTAAGGAAGTCTTAAAATCGATGACTAGATCATGTATTAAAATTGCTTTTTACAAGTTACGGAACGAATACAATAAGACTATGTATTTCATATTATGATTGTCCATTACTATTATAGTTTTATGAAAAAATTCAGCGAAAATTCACCGATATATCCGGCAACATTCGGTCCATTTCGAATTCAATATAACCCACTGTTTTGTATTGTTTTATCGTACTTATAAACATCAACATCTTTATCCGATCGGCATTGAACGGGGCTGATAAGAGGCCAAGTATTGACGCGTCAAACCGAACGCGCGGTGCCCATGAAAGGTCCCTCCATGTCGATACGCCATATCCTGTCCCACACCCTCGCCGGCGCCCGGCGATTCTGGCCGGACCGGCGCGGCGCCGTCGCGGCCTTCGTCGCCGTCGGGATCGTACCGATCGTGGGCTTCGTGGGATTGTCGACGGACGCCGCGCGCGGCTACATGGTGAAGACGAAACTCCACCAGGCGCTCGATGCTGCGGCCCTTGCCGGCGGTCGGGCCATGCTGGAACCCGACCGCGACGCAGACATCCTGCAATTCTTCAACGCCAATTTCCCCGACGGCTATCTCGGCGCGACGGTCGACGGTCCCAATATCGATGCCGACGAGAATGAGGGATTGCTGACCCTGTCGGCCTCCGCCGACATCCCGACATCCTTCATGCAGGTGCTCGGTTTCGATGACATCACGGTCAGCGCGCGCACGGTGGTTCACCGCGCGGTGCGCGGCATGGAGCTGGCGCTGATCATGGACAATACGGGCTCCATGCGCGGCGGCGGCAAGATGGACGCCATGAAATCGGCGGCCCACGACCTGATCGATATTCTTTACGGTGACGAAGAGACGGTGAACGACTTCTGGGTCTCACTCGTACCCTACGCGGCAACAGTCAATGTCGGTGCCGGTCGCACGGCGTGGCTGGCAGCCTATGATCCGGCCGACTATCTCCCGCCGCAGTGGGAGGCCGCGACGAACTATGCGACCGATGATTTTGCCAGTTTCAACAATCTGCCCTTCCAGGCCCTGCAGCCCAACGTCGGGGCCCAGCCCGACATCAACCCCGGCGACTGGCAGCCGCTGACGGCGATCGGTTGGAAGGGCTGCGTCGAGGCCCGCACCGCGCCGTTCGACCAGACCGACACACTCCCGACCATTCAGCCCTTCGTGCATCAGTACTGGTCGACGACCATACCCGTCTATACGCCCCAGACCGGCGACAATGACTGGGACTGGGCCAACATCGATGAAGCCAACGGTGCCCAGAATAACGGGCTCGGGCCAAATCTCGGCTGCGGCCCGGCGATCACGCCCCTGGTCGCCGAGAAGACGACCGTGCATGACGCGATCGACGAGATGCAGCCCTGGCATCGCGGCGGCACGATGGCCAATCTCGGGCTGGCCTGGGGCTGGCGCGTGCTGTCGCCGACCTGGCAGGGCCTGTGGGGCGGTGCCACCCCGTCGGAACTCCCGCTCGACTACGACACACCGCTGATGGACAAGGTCGCCATCATGCTCACCGACGGCGTCAACCAGTGGTACGACTGGCCCACCGGCCTGCCCAACAACCCCGATGCCGACTACACCGCCTATGGGCGTGTCAGCGAGGGCCGGCTCGGCACCGTGAATGGCGGCGCAGCGACAACCGAGATCAACGCCCGCATGCTCGCGGTCTGCAATGCCATGAAGACCGAGGGTGTGATCATCTTCGCGATCACGTTCCAGCTCGGCAGCGCGACGACCCAGGATCTGTATCGGGACTGCGCCACCTCGCCTGCGCATTATTTTGACTCCCCCTCGAACGACGAGTTGCAGGACGTCTTCCAAGAAATCGGCAACGAGCTGACGAATTTGCGCCTCGCCCAATAGTTCCGTCGTTTCCCCGACTCCCCGACCGGTCTAGGCTCCGCCTCCCTGTTCGACCGGAGGCTGGAATGACGACGCGGAATATCGATCGGCTCATCGAGATCATGGCGCAGCTGCGCGATCCGACCGACGGCTGCCCCTGGGATGTGGCGCAGGATTTCAAATCCATCGCCCGCTATACGATCGAGGAGGCCTATGAGGTCACCGACGCGATTGAACGCGAGGACCGCGAGAGCCTGCGCGAGGAACTCGGAGACCTTCTGCTGCAGGTGGTGTTCCACGCGCGCATGGCCGAGGAAGAAGAATCCTTCGATTTCGACGACGTCGCCGGTGCCATTGCCGACAAGATGGTGCGCCGTCACCCGCATGTGTTCAATAGTGAAAACCATAATTCCGACGCGAGCCTGCGTGACAATTGGGAGTCACAGAAGGCAAACGAGCGGACCGAGAAGTCCCGCGCCCGCGGCGAAGAGCCCAGCCTGCTGGACGATGTCCCGATTGGCCTGCCCGCCCTCACCCGCGCGGAGAAACTCCAGAAACGCGCTGCGCGCGGTGGTTTTGATTGGGCGGAGATCGGCCCGGTCCTGGCGAAACTCGAAGAGGAACTGGGCGAACTGAAGGCCGAGATCAACGCCAGCGCAAAGCCCGAGCGATTGGCAGACGAGATGGGTGACGTCCTGTTTTCCACCGTCAATCTCGCCCGCCATCTGGACCTCGACCCGGAAGACAGCTTGCGCGCGACCAACGCCAAATTCGTGCGCCGGTTCCGTTATGTCGAGACCTCGGTCCGCGACGACGGACAGGATCTGGAAAAGGTTGGATTGGATGTTTTGGAAGAACACTGGCAACAGGCCAAGAAACGCGGACTTTGACACTAAAAATCCGCTAATCCCTTAAAATCCAACGAAAAATCAAACGCCTATTAATCTCGTTTTCCTACATTCGACCCGCGATACAAACGCACGTGCACGTAGTGCGTGCCTCATGATTGGCGGGGAGAATATCGATGGATATGAGCATTCTCGACGGGCGTACCGACAGGCCTGGGCTGAATGATCTGCTCGAACATGCGCGCGAGGCCGTGCGCAGCGGACGCCTCGGCGAAGCGCGTGACAGCTGCGAATCCCTCATTGAGGCACATCCCGAGCAGCCCGACGCGTGGTTCCTGTCCGGCATGACCGCGCTGCGCAATGGCGATACCGAAACGGCACACGCCCATCTCTCGCGCGCGGTCGACATGCGCCGTGGCTTCGCGCCATACCGGGTCGCGCTGGGCCAAACACTTCGGCGCAGGGGCGATCCAGACGGCGCCTACCGCCAGTTCCATGATGCCTGGATCCTGAACCCCCGCAGCCACGAAGCCGTGTTCGGCCTCGCCGCCGCTCGAGCTGCAACCGGCAACCGTGCCGAGGCAACCCGGCTCCAGCGCATGGCCTTGCACCTTCTGCGACGCAATGCGGGACGACATTTTGCCCGCAAACTCCTCACACGAGTAGCCGGCATTGCCGCCCTGGTGCAGACCATTCCCGGCGCGGGACAGCCACGCGCGTTCCGATCCGCCATGATACTCGCACGATGGCTGACAAAGCGGGCCGACCACAACGCGGCCTTCGCAGCACTCGAACAGGCCCAGCGCGTCGCCCCGGACGATCCACGCCCGCTCATCGAAATGGGACGCCACGCCTTCAGTGCCGAAAACTTCATGCTCGCGCTCGAATATCTGGAACAGGCCCACGAGATTGCCCCGCAAAGTCTCGAGGTGAAGTGCGAATATGGTCGCGTGTTGAGCCGGCTGGCCCGCCATGAGGACGCGTTTGCGTTCCTCGAGGACGCGCATCTTGCGAACCCCGATGCGATCCGGCCGCTTCTGCTCCTGGGCTGGGCACGTTATCGCGCCGGCCAAAGCCAACGCGCGATCTCGGATTTCGACGCCGTGCTGGAACGCGTACCGTCTTCAACCGAAGCCCATTACGGGCGCGCGCGTGCGCTGGTGGACGCCGGAGATTTCGGGGATGCAAAGCGTTGGCTTCATCGCACTATCGCGTTTTCGCCCGGCCACGCCGGCGCTCTGCGCGAACTTGCCAATATGAAAGACCTCACCCCGGGCGATGCAAACTTTCCTGGGCTGATTGCCGCCATCGAGGATGACGCCGCCCCGTCGCAACGCCGCGCCGTGCTGCACATGGCCGCGGGCGCGAGCTGTCACAACGTGAAGGCCTATGACGATGCGTTCGATCACTACCGAAACGGCAATCTGCTCAAGGATGTGGTCTTCGACATCAACGGTCATGTGAATTATATCGACAGTCTGATCGACACGTTCGACCGGCAGCATTTCGAACAAACAAAGGATTGGGGAAACCCATCGGATGTGCCGGTGTTTATTCTCGGTATGCCCCGCTCGGGAACGTCCCTGGTCGAGCAGATCCTGGCCAGCCACTCGCGGGTGCATGGTTCGGGCGAGCGCGAAGAGATGTCTCAGCTCGCCGACCGTTTGTCCGAGAAACTGAACGACAGTCGGGCCTATCCGGCCTGCCTCTCAGCCCTCACCAAGGACGCAAGCATTGATATCGCGGAGCGCTTTCTGGGTGTCTTGAGACGCGCCGATCCCCATGCCGCACGCATCACGGACAAGATGCCCGGGAATTTTCATCATGTCGGCCTGATCGCGACCCTGTTTCCCGGCGCAAAAATCATCCATTGCCAGCGCGACGCCCGCGACACTTGCCTGTCCATATTCTTCGGTGATTTCGTTGGCAGCCATCCCTACTCCTACGACCTGACCAACCTCGGGCGCTATCACCGGGAGTATCAGCGACTGATGGCGCACTGGCATGAGGTCCTGCCGGGGCAAATCCTGGATATGAAGTATGAAGATTTGGTCGAACGGCAGGAAGACCGTTCACGCGAGATGGTTGCGTTCTGCGGTCTGGACTGGGAGGCCCGTTGTCTCGCTTTCCACAAGACCTCGCGCAATGTGCGTACCCGCAGCAATGCGCAGGTCCGCCAACCCATCTACCGTTCATCGATCGCCCGCTGGCGACCCTATACAGAGCATCTCGGGCCTTTGATTGCGGCGCTGGTCGAACCGACAGGCATCACGCCATCGGGTCGAGACCGGTAACGCGGCCTATATCTGGTTTCTACGCGGCATCCGGAGGCGCCATCGCCACCGCAACCTTTTGCCAAACATCATGGCTGCATGCTGTCAGCATATCGCCCTTCGGCTGGCTGAGGTTATAGCGCCCGCCATCGAGCAGGGCATTATGGCCGCCGGCCTCGCGCACCAGGAAACTGCCTGCCGCGTGATCCCAGGGCAGCAATTTGGTGTAAGCCGAGAATGCCCGCTCACCTGAAAGTATCTGGACATATTCATGGCCGGCACAGCGCGGACGGAACACCTCACGAACGGTGTCTGGTGCTGCCTCTGCGCGTTCGCGCAGGTGGCGCGCCGCGGTGCCGACGAACGTGGTCTCTTCCCCGCCATCGCCAAGCGTTACGTCTTCCCCGCTCAGGCGGACACCGTCTCCGCGCGCGCCTATAGCAAGCGCCTCTGAGACAGGCTCGTAAATCCAACCGGCGTGAACCTCACCGCGAACCACATAGGCCACGATGACCGCGAAGGTTTCCCGGCCTTTGGCGAAATTCCAGGTGCCGTCGACGGGATCGATAACCCATACGGGATCATCCGCCGCGAGGCGATCGAACACGGATTTGTCGGCGAAGACTGCCTCTTCCCCGACGACCGTGCTGCCCGGCACCAGGTCCGGGAGCCTTTTGGTCAGCCAGGCCTCGGTCTCGATATCCGCGACGGTGACCAGCTCGCCACCGTCTTTTTCATCGATTTCGCCATCTTTGAGCGCACGAAAGCGCGGCAGGATGATCTCCGCCGCCGCCGTTTTCATAAGCTCCACCACACGGTCCATATCCGGCAACAGGATACTCATTCCGTCGTCACTTCCTGACCGAGGCGCTGGCGGAATCGCACGATATCCCGCGGCGCCAGACGAACGGTGACCCGCGCACTCCCCCTGGAATCGTCGCGTTCCATGACCTCGCCTCTCTCATACAGCCAGGCGAGCGCGGCACCATCAGCGAACGGCACATCGAAGCTTTCGACGCTTTCCTCGGCCGCGAGAATGGCGTCAATCCGCGCCAGAAAATCATCACAGCCCTCGCCGGTCACGGCAGACAGCATCAGCACATCGACACTATGTCGGGCCCGATCCGCCAGAAACGCGCGTTCATCCGCATCGATCAGGTCGATCTTGTTGAGGATCTCCAGCTGGGCCGGCGGCCCCTTTGGTTCACCGTCATCGTCGAGCCGATCGACACCATCGAGTAGATTCTTGAGGATCGCATCCACATCCTGCTGCTGGGCGTCCGTGTCCGGATCAGCACAGTCACGGACATGCACGATCACATCGGCTGCCGTGACCTCTTCAAGCGTGGCGCGAAACGCAGCCACCAGGTCCGTCGGCAGGTCCGAAATAAACCCAACGGTATCGGAGAGGATCGCCGTTCTACCCGAAGGCAGCTCGATTTGCCGCATGGTCGGGTCGAGGGTCGCGAAAAGCATATCGTCGGCATACACCTCGGCGTTGGTGATCCGATTGAACAACGTCGACTTGCCAGCATTGGTATAGCCCGCGAGCGCGATCAACGGATACGGCACACGTGCGCGGGCACGCCGATGCAGCCCGCGTGTCCGGCGCACCTGCTCAAGTTCTCGCTTAAGCCTGGTAATTCGGTCGTCGATCAACCGGCGGTCAATTTCGATCTGGCTCTCCCCCGGTCCGCCGACGAACCCGAAACCGCCACGCTGGCGTTCGAGATGGGTCCAGGAACGCACCAGGCGACTGCGCTGATAGCTGAGCGCAGCTAATTCTACCTGTAGTTGCCCTTCCCGCGTCCGGGCACGCGCGCCGAAAATTTCAAGGATAAGACCGGTTCGATCGATGACCTTGCAGGCCCATGCGCGCTCCAGGTTGCGCTGCTGGACCGGCGTAAGTGCGCCACCAACGATGACCAGCGCGATCTCATCGGCCTCGATCCGATCATGGATCTCATCAACCACGCCGCCGCCGAACAACGTCGAGGGACGTGGTCGGCTGAGCGGTACGGCCCGCATGCTGACGATATCCAGCGCAATCGCATGCGCCAGGCCCGCCGTCTCTTCGAGAAGCGTGTCCGCGCTGCGACCACCATTGGCGTTGGAATTGCCGCGAATGATAGGCTGAAGTACCAACGTTCTCGCCGGTGCCGTGCCGGTTTCATCCGTCACCGAATTCTCGCTTGTGCCCAAGACGAGTGGTTACTCAACCGCCTCGGCATCGACGTCGGCTTCGACATCTGCCTCGTCGGTTTCCGGCTCAAAGAGCTGGATTGGCACTGACGGCATCACCGTCGAGATCGCATGCTTATAGACGAGTTGGGAGTGCGCATCCCGACGTAACAATACGCAGAAATTGTCGAACCAGGTCACGACGCCCTGCAGCTTTACGCCGTTGACGAGAAAGACCGTGACGGGAGTTTTGTTTTTACGAATGTTGTTCAGGAAGACGTCCTGGACATTCTGTGACCGTTCCGCAGCCATCTTATTACCTCAGCTTTGTTCTTGTTTAGATTGTATTATTCGCTGTACGGGTCGATTTGCATCATGTCTTCCCGGCCGCAACGCGACCGCTCAAACACATGTGTATATACGTTAGGCTTCCCGGACTGGATTTCCAGTCATTCCTGCAATGATTTCGTGGTTTTATGCCTGATCGAGCGCCTGCGGTGCCGAATTCATGAATTCATTGTAGCGATCATGCAAAGCCACGCTCAATGAACCCGGCTTGCCGTTGGCGATGACCGTGTCGTCGATGCATGTCACCGGGGTCACGAAATGTGAGGAATTACTCAAAAATGCCTCGCGCGCTTCGAGCGCCTCCTCACGGGAGAATTTTCGCTCCTCGACATCGAGCCCCATCTCCTCGGCGAGGCCGATGATGGCCTGACGCGTGATACCGCGCAGAATATCAGGCCCCGTCGGACGCGTGACCAGAGTCCCGTCCGCGGTCACGATCCACGCGTTCGATGAGGCGCCCTCGGTGACGAAGCCGTCCGCGTCGCACATCCAGGCTTCGAAGGCATCGGATTCCGTCGCAGCCTGTTTCGCGAGCACATTCGGCAGCAATGCGATTGCCTTGATGTCGCATCGGGCCCAGCGCAGGTCATCGATGATGATCACTTTGACCCCCTCCTCGCGCATATCGGCAGGAAACTCGGGAATCGGACGCATGGTCATGACCAGTGCGGCGCGCACGTCTGTCGGAAATTTGTGATCTCGAGGTGCCACGCCGCGCGTGACCTGAATGTAAAGAAGTCCCGTGGCATAGCGGTTTCGGCGCACGAGCTCGCGCATCGCAATCCCGAGCGCCGCGCGGGACACAGGCCAGTCGATATTCAATTCGCCGAGCGAGCGACCGAGCCGGTCCAGATGGGGTGCCTCGTCGATCAGACGGCCGCGAAAAAGGTGAATGACCTCATACACGCCATCGGCAAATTGATACCCGCGGTCCTCAACATGCACCGCGGCATGGCGGTGCGCGATATAGCGGCCATTCACATAGGCAACACGCGGCATGTCAACTCCCGGTCTGCGCCGCCCGACAATCGAAATTGTCGACGACCGAACAGTCCGACGAACTAAAAGAATTCCAGACGAACCGCGAACATCCGCTCGATCTTGCGAACGGCATCCTTTGTCGCGAACAGCACAATCCGGTCACCGACGTTGATCACCGTCTCCTTGGTCGCCATCAGCACCTGTTCGTCACGCAGGATGGACGCCACGATGACGCCGGCAGGCAGTTTCGCATCCTTGATCGCCTTGCCGACGAGGCTCGAAGTCTCAAGCGCTTCCGCCTCAATCACTTCGCCGAAATTCTCGCCGATAGAATGCACCGAGCGAATGCGACCGCGGCGGATGATCTGCAAGATCGTCGAGACCGTGATGACCCGAGGATTGACGACCACATCGATCCCGAGCGGCGCCAGCAACGGGTTGTAGGTATTGCTGTTGACCAGGGTGACCGCCCGTTCGGCCCCGTAGCGCTTGGCCAGCAACGACGCGAGGATGTTGACCTCATCATCATTGGTGATCGCCACCACCGTGCTCGCTTTGCTGACGCCGGCCTCGGCCAGAATATCGGGATCGAGCGCATCGCCATGAATGACGGTGGTCTTGCTGAGCGCATTGGCGGCCTCTTCGGCGCGCTCCTTGTTCAGTTCGATGACCCGGGCTGTGATCCCGGAGAAACGATCCTCGATGTCTGCCGCGAGACTCTGGCCGATATTGCCGCCGCCGATGATGATGACCCGGCGTGCCTCCTGTTCCTCATGGCCAAACGCCGCCATGGCGCGCGGCACATGCTCGGCATCGATGACGATATAGACCTCGTCACCCGGCTCCAGATGGTCGTCGCCGGTCGGCACCATCGGCTTGCCCTCGCGGATGATGCCAACGATCGACAAGCGCAGATCCGGGAACAATGTCGTCAGCTGACGCAACGGCGTGTTCAGGATCGGGCACTCTTCCTCGCAGCGGACTCCGATCAGCCGCAGGCGATCATTGGCGAGCGGAATCATCTCAAATGAGCCCGGCACGGTGAACCGCCGGCTGATCGCTTTGGCCACCTCGATCTCTGGCGAGATGATCACGTCGATCGGCAAGTGGTCGCGCGAAAAGAGATCCGCCCAGATCGGATTACGGTAGGACTGAGACCTCACGCGCGCAATTTTCATCGGCACATCGAAAAGCGAGTGCGCAACCTGGCACGCCACCATGTTCACTTCGTCGGCGAACGTGACGGCCACGATCATGTCGGCATCGCGGGCACCGGCGGCCTCAAGCACGTCGGGATGGGAGGCAAATCCCACCATCGTGGTCACATCCAGCGTATCGCGAATTCGCCGGATCAGCTCCGGGCTCTGGTCGATGACAGTGACGTCCACGCGCTCCGAGGCGAGCTCGCGCGCAATACTCGATCCGACCTGACCGCCACCACAGATAATCGCTTTCATGGGATTCCCCTGAAATCAGCCGCACCAGCTGGCGCAGCATTCACAGCTTGGCCGCCCGCCTACTCCATACCGCGAACGGTGGGACCTTTTACGCCAAGCGACTTCAATTTGCGATGCAGCGCTGAGCGCTCCATTCCGACGAAGGTCGCCGTCTTGGAGATGTTGCCGCTGAAACGGTTGACCTGTGCCTCGAGATATTGCCGCTCGAATTCCTCGCGCGCATCGCGCAGCGACAGTCCCAAAAACTCCGTATTCGACGCATTTTGGAAAGCTCGCGGCGTATTTTCCATGATTTCCGGCGGCAACATCTCGGGGCGGATTGCCTCATTCTGATCGCTCGGTGACATAATCAGCAGCCATTCGATGACGTTGCGCAGCTGGCGGACATTTCCGGGCCAGTTATATGCCTGCAGCGCTGTCATGGCGTCGGGCCCGATCCGGCATGGCGGCATGCCCGCCTGGTCCGAGGCGCGCCGCATGAAATGCTCGGCGAGTTTCGGGATATCCTCGCGCCGGTCCGTCAGGTTCGGTATTTCGAACGGCACCACATTTAATCGGTAATAGAAATCTTCCCGAAAATGGCCGGCCTCGATCTCCTCAAGCAGATCACGCGTTGTAGTCGCCACCACGCGCACATCGACCTTAATCCGTTGCCCGCCGCCAACGCGTTCAAATGTCTGGTCCTGCAGAACCCGGACGATCTTTCCCTGTGTCTCGATCGGCATCTCCCCGACCTCATCGAGCAACAGGGTTCCGTTGTGGGCCTGTTCGAACAGCCCGATCTTGCGACCCTCGGCCTCGTTGGTGCGTCCGGTTTCAACGCCAAAAAGCTCGATTTCCATGCGATCGGGCGCCATGGACGCGCAATTCACAACGACGAATGGCTGATCGGCGCGCCGTGAACTGGCATGCAGCATGCGCGCTGCGACTTCCTTGCCCGCGCCCGCCGGCCCGGTGATCAGCACCCGGCTGCCGGTGGGGGCGACCTTTTCGATCCCCTGCCGCAGGAGCGCAATACTGGGAGAATCTCCGACCATTTCGGTCTCGGGGCCGGCGCGGAGTCGTAATTCCCGGTTCTCTCGACGCAGGCGCGCCGCCTCGATCGCGCGGCTGACGATGGTGATCAGGCGATCCGTCTTGAAGGGTTTCTCGATATAGTCATACGCCCCGACCTTGATCGCCTGAACGGCGGTCTCAACCGATCCGTGCCCGCTGATCATCACGACGGGCACATTGGGGTGTTCGCGGCGGATCAGATGCAGCAGCTCCATGCCATCGAGCCGACTGTCCTCGAGCCAGATATCGAGCACAACGAGGCTCGGGCGACGCGACGCGATCTGTTCGATCGCCTGCTCGGCGTTCGCCGCATCGCGAGTCTCGTACCCTTCATCTTCGAGCACACCGGCGATCAGAAGACGAATATCGTCTTCATCATCGACTATGAGAATATCTTCAGCCATGCCTTGACGTTCTGCCCTAAGTGCCTGTCGGCCGTTCGTCGGTCTCTTCATTGCCCGACTGCGGCAGGTCGACCTGCATGGTCAATACAATGCGCGCACCGGGAAGATCCGCACCCCGGTCCTCCAGGGTCAACGTTCCACCATGTTGTTCAACGATTCGCGAGACAATCGCCAACCCCAGTCCCGTCCCCTTGGACCGTGTGGTGACATAAGGCTCGGTCAGACGATCGCGTTCTTCAACCGGCAATCCGCGGCCATTGTCCTCGACGAGGATCGACGCCATGTTGCCCGTCGCGGTCAATTGCATCCGCACCAGTCCCGGTTCACGTGGCGCATCCCCGTCCGCATCGGGGCGGCCGACGATCGCATCGACAGCATTCTGCAACAGGTTGGTGAGCGCCTGACTGATCAAGCCTGAATCGCAGTTGGCCAGAAGCGGTATCCCCGGCAGTTCGGTCTCGAACCGGATATCCGCCCGCGCCTGATCCTGTAAGAATACCGCATCTCGGCAGATCTTCGTTAGATTGACCGGCCGCATGACCGGATTGGGCATGCGCGCAAACGCCGAGAATTCATCGACCATCCGGCCAATGTCACCAACCTGGCGGACGATAGTATCGGTGCATTGGGCAAACACTTCAGGGTCGCTTTTGACCTCTTTCAAATACTTGCGCTTCAGGCGTTCCGCCGACAATTGGATGGGGGTCAGCGGATTTTTGATTTCATGCGCAATCCGCCGCGCCACATCCGCCCACGCCGCCTTGCGCTGTGCCGACTGAAGCTCCGTCACATCATCGAAGGTCACCACGAAGCCGATCACCGTCTGCTGCGCGTCATGTTCCGCTGCGATCCGCACATGCAGAGTCTTTCGGTCCGTGCCGCTCTCGACAGAAACCTCGTCCTCGACAAGCCGATCAGGGTCGCTGACGGCGCGTGCAATCAAGTCGGCGAGTTCCGGCACACACTCCCCGAGCTGGCGTCCCATGAGTTCGTCCAGCGGCAAGCCCAGCAACGCGGTCGCGGAACGGTTGGGCAGGCTGACGCGCCCGGTGCTGTCGAGGCCGACAACGCCGGCCGATACGCCGCCGAGCACCGCTTCGGTGAACCGACGCCGGTCCTCGAGCTGGCGGTTTGCCTCGGTCAACTCGCCGCGTTGCTCGTCGAGTTGGCGTATCATCCGATTGAACGCGCGCGTGAGCATACCGATCTCGTCGTCGGACCGGCCCGCTTCGGCCAGGCGCACACCCAAATTTCCCGAACGTACCATTTCCGCAGCATGAACAAGACTGGCAATTGGACGGGTCAATCGGTTGGCAAAGACAAACGCGAGCCCCACGGCCGTCATGAGCAACAACAGCGTGACGATGACAAAGATCGCGGCGAGCTCGATCTGCAGGTCGGTCAGTTCGGATTCCACGAGCGCGTAGTCGCGCGCCGCGCGCTGGGTCGTCTCGCGCAACTTGAGTACGTTCGGGTCGATGAACCGGCCGACATAGAGAAACACCTTGGGGCGCACATCGAGCCCGACCAGAGCCCGCACCCGGTCCCGGGCTTCCGCCACCAAAACGACGGGCTCACCGCCGTTCGAATCCACATAGGCCCACGCCGGCGGCAAATCGAAGGTTAGCGAAGATGTAAAGCCGGCCTGGGACAAAATCCGGCCCGACGGATCGAGCAGCAGCGCGCCGTGCACGGAATGACGTTCCGTCAGCACTTCCAGGCTTCGTTGAATGCGGCGGCTGTCGGTGGCGACCTGTGGCCAGATCCGGTTCAGCTCTCCGCTCATGGCAAACGCATCGGAGCGGAAAATCTGCTCGTGTTCGCTCAGATAGGCTTCCGACACCCGCACCGAACTTTCGACGGCCTGGCGCACCCTGTCGCTGAACCAGTTCTGGATTGTGACGTTGAAAAACAGGGCGGCGAGAACGACGGCCAGGATTGCCGGCACGATCGCGACGATCGAGAATAGACCGACAAGTCGCACATGCATGCGCGCGGCGGCGAGGCCTGAGCGTCGCTGCCCCCAGAGACGGACCAATCCATGGACGACGACGGCGCCAAGCGCCAGAACCAGCACCAGATCGACGGCGACCAGTACATCAAGCGCGGAATCGCCCATCCCGAAATTGCTGCTGCCCGTCAGGGTCAGGAATGTCGCAATGCCGGCCGTGACACCCACGGCCATGAGGACAAACGCCAGACTCCGCCCAATGTTCGTCCGCCCGGCCCACATGGCCACACGCCGCATCGCGGCGGCGTCCCGGCGTCCGGAACCACCCGCATATTCTGGGCTTGGCTCGGACGTCACCTCAAGGGTGTTTCCGTGCGCCTTCCCGGGGCTTACTTCATCGGTCATTCGATGCTCGATAGTGCACGTGCTTCCTATGGACCCATCAGGGGTGGACCCTATATGGGGTCATACCGTTGAAAACGCACGCTGTCCTATTTTACGCCCCGCACAACATCAATGTCTAACTCACGGATTTTCTTGCGTAATGTGTTCCGATTCAGGCCGAGCAATTCGGCGGCACGGAGCTGATTCCCCCGGGTCGCCTCAAGCGCCAAAGCGATCAGAGGTCGTTCCACCTCATTGAGCACGCGGCCGTAAAGTCCGGGTGCTGGCAATCCGTCCCTGTGGGCAGAGAAATAGGTCCGCATATGGCGTTCGACCGCGTCGGAGAGTGACTCCTCCTCGCCGCCGGCCTCATGTGCACTGCCCGGGGCAGACTGCGCCAATTCCGCCTCGACCGTCTCGACATTGATGACATCCTGGCTGTAGAGCGCCGTCAGCCGCTGCACCATGTTCTCAAGTTCACGAACATTGCCGGGCCACCGGTAATCCATCAGCCGTTGCATGGCCTCAGGCACGAAGCTCTTGGGGCCCATTTCACCGGCTTCTGCATTGGCCAGAAAATGGGAAACCAGTTCGGGAATATCCTCGGATCGCTCGCGCAGTGGCGGAATACGAAGCGGCACGACGTTCAGGCGATAGTAGAGATCCTCGCGAAACAGGCCCTGGCGTACCGCCAACCGCAGGTCACGGTGGGTCGCGGCGATGATCCGTACATTAGTGGAGATCGGCGTCCGGCCGCCCACAGTCGTGTATTCGCCTTCCTGCAATACCCGCAGCAGCCGGGTCTGGGCCTCGATCGGCATGTCGCCGATCTCGTCGAGAAACAGCGTGCCACCCTCGGCCTGTTCGAAGCGTCCCGCATAACGGCTGGTCGCCCCTGTGAAGGCGCCCTTCTCATGGCCAAAGAGCTCGCTCTCGATGAGTTCTCGGGGGATGGCCGCCATATTGATCGCCACAAACGGTCCGAGCCTGCGTTTGCCATAGTCATGCAGCGCGCGCGCCACCAGTTCCTTCCCGGTGCCGGACTCACCAGTCACCATGACCGTGAGATCGGTGTTCATCAATCGCGCGAGCACCCGGTAGATGTCCTGCATCGCCGGCGAGCGGCCGATCAACGGCAACTCCTCTTCCTCACCCGGCATGCCATATGACGGCGTCGCGGCCGGCGTGGGGCTTTCCGACAAGGCGCGCTGGACGACCTCGACCAATTCCTTGAGGTCGAAAGGCTTGGGCAGATACTCAAACGCCCCGCGCTCAGTCGCGCGAACCGCTGTCAGTAGCGTGTTTTGGGCACTCATCACGATGATGCGCAAATCGGGACGGATCTTGCGGATACGCGGGATGAGATCAAGGCCGTTCTCATCGGGCATCACCACATCGGTGATCACCAGGTCCCCCTCGCCATCGGATATCCAGCGCCAGAGGTTGGCTGCGGTCCCGGTTGAGCGCACCTCATGACCCAGGCGCCCCAGCGCCTGTCCCAGCACGGTCCGTATGCTGCGATCGTCGTCGGCGATCAGGATTGTTGCTGCGCTCATTCCGATATCCCCGCTGCCGTTTCGTCTACGGGCAGCATCACCTTGAATGCGGTGCCGGAATTGTCGCTCTCGAGGTCGATCACACCGCCATGATCGCCGACGAGCTTGGCAACCAGCGCCAGCCCCAATCCGCTGCCGTTCTTCTTGGACGTCACGAACGGGTCAAACAGGTAGGGACGAATGTCGGGTGGAACGCCCGCACCGTTGTCACGGATGGTGATCTCGATCGGCAGGTCTACCCGCTCACCTGTGCCGGGAAGCGCCAGGCGCAACCCGTGGCGGTAGCGGGTCTCGATGCGGATTTCACCGCCCATCTCGCCGCCATTCTCTTTGACGGCTTCGGCGGCATTCTTCACCAGATTGAGGAAGACCTGAATCAACTGGTCCCGGTTGCCCGACACCATCGGGAGCGATGGGTCAAACAGCGGCAGGAAACGAACGTTGCGGGCAAACCCGTTCTCGGCGGAACGCTGCGCGCGGTCGAGGACCTCGTGGATATTGACTGCGGACCGTTCGGGCAGGCGCTCGTCGGAGAAAGCCTCCATACGGTTTACCAGCGAGACGATCCGGTCGGCCTCATCGCAGATCAGCTGCGTGAGCTCCCGGCCTTCGTCATCCGTACCGTCCTCGAGCAGTTGTGCTGCGCCGCGAATGCCCGAAAGCGGGTTCTTGACCTCGTGGGCCAGCATCGAGGCCATCGCCGTCACCGAACGCGCCGCACCGCGATGCACCAGTTGCCGATCGATGTGCCGTGCGAGTGTCTGTTCGTGCAGGCTGATCACCACCACCCCGTCTTCGGCAGACAGGGGTTGGGTCTGGACCGACATCTCTCGCTCATCCAGGCGCGGCCCTTCGATGGAAACATCGCGTTCAGCAAAGCTTGCGCCGGCACGGCGTGATTTTTCTATCACGTAAAACAATGGGTTGTCGGCCATTATGAAAGTATTCAGTGAATTTCCGACGAGGTTATGTGCCCCCAGACCGAACAATTGCTCGGCCGCGTTGTTCACGTAACGGATGGCGTTGTCGTCGCCGACTGCGATCACGGCATCGCTCAGGGAATTCAGGATCGACATGGGATCGATGTCGGCGAGGACGCCGGCAGTCGGTTCGTGCGCGCGATCATCGGCGAACGACATCACGCGGCCTCCAGCGATAAATCGTGGAAACGGTGCATTTCCGCGAAGATCACCTTTTCATCGAGGGTGTTGTTGACCACATTCCGGAATTCCGCCGCACCGGGAAATCCGTTGATGTACCAGCCGATATGCTTGCGGGCGTTGCGGATACCATTGGTCTCGCCATACAGGCTGAGCATGCCGTCGAGATGTTCGCGCAGAATTTCCCAGCGCTGGGAAATATTCGGCTCCGGCCGGACCTCCCCGGTCGCGAAATGATGCGCCACATCGCCTGGAAGCCAGGGGTTTCCCTGGGCGGCCCGGCCGATCATCACAGCATCCGCACCCGAACGCGCCAGGCACGCATACGCATCGTCGATGGAACGGATGTCCCCGTTCGCGATCAACGGCAGAGAGACGCTGTCCCGCACCTCGGCAATGAAGTCCCAATCCGCACTGCCGGTGTAGAACTGACAGCGCGTGCGTCCGTGCACGGTCAGCATCTGCACACCGAGATCCTCGGCAATGCGTGCGAGTTCCGGTGCATTGCGGCTGTCATCGTCCCAGCCGGTACGCATTTTCACGCTCACAGGCACCTCGACCGCCTCGACCACGGCCCGCATGATTTCGGTCGCCAGAGGGATATCGCGCATCATCGCCGAGCCCGAGGCCTTGCGGACGATCTTCTTGGCCGGACAGCCGAAATTGATGTCGACCAGGTCCGCGCCACGTTCGACCGACAGGATCGCCGCATCCGCCATGATCTGGGGATCGGTGCCCGCCAATTGGATGCATACAGGGCCGGCGTCGCGGTCAAACAGCATCCGCTGGGTCGATTGCCGGGTATTGAGCAACATCTGCCGGCTGGCGACCATCTCCGAGACCACGAGCCCGACCCCAAATCGCTGCGCCAGACGCCGAAACGGCTGGTCGCTCACACCCGACATTGGAGCGAGAATGACCCTGTTGGGTATCCGAACGCCCCCGATTTCCAGGGGTTTTGATATGCTGACCGAAGAAATGCTCATTTTTTACGCAGTTGCGCCGGTTGATTATCCTTTGAGCACAATAGAGTTCATTGTGCGACGCAACAAGGTTTATCTGGGCTATGGCTAAACCATAATCACATCGGTGACGAATTTCACGCCGGGGAATGCCAGGGCGATCAGCAGATAAGCAAACAGGACGATCCGCGCCGCACGACGGCCGCGCAGGCCGCTGCCGCGATTGAGCAACAGGACAAGGCCGATAATCACAAAGGTTGCCACCGACAAAAGGATCTTGTGATCCAGCTCGACCAAGGCACCCGTCGTCGAGAATTGAGTCGCCACGCCGGTCAGCAAGCCGGCTCCGAGCACGATTTCCGCTGCGATCAGGAGCCTGATCTGCAAATGCTCCGCATCAGCAACGGCCGGCAGGATCTCGGTCATTCCTGAAACGCGATGGGCGCGCAATGCGCGTTCCTTGAGCCAGATGGCCAGCGCGGCGACAGCGGCGATGCTGATAAGCCCGTAGGTGACCAGGGAGACCCCGATATGGACCTGCAACCAGGCCGTGATCAGGCTGTCGGACAATGGTTGGTCGGGAACGGACGACCATGCCAGTGCGATCAGCGCCAACAGCACCAGATAGGGCAACACAAGGCCGCTTAGGCGACGCGCGGTTGCAGATAGAAGGCAGACGAGCAGATACACCAGCATCGTCGCGGCGATGATCGTCCACAAGATGGCACTGAACCCGGTGCGCCAGATGCCGCCGGCAACGGAGACATCCAGTGCCAGCGGGCCGATCGTCGCGACCAGCAACAAAAGCCAGAACAGCATGCCACCGGCGGGTTCAATTCCGCCGCGGCGTCCGTATGGCAGCAATGCTGCGGGCAACAGCGTCAAAAGAGCCGCAATGCCCAAAGTGATCGATCCACCCATGGGCACATCATACGACCCTCGCCCGCGCCGGTCACTCGCACGCCCGCGTGAGTTACATATTTCCCCGTCCGGCTGAATTCGGCGCGACGCCTTGGCAAGGCATAGGCGTGCGACTAACGTGCGCCGAGATTTCGCTTGGAGTGGCCAGACGTGCCCGAAACCGTTGCCCTCATTGTCGCCGCCGGCCGCGGGTCCCGCATGCCCGGCGATGTGCCCAAACAGTATCGGCAGCTGCATGGTCGCGCCATCCTGCGCCATGTGCTCGAGGCATTCGTGACCCATCCCGGCATCTCCGAGATACGCACGGTGATCAACCCCAATGACGCCCAGCGATTTGCCGATGCGAGCCAGGGTCTGAACCTGGCTCCTCCTGTCCTTGGCGGGGAAACCAGACAGGATTCCGTGCGGAACGGTCTCGAATCCCTGGCGACGGGTTCGGCGCCAGATCGGGTACTGATCCACGATGGCGCACGGCCGTTCGTCTCCCCTGCCCTGATCGACCGCGTGATCAGTGCGCTCGATGAATGCGACTGTGCGATTCCGGCGCTGCCCATGACTGACACGGTCAAGCGGGTCGGCGACGGCGCGATCCTGGATACGGTCGATCGCAGCGGATTGTTTCGCGCGCAGACCCCGCAGGGCTTTCGGTTTTCGGCGTTGCTGTCGGCGCATGAGCGAGCCGCGCAAAACATCGACGGGCAGAGCTTTACAGATGACGCCTCCATCGCCGAGGCTGCGGGCTTACGGGTGGCCACCGTCCCGGGCGAGGAGAGCAACATCAAGATCACCCATGACGATGATTTGAACCGTGCGGCCGCGTGGTTGCATGGCGCACGCGAAACCCGCGTGGGATCCGGTTTCGACGTGCATGCGTTCGGTCCGGGCAACAGCGTGCGGCTGGGCGGGATCGATATCGCCCACAGCCAGGCACTCGCCGGGCATTCCGATGCCGACGTCGCACTCCACGCGCTGACAGATGCCATCCTCGGCGCCATCGGCGACGGCGATATCGGCACCCACTTCCCGCCATCCGATCCACAATGGCAGGGCGCAGACTCAAGCCAATTTCTCGCCCACGCCGCTGATCTCCTGCGCCAGCGAAGCGGCGCTTTGGTTCATGTCGACCTGACCATCATCTGCGAGCAGCCGCGCATCGGCGCGCACCGGGATGCCATGCGGGCGCGGATCGCTGAAATTCTGGCGATCGACACCAGCCGTGTATCAGTCAAAGCCACCACCACCGAGGGCCTGGGCTTTACCGGGCGCGGCGAAGGCATCGCCGCGCAGGCGAGCGTGACCGTCACAGTTAAGGAAAACGCATGAGGCCCGATCAGCACACCGAACCGAGCGAACCGCGGCTCGCACGCATGCTCGCCACCTGGTTCGGCGCCGGCGACCTGCCCGGCGCGCCGGGCACATGGGGCTCCATAGCCGCACTGCCCTTCGCGGTCATCGCCGTCATGATCGGCGGTCAGTTCCTGTTGATGGCCCTGATCCTGATCGGCTTCGTCGTCGGTGTGTGGGCCAGCGGCCGACTGGCCGCGCACCACCGGCTGCAAGACCCCCAGCGGGTCGTCATCGACGAGGTGATCGGCATGTGGCTGGCCATCCTGCCGGTGGCGTTCGACTGGCGCTTCTATGTGGTGGCGTTCGTTCTGTTTCGCTTCGCCGACATCACCAAGCCCTGGCCCCTCAAGGACCTCGAGAAGCTTCACGGCGGGGTCGGCATCATGGCCGACGATATCGGTGCGGGCGTCTATGCCGGCGCACTGACCTGGCTCATCGCGGTCTGGCTCGGCACCGCCGCCACAATCCCCACCCTATTTGGATAGTTCGATGTTCGATGCCCAACTCCTCCATGACGCCGCAGAATTGCTGGAACTTTGCCGCCGGGCCAAGCTGAAGGTTGCGACCGCGGAATCCTGCACCGGCGGCCTGATCGCGGGCTGCCTGACGGAGATCGCCGGGTCATCCGACGTGGTCGAGCGTGGCTTTGTGACCTATTCCAACGAGGCCAAGATGGAAATGCTGGCCGTGCCGAAGATGCTGATCACCCTGCATGGCGCCGTCAGCGAACAGGTCGCCCGCGCCATGGCCGAAGGCGCGCTCGCCAGATCCCTGGCGGACATCACAATTTCTGTCACCGGTGTGGCGGGTCCGGGGGGGGGCACGAAAGACAAGCCCGTCGGCCTGGTACATTTCGCCTGCGCGGGGCGCGGACGGCCGACGATCGCCCACCATGAAATCTTCCCGGGCGACCGCGCGGACGTGCGGGATTCGACCGTGCAGACGGCCTTCACGATCCTGCGCCGGACCGTGCAGGGCAAAGCCTGATCCAACCACCGAAGGAGAAGCGGTCATGTCCAACACTGACGTAAACAAAACGGCCTTCGACAGCCGGGACTTCACGGCCATCTTCGATCACGCCTCCATCGGCGTGCGCGATATCAAGCGCGCCGTCGCCTTCTACGAGCCGACTCTCGCCACGCTCGGCCTTGAGATCGTTATGGACAAGGGGTTCGCCGTCGCCTTCGGCAATGGCAGCGGGCGCCAATGGCTGTGGATCAGCGAGCCCATCGACAAGGACACCGACGTGGTCGCGAACAACGGCGCGCATTTTGCGCTGATCGCAGACTCCCGATCGACGGTGCGGGCCTTCCACGCTGCAGCCATGGCGAATGGCGGGCGCGAAGATGGCGCACCGGGGCTCCGGCCGGAATACATCCCGACTTACTACGGCACCTTCGTCATGGATCCCGATGGCAACAAGATCGAGGCGGTCTGCCGCCGGCCCGAAGACGATTAGATCGGCTTGGTGACCACGGGCTCATAGAGTTCGGCCGCGCGTCTCTCGAACGCGCCGACCATCCGGCTGACCGCCTCGTGGAACAGCGTGCCGATGATCTTCTCGAGGATGCGGCTGCGAAACTCGAACTCCACATAGAAATCGATTTCACAGGCGCCGTCCTCGCGCGGGACGAAGATCCAGTGGTTGCGCAGGAATTTGAGCGGCCCGTCCACATACTCGACATCGATCCGGGCATGTACTGCGTCATGCCCCGGCGTCAGCGTGACCTTGGAGGTGAAGCGTTCGCGGATCAGCTTGAACCCGATCACCAGGTCGGACCAGATGACCGAATGCCCGGGCATGTCTTCGCGTTTGCGGTTTCGCGCCGCGATGCACCAGGGCAGAAATTCGGGATAGTTCTCGATATCACCGACCAGCGCATAGAGCTGATCGGGGGTATAGGGAAGTACGCGATTTTCCTTGTGAGACGGCACGCTGAAGAAGGTCTTTTCTGTTAACCTGCTGCGGCCAGCTTGGCCTCGCGGGCCCCGCGCAGCTTCGCGAAGTCGTCTCCCGCATGATAGCTCGACCGCGTGAGCGGCGTGGCCGAGACCAGAAGGAACCCCTTGCCCCGTGCCATCTTGGCATAGCCTTCGAACTCGTCGGGCGTGACGAATTTGTCGATCCGGGCGTGCTTGGGCGTCGGCTGCAGATACTGGCCGATGGTCAGGAAGTCGACATTCGCCGCGCGCAGATCATCCATCACCTGGCCCACCTCTTCGCGGGTCTCGCCAAGGCCGACCATCAGGCCCGACTTGGTGAAGATGCTCGGCACCATCTGCTTGATCCGGTGCAACAGGTCGAGGCTGGTGAAATAGCGTGATCCCGGGCGGATCGTCGGATAGAGCCGCGGCACGGTTTCCAGATTGTGATTGAACACGTCGGGCGGGTCCTGGGCCAGCACGTCGATCGCGCCCGGCTTGTCCTTGAAATCAGGCGTCAGGATTTCGATGGTGGTGCCGGGTGCCGAGGCCCGCAGCGCCCGCACGACCTGACCGAAATGATCCGCGCCGCCGTCGGCCAGATCGTCACGGTCGACCGAGGTCAGCACCACATGCTCGAGCGCCATGGCCCCGACGGCGATCGCGACATTCGCGGGCTCGTTCGGGTCGAGCGGCTTGGGCACGCCGGTCGCCACGTTGCAGAACGCGCAGGCGCGCGTGCAGGTGTCGCCCATGATCATGATGGTGGCGTGTTTCTTGGCCCAGCACTCCCCGATGTTCGGGCAGGCCGCCTCCTCGCAGACCGTCGACAGGTTGAGATCGCGCATCATCTTGCGGGTCTCGTGATAGGCCTTGCTGGTCGGCGCCTTCACACGGATCCATTCCGGCTTGCGCTGGATGGGGTTGTCGGGCCGGTTGCGCTTCTCCGGATGGCGGAGCGCGGCGTCGGTGCGCTTGTCGCGAACGGGTGTCGAGGTCATGGGCTAAAAGTGGATAGTGCGCCCGTAAGCGTCAAGCACGGACTCGTGCATCATTTCGCTCAGGGTCGGATGGGGGAAGACGGCTTCGATCAATTCATGCTCGGTCGTCTCGAGAGTCTTGGCGATGCCGTAGCCCTGGATCAGCTCCGTGACCTCGGCCCCGATCATATGCGCACCCAGCAGCTCTCCGGTGTCGGCATCGAAGATCGTCTTGACCAGCCCTTCGGGCTCGCCCAGCGCGATCGCCTTGCCGTTGCCCTGAAACGGGAAGCGCCCGACCTTCAGCTTGTGGCCGGCCGCCTTGGCGGCGGCCTCGGTCATGCCGACCGACGCGACCTGCGGGCTGCAATAGGTGCATCCGGGAATGCGGCTGGTGTCGAGCGGGTGGACGTCCTTCTGGCCGGCGATGCGTTCCACCGCGATGATGCCTTCATGGGAGGCCTTGTGGGCCAACCATGGCGCACCCGCGACGTCGCCGATCGCCCAGATCCCCGGCTCGGCGGTCTGGCCCCATTCGTCGATAACGATATGGGATTTCTCGACCACCACCTTGGTGTCCTCGATGCCGATATTTTCGACATTGCCGACGATTCCGACCGCCATGATGACGCGCTCGGCGTCGACATTCTGGAACTTGCCGTCCTTCTCGATTGTCGCCGTGACCTTGTCATGCTGCTTATAGAGCGACTTCACCGTCGCCCCGGTGATCAGCTTCATGCCCTGGGCCTCGAACGCCTTGGCCGCGAGGCCCGAGATCTCCTCGTCTTCCACCGGCAACACGCGGTCGAGCACTTCGACCACGGTCACCTCGGCACCCAGGGTGCGATAGAAGGATGCGAACTCGATGCCGATCGCGCCGGACCCGACGACCAGCAGTGATTTCGGGAATTCTTCGGGCACCATCGCCTCGCGATAGCTCCAGATCTGCTCGCCATCGACCTCCATGCCAGGGATGTTCCGCGCCCGTGCGCCGGTGGCCAGGATGACGTTCTTGGCCGTGACGTCGGCGACCTTCTTGCCATCTTTCTCCACGACCAGCTTGTGTGCACCCGGCTTGCCGCCGGCGAGCTTGCCCCAGCCGTCGATCACCTCGACCTTGTTCTTCTTCAACAGAAATCCAACGCCCTGGTTGAGCTGATTCGCGACACCGCGGGAACGCTCGACGACCTTCTTCAGGTCGAACGACACATTGTCGACCTTCAGCCCATAGGCCTCGGCATTCTTCATGTAGTGATAGATTTCCGCAGTGCGCAGCAGCGCCTTGGTCGGGATGCAGCCCCAGTTGAGACAGATGCCACCGAGATGATTGGCCTCGATCACCGCCGCGGTCATGCCCAGCTGCGCGGCACGGATCGCCGCGACGTAGCCTCCGGGCCCGCCACCGACAATCACCAGATCGAATTTCTTGTCCGCCATTGCTTTAACCTCGAACATAGTGGCCTGCCGGATCGACAGGCCCAAACATCGTCCTAGAGAAGGAGCCCGAGCGGCTCTTCGATCAGGCTCTTGAGTGCCGCCAGATATTCCGCCCCGATGGCGCCGTCGAGCGCACGATGATCGACCGACAGGGTCAGGGACATGACCGTCGCAACGGCCAGTTCGCCGTCATGCACCACCGGGCGCTGTTTACCCGCACCCACCGCCAGAATGGCGCCCTGGGGCTGGTTGATGACGGCGTCGAACTGCTTCATGCCGTACATGCCCAGGTTGGAGACGGTGAAGGTGCCGCCCTGGAATTCTTCGGGCGCCAGCTTGTTCTCACGCGCGCGCGCTGCGAGATCCGCCATCTCGACCGAGATGGCCTTCAGGCCCTTGCCCTCCGCGCCGCGCACAATCGGCGTGATCAATCCGTCGTCGATCGCCACCGCAACCGAGACATCTGCCCGCTTGTAGAGACGCACGCCCTCCTCGGACCAGCCGGCATTGGCGCGCGGCACCTCGACCAGGGCGGCCGCGGCGGCCTTGATGATCATGTCGTTGACCGAAATCTTGAACGCGCCGTCCTTGGCACGCGCGTTAAGATTTTTGCGGGCTTCCAGCAGGCGGTCGATCTCACAATCCACCGTCAGATAGAAATGCGGGACCTGCTGTTTGGATGCCGTCATCCGCGCGGCAATCACCTTGCGCGTGTTGGACAGCGGCAGCACCTCATACGGCGCATCGCCTTCGACAGATACGATTGTGGCGGCTGCAGGCGCGGATGCGCCGGACGCCGGCGCGCCCGAGAAGTTCTCGATGTCCGCCTTCACCACACGACCATTCGGGCCGCTGCCGGTGACCTGGCTGAGGTCGATGCCCTGCTGGACCGCGAGCCTGCGGGCCAGCGGGCTGGCGACCACGCGGTCGCCGGACATGGCTGCGGCCGGTGCGGCCGCCGGTGCCGGGGCAGCGGCAGGTGTCGGCGCGGGCGCTGCGACTTCAGGCGCGGACGCTTCGGGTGCCGGCGCACCGCCACCTGCTTCGAACCCGTCCAGAGCTGCCGCGTCTTCGCCGTCCTCGAGCAGAATCGCGATGGGGGTATTGACGGCGACTTCCTCGGCACCCTCGGCGATCAGGATTTTCGCCAGCACGCCCTCGTCGACGGCCTCGACCTCCATGGTCGCCTTGTCGGTCTCGATTTCGGCGATGACGTCACCCGGTGCGACGGCATCTCCCTCGGCCTTGAGCCAGCGCGCGAGGTTGCCTTCGGTCATGGTCGGCGACAAGGCGGGCATGAGAATGGAAATCGGCATCAGTGCTTCCCCTGAATACGGTCCGCGTCAAAACGGTGTGCCCGGATCATATCTCCGGCCCCGTTTGCGCGTGTTGCGAGTTGGGCGGTGATTGACGCCATTCGCGCAACGTTCTGCTTCAATCGCTCCGAAACCTGGCGGCTTGTGCCAAGTCCCGGCTGCTGTCCGACGCGCAACGCATCAGTCCTTGTAACAAACGCGTTTGGCGGCCGCCGCGATCTTCTCGGCCTGCGGCAATGCCAGTTTCTCGAGGTTGGCCGCATAGGGCATCGGCACATCCTCGCCGGTGACACGGACGACCGGCGCATCGAGATAGTCGAATGCGTCTTCCATCATCCGCATGCCGATCTCCGCGCCGATGCCGGCGAACGGCCAGCCTTCCTCGACGGAGACGATCCGGTTCGTCCGCTTCACGGATTCGACGATCGTCTCGGTGTCGAGCGGCCGGATGGAGCGCAGATCGATGACTTCCGCCTCGATCCCTTCGGCGGCCAGCATTTCAGCCGCCTCGAGTGCCCGCCCGACCATCAGAGAGAAGGCGGTAATGGTCACGTCGCCACCCGCACGGACGACTTTCGCCCGGCCGATGGGCACGGTGTAGTCATCATCGTCCGGCACATCGAAGGTCGTGCCGTAGAGCATTTCGTTTTCGAGAATAAGGACCGGGTTGGGATCGCGGATCGCCGACTTAAGCAGTCCCTTGGCATCGGCCGCCGTATAGGGCGCCACGACCTTGAGGCCCGGGACGTGCCCGTACCAGCTCGCGTAACATTGCGAATGCTGCGCGCCGACGCGCGATGCCGCGCCGTTCGGGCCGCGGAACACGATGGGCACATCCATCTGGCCGCCGGACATGTACAGCGTCTTCGCCGCGGAATTGATGATCTGATCCATCGCCTGCATGGCGAAATTGAAGGTCATGAACTCCACGATCGGACGGAGGCCATGATAGGCAGCACCGACACCCATGCCCGCGAAGCCCTGTTCGGTGATCGGCGTATCGATCACCCGGCGCTCACCGAATTCCTCGAGCAGGCCCTGGCTGACCTTGTAGGCCCCCTGATACTGGGCGACTTCCTCACCCATCAGGAACACCTTGTCGTCCTGGCGCATTTCCTCGGCCATGCCGTCGCGAAGCGCCTCGCGCACGGTCATCTCGACGGTCGCACCATCGTAGTCGACTTCGGCAGGCGGCGTGACCGCAACCGGTGCTGCGGGTGCCTCTGCGGTTGCTGCTTCGGGTTCCGGGGCGCTCTCGGCCACCGGTGCGGCAGCTGACGCGGCATCATCGATATCCGATGCGCTCTCGCCTTCTGACAGGATCACCGCGATCGGGGTGTTCACCGGCACGTCCTCGGCGCCCTCTGCAACCAGGATCTTGCCCAGCGTGCCCTCGTCGACAGCCTCGACCTCCATGGTCGCCTTGTCGGTTTCAATCTCGGCGATCACATCACCCGGCGAAATACTGTCACCTTCGGATTTGAGCCATCGTGCGAGGTTGCCCTCGGTCATGGTCGGCGATAGCGCCGGCATTAGTACCTGGATCGGCATATCAATTGTCCTCCCTGTCCCGCGCCGGGGTCAGGCTTCAATCAGAATGTCGGTGTAAAGCTCGGACGGATCGGGCTCGGGGCATTCCTGAGCGAAGTCCGCCGCCGCATTGACCCGCTCGCGCACGCTGCGGTCGATCGCCTTGAGCGCGTCTTCATCTGCAACCTTATGGGCAATCAGCACGTCCTTGAGGGTCTCGATCGGATCCTTCTCGGTCCGCATCTTCTGGACCTCTTCCTTGGTCCGGTACTTGGCCGGGTCGGACATGGAGTGACCGCGATAACGGTAGGTCTGCATCTCCAGGATGAACGGCCCCTTGCCCGCACGCACATGCTCGACGGCCTTCTTGCCACCCTCGAACACCTTGACCACATCCATTCCGTCGACCTGGGCGCCGGGAATGCCGTAGGCACAGCCACGGTTGTAGAGATCAGGCTCCGCCGAGGCGCGCTCGACCGAGGTCCCCATGCCGTAGCGGTTGTTCTCGATGACGTAGATGATCGGTAAATCCCAGAGCGCAGCCATATTGAAGGATTCGTAGACCTGCCCCTGGTTGACCGCACCATCGCCGAAATAGTCCAGGCAGATGCCGTCATCGCCCTGATACTTGTGGGAAAAAGCGAGGCCGGTACCGAGCGGCACGTTGGCGCCGACGATGCCGTGGCCGCCGTAGAAATTTTTCTCCTTGGAGAACATGTGCATCGAGCCGCCCTTGCCGCGCGAGTAACCGCCCTGGCGGCCCGTGAGCTCGGCCATCACGCCGTTCGGATCCATGCCACAGGCAAGCATGTGGCCGTGATCGCGATAGGTGGTGATGACGGAATCCTGGGGCTGGAGGTTTGCCTGCATGCCGACGACAACGGCTTCCTGGCCGATATACAAATGGCAGAAGCCGCCGATCAGGCCCATGCCATACATCTGACCCGCCTTTTCCTCGAACCGGCGGATCAACAGCATCTCGCCATAGAGTTCGAGCAATTTTTCGGGACTGTAGGATTTGTAGTCAGGCTTGTCGGATGCGGCGGATTTCTTCCGCGGGGAAGCCCCCTTTGATGCCGACCGTTTGCTTGTCCGTGACGATTTCGTGGCTGGCTTTCGTGCCATCACACTCTCCCCCTACAACATTGATCGGCGTTTTTCACCTCTTCGACAAGTAGGCGAAAAGCCCATTACCGACAAGTGCGGAAACGGAAAAAGACGTGTAATTTCAGGGAAAAGGACCTAATTTACTGACATTCAGTTAATTGGGCCCATTTGCCGCGAAACAATCGAACGCATGATCGCATCGATAGTCGCGGATATTGCGCGGCAAAAGTTACTCGAGGATGACGATTTCGTTCGGGTGCGCAAAATTGAGCATCACCCTGGCGCGTTCTTCGAGCATATCGGGATCAAGATTATCGGGCCGCAACAATGCCACGCGCGCATCGAGCTTGTTCCGCTCAATCTCCAGGGCTGCTTGCACCGTACGCGCCTGTTCGACCTTCGCGCGCAGTTGCAGCAACGACAACAAGCCATAATCACCCTGCACTGTATGGTAGGAGAAGTAGGCGAGCAAAAGCGTCCCGATGATGGGCCAGAGGGCGCTGCGGGCGCGAATGCGGATTTCGTCGAGCACTGCCATGCACGCAACGAATCACAGGCCGAGCTTCACCGTCAACATCGAATTGTTCTTAATATTCAATTCTTTGCGCAGAATGAAGCTTCTGTTGCAAATGTGACTCAGAGTTCTCGTTTTGGACTCATTGCGCCCGTCGGCACATGGCGGTCACGGCAACCCTTGATGGCCTAACGCAGGATCGCCTAACGCAGAATCGAGCGGCCCGCATAACCAGCGGCCGGTCCCAGCGCTTCCTCGATCCGGATCAGCTGGTTGTACTTGGCCAGCCGGTCGGAACGGCTGAGCGAACCGGTCTTGATCTGCCCGCAGTTCGTCGCGACCGCGAGATCGGCGATCGTCGCGTCCTCGGTCTCACCGGAGCGATGGGACATCACCGAGGTGTAAGACGCCTTGTGCGCGGTCTCGACCGCATCGAGTGTTTCCGAAAGCGTGCCGATCTGATTGACCTTGATCAGGATCGAATTCGCCGCGCCTTTTGCAATCCCGTCGCGCAGGCGCACCGGATTGGTCACAAACAGATCATCGCCGACCAGCTGGACCTTGTCGCCGATCGCTTCGGTCAAGGCGACCCACCCGTCCCAGTCGTCTTCGGCCATGCCGTCCTCGATGGACGTGATCGGGTAGCGCGCACACAAATCCGCCAGATATTCGACCATGGCGCCGGAATCGAGAATTTTGTTTTCGCCCGCCAGATCGTAGTTCCCATCGGCATAGAATTCGGTCGCTGCGGAATCCAGCGCCAGCACCACGTCATCGCCGGGCTTGTAGCCGGCAACTTCGATGGATTTGCAAATAAATCCAAGGGCTTCATCCGCGCTCTTCAGGTTCGGCGCGAACCCACCCTCGTCGCCGACATTCGTGCCGTGACCGGCGTCTGAAAGTTGCTTCTTAAGGGTTTGAAAAATCTCGGATCCGACCCGAACCGCGTCCGCCATATTGGCGGCTCCGACCGGCATAATCATGAATTCCTGAATATCGATCGGGTTGTCGGCATGGGCGCCGCCATTCACGATATTCATCATCGGCACCGGCAGGGTACGGGCATGGCTTCCGCCGACATAACGGTAGAGCGGTAACCCGGCATCCTCGGCCGCGGCCTTGGCCACCGCCAGGGACACGCCGAGTATCGCGTTCGCCCCAAGCCGGCCCTTGTTCTCGGTGCCGTCGAGGTCGCGCATCAATTGATCGATATGTTCCTGTTCGTCGGCGTCGAGCCCGGACAGCGCCTCGAACAGCTCCGTGTTGACGGCATCTACGGCACCCAGCACGCCCTTCCCGCCATAGCGGGCCGGATCTCCGTCGCGGCGCTCCACGGCCTCATGCGCACCCGTGGAGGCACCAGACGGCACCCCGGCGCGCCCGAAGGCCCCGCTCTCCAGCGTGACATCCACTTCGACGGTGGGATTTCCGCGGCTGTCGAGAATTTCGCGGCCGATAACATTGACGATGGCGCTCATCGTGAATTCCGTTTGTTCGTGGGTTGGATCAGGCGATCGAGACCGGGTTCGCCTTCGCGATCCGGTCGATTTCGAGCAAAGTTTCGACGATCCCGGGCAGATCTTTCAAATGGATCATGTTCGGGCCGTCGCTGGGGGCGTTGTCCGGGTCCTCATGGGTCTCCAGAAACACACCGGCAACGCCGATGGCCACGGCGGCACGCGCCAGCACGGGTGCGAACTCCCGCTGGCCGCCGCTCGACGCGCCCTGGCCGCCCGGTTGCTGGACAGAATGGGTCGCATCGAAGATCACCGGGCAACCGGTCTGGTGGGCCATGATGGGCAGCGAACGCATGTCGGCCACCAGCGTGTTGTAGCCGAAGCTCGATCCGCGTTCGCAGACCAGGACATTGTCATTGCCGGCCTCGAAGGCCTTGCTGACCACGTTCTTCATGTCCCAGGGGGCCAGGAACTGGCCCTTCTTGATGTGCAGCGCGCGCCCGGTCTGGGCCGCGGCCACCACCAAATCGGTCTGGCGGCACAAAAATGCGGGTATCTGCAGGACGTCGGCGACTTCGCCGACCCGGGCGCACTGGCTGGCATCATGCACATCGGTCAGGATCGGCAGGCCGGTCGTCTCTTTGATCTCGGCCATGATCGGCAGGCTTTGGTCAACCCCCAGGCCACGTGCGGTCTTGATCGAGGTCCGGTTCGCCTTGTCGAAGCTCGTCTTGTAGATCAGCCCGACCCCGAGCTTCTCGGCCATTTCCTTCAGCGCCGCACTCATTTCAAGCCCATGGGCGCGGGATTCAAGCTGACACGGGCCGGCAATGAGGGTCAGCGGCAAATCACCACCGAAGGTGACATCGCCGACGCGCACATGCCGCATCTCAACCATCGCTCAGACCAACCGGGATTGGGCGAGAGCCGCCGCCACGAAGGATTCGAACAGCGGATGGGGATCGAAGGGCTTGGATTTCAATTCCGGGTGGAACTGCACACCGATGAACCAGGGATGGTCTTCAAGCTCGATCGTCTCTGGCAGCAGACCGTCCGGCGATGTCCCGGAAAACGTCATACCGGCCTTCTCCAGCACATCGCGATAGTTGATGTTGACCTCGTAGCGATGGCGATGGCGCTCGGCAATATCGTTCAGGCCGTATATCTCAGCGATATGGGTCCGCGGCGTCAGGCTGGCGGGATAGGCGCCGAGCCGCATGGTGCCGCCCATATTGTCGCCCGTCGCACGTTGCTCGGTCGCTTCGCCGCGCTGCCATTCCGTCATCAGGCCGACGACCGGATCTGCGCAAGGCCCGAATTCCGTCGACCCGGCGCCGGACAGCCCGGCCATGTTGCGCGCAGCCTCGACCACGGCCATCTGCATGCCCAGGCAGATGCCGAAATAGGGCACGTTGTGTTCGCGCGCGAACTGAACAGCCCTGATCTTGCCCTCCGTGCCGCGCTCGCCAAACCCGCCGGGAACCAGGATTCCATGTACCCCGTTCAAATGCTCAACCGTGTCCTCGGTGTCGAATATCTCCGAGGCGATCCAATCGAGATTGACCCGCGCATGATTGGCGATGCCGCCGTGGACCAGCGCTTCGGAGAGTGACTTATAGGCGTCGGGAAGATCGGTGTACTTGCCCACGACCGCGATATTGACCTCGCCGTCGGGAACACGAATGCGGTTGACGATGTCGTGCCAGGTTTCGAGATTCGGTTTCTTGCTGGCATCAATCTTGAAGTGACTGAGGACCTGGGTATCGAACCCTTCCTGGTGATACTCCACCGGCACCTGATAGATCGTGTCGATATCGAGCGCAGGGACCACGGCTTCGGGGCGAATGTTGCAGAACAGCGCGATCTTGTTGCGTTCACCGTCGGGAATCGGGCGGTCACAGCGGCACAGAAGCACATGGGGGCGGATACCGACCCGCTGCAGCTCCATCACCGAATGCTGGGTCGGCTTGGTCTTGAGCTCACCGGCCGCCGAGAGATAGGGCACCAGGGTCAGATGCACGAACATCGCCCGTTCGGTGCCCAGTTCGTTGCCCAACTGGCGGATCGCCTCGAGGAACGGCAGGCTCTCGATATCGCCGACCGTGCCGCCGATCTCGCAGATCACGAAATCCTCGCCATGCAGATCCGCGGTGACGAATTTCTTGATGGCGTCCGTCACATGAGGAATGACCTGGACCGTGCCGCCCAGATAGTCGCCGCGCCGCTCCCGGCCCAGCACATCGGAATAGATCCGCCCGGTCGTGACGTTGTCGGATTGGGTTGCCGCTACCCCCGTGAACCGCTCGTAGTGCCCGAGATCGAGATCGGTTTCAGCCCCGTCATCCGTGACGTAGACCTCACCATGCTCGAAGGGACTCATCGTACCCGGATCGACATTCAGATAAGGGTCCAGTTTGCGAACGCGCACGCTGTAACCACGCGCCTGAAGAAGCGCACCCAGAGCCGCCGACGCCAGCCCCTTACCCAGAGAGGAAACGACACCACCCGTAATGAAAATAAACCGTGTCGCCATGTTTACCTTGTACTCAATTGACCGCGGCCCGCCAAAGGGGATTCATCCACAATCGACAAGCTGCTGAGATACCGGCATTTGGCAGAGAAAAAGGCGGCTTGAAGGCCGCCTTTTGAATTCGACTCGGAACGCCGCACCATCTACTCGGTCGTCGGAACCGTTGGGGTCGTCGGCACGACCGGCTCGGCCGGCGTCATCGCGCCACCATGAACGGGCGCGGCCTCATTGACGATCGGGCCCGTGCTGCCGCCGCCATTGGCGAGGATCGCAAGGCCGATACTTGTCACCATGAAGGCGGCTGCCAGCATGCCCGTGGAACGGGTCAACAGGTTGGCTGTCTGGCGATTGCCCAGCAATCCGCCCATGCCACCGCTCGCGCCGCCGCCGCCACCGCCACCGCCAAGGCCGCCGAGGCCGCCTTCTGACTTCTGCATCAGCACGACACCGACGAGTGCCACGCCAATCAGCATGTGAATGACCAGTATGATGGTTTCCATAGTCTCGGCCGATTCTCGTATGCGCGGCGCCGACCTTTCGCCGCACCGCAACTGCTTGGCGGGTATTTAGTCGGTTGTGCGCCGCAATTCCAGTCCCAATGCTGTCATTTGCCTATGACGTACCTATGACGCGTCGGCGGCGGCGATCGCCAGGAAGCTTTCGGCATCCAGACTGGCGCCGCCAATCAGCCCGCCATCGACATTCGTGACGGCCAGCAGCGATTCCGCATTCTCGGGTTTCATGGAGCCGCCATAGAGCAGCCGAATGCCCGCAGCATCGCCACCCAGCGCGGCTTCCAGCGTCGCGCGGATGTGTCCATGTGCGGCCTCCACCTCGTCCAGGCTCGGCGTCCGGCCCGTCCCGATCGCCCAGACCGGCTCATAGGCAACCACGGTGTTTGTGCCCGAAACGCCGCTGTCGGGCAGCGATCCGCCCAGCTGTGCACTGAGAACATCGAGTGTCTGGCCCGCATCGCGCTCGGCTTCGGTCTCGCCGATGCAGACAATGGCCGTCAGCCCAGCGGCGTGCGCGGCAATTGTTTTCGACCGGACGCGCGCATCGGTCTCACCCAGACCATGCCGGCGCTCGGAGTGACCCAGAATCACATGGCTCGCGCCCGCATCGCGGACCATCGCAGCGGACACGTCCCCCGTGAAGGCGCCACTTTCCGCCTCGTGACAATCCTGCCCGCCGACAGCAACATCCGAATCCGACAGCGCCTCGGCGATGGATCGCAGGATTGTCGCGGGGGGACAAACCAGCAGATCACAGCCTGCGCCTTGCGCCTTTGCATCAATCGCGTGCGCCAGTGCTGTGCCCTCCGGCGCCAGCATGTTCATTTTCCAGTTTCCGGCGATCAGTTTCTTGAGCGCGGCCATATCTTCACCAAATTGTTGCTTTTCATTGCGTTCCCAGGCCACTACATCGGCCAGAAGGTGCTCTAGCATAGCCGCGAACGCGCCGCCAACCGGGCTCATACGAAAGGTCTGGTGCGGCGCTTGAGACACCGGATCGCGATCACTATCATGCGCCGCCCGCAGCCGGGCTGCGGACCCGAACCAACTGGTGACAACAAAATGCTCGAAGCCCTCCGGAAATTTTCCAAAAGCTGGATCATGCGTGGCGTCTTGCTCGCGCTCGCAGCGACATTCGTTCTGTTCTTCGGAACTGATTTCAGCGGCAGGCAAAGTGGCAGCAGTGGTCGCAACGGCACGGCATCCGTGGTCGAGGTCGGCAACACCAATTTCACGGTCTTCCAGGTCGGGCGCGAGCTCAACGATCAAATTCAGCGGGCGGCGCAATTCACAGGCCAACAGCTCGACACCCAGACAGCCATTCAGGCCGGGCTTCTCGATCAGGCCATCGCCCAGCTTGTCACCCGCTCCCTGTTCGATCAGGCCGCCCAGGACCTGGGGGTCACCACGTCCATCGATGCCGCCTCCACGGCCATCCGCAATCTGCCGCAGTTCCAGAGCCCCGGCGGGCGCTTCGAGCGGAGGCAGTTCGAACGTTTCCTGGCGCAAAACAACCAGACGGAAGCCCAGTTCGTCAATCAAGTACGGATGGACCTTCTGCGCACCCAATATATCGATACCATCCGTAACGCCGTCGCCGCACCCGCGCCGCTGACCGACACCATCTTCAAGCGCCGCGGTGAACGCCGGGTCGCCGAGCTCGTGATCGTGCCGTCACGTCCCGGCGCACAGGCGGGTGAGCCCGATGCGGCGCAGTTGATCAGCTTTTACGAAGCCAACCGGGACGCGTTCGAGACGCCCGAGTTCCGGGTCGCGTCGATCGCCAGCATGGACGTGGAAACCCTGGCGCGGGAAATCGTTATCCCCGACGAAGATTTGCGTGAGGAATATTCGCTTCGGATCAATGACTTCCGGCAGCCCGAAATCCGCGATGTGTCGCAGGCCACGTTCCTGTCACGCGAAGACGCCCAGCGTGCGGTTACCCTGATCGAGGGCGGCCAGACCTTCGGGCAGGCCACCGAAGAGGTTGCCGGCTTCCCGCCCGTGGACCTCCGGAGCGTGAGCCGAAACGACATACCTATCGCAGAACCGGCCGACGCCGCCTTCGCCCTCGAAGCCAACGTGATCAGCGCACCGGTCGAGAGCGACCTCGGTTGGCATCTCGTGCGAGTACAGAACATCCAGCCGGGCCGCACGACCCCGTTCGCAGAGATACGCGAGGCGCTGCGCACCGAATTGGCGCTTGAGGAAGCCCGGGACGGAATATTCGACGTCCTCAATGACGTCGAAGACGGGCTCGCGGGTGGTGCTTCACTCGAAGAAGTCACACGCGACAGCAACCTGACCCGGACCCGGGTCGACGGCGTGGCGCGCACCGGGAATCTTCGGACAGAGCAAGCCGACCCCGACGGCGCCGTGACCGCCGAGCTGGTCCAGCGCCTGTTTACGATCGACGCCCCGGGTATCGTAGAGACGATCGAGAGCCGCGACGGTGGGTTCTCGGTGGTCCGCCTCGACGAGATCGTCGCGCCGCGCATCCCGTCCGTCGATGAGGTCCGTGAACAGGCGATCGCCGCGTGGAAAGCCGAGCGCATCAGCAAGATCGCAGAAGAAACCGCACAGAAAATTGCAGACCGGGCGCGCGGCGGCGAAAGCCTCGAGCAACTGGCGGGCGAATTCAACGCGCGCTTTGAACGCACACCGGCCTTTGACCGGACCGGCGACGGCTCGACAATCTCCACCGAGCTGATCGCGACGGTGTTCGAGGCAACCCGCGGAGAGATCGTCGAGCAACTCCTGTCCAACGGCGCGGCGGTTGCCAAGCTGATCGACATCGAGCCCGCCGACATGACCGACCCGGCGCGGGACGAAATGGCCGCCGCGCTGACCGGGCAGATCGCCAACGATCTGGTGACCCAATTGTCGATCGCATTGCAGGATGAGATCGGCGTCGACGTGGACCGGGCCGCACTCGAAGACGCGTTCCAGCCCCAATGACCGGCCCCCTCATGATCTATCGGTAACAGCCAGGTGACCTTGCAAACCGCCACCGATACGCAATCCTTCGCCGCGCGCTACGCCAACGGAGAGCCGCAGCTCGTCTGGACCGAACTCGTCGCCGACCTGGAGACACCGGTCTCGGCTCTGCTCAAGCTCGCCGACGACGAGAAGCATTCGATCCTGCTGGAATCGGTCGAGGGCGGTGCGGTCCGCGGCCGCTATTCGATACTGGCATTCGCCCCGGATTTGATCTGGCGCTGCACCGGCGAGAATGCAGAGATCAACCGCAACGCGCGCACCTCACTCGACAGCTTCGAGCCCCTGGAAGGCCGCAGTCTCGACGCGCTGTCCGCACTCGTCGATGAGTGCCGGATCGAGATCCCACCGGAACTCCCGCCGATGGCGGCCGGGCTGTTCGGCTATTTCACCTATGACGCCGTGCGCCTCATGGAGCGCCTGCCCGACGACAACCCCGATACGATCGATATTCCGGATTCGGTGTATATCCGGCCGACCATCATCGCGGTCTTCGACAATGTCGCGGACAAGGTCACGCTGGTCACCCCGGTCTGGCCCGATCCGTCGGTCGATGCCGACAGCGCCTATGCCGACGCCAGTCAACGGCTCGACGCGGCCGTCGCCGATTTTGATCATGGGGTCCCCCGCATCGCCAGCGTGCCCGAGGGGTCAGAGATCGAGATCACCCCGGTCTCGAACCGCTCGCAGTCCGAGTATCACGCGATGGTCGAGGCCGCGAAAGAGTATGTCCGGGCCGGTGACGTCTTCCAGGTCGTTCCATCTCAACGCTTCAGCTTCCCCTTCGATCTGCCGCCCACCGCGTTGTATCGCTCGTTGCGGCGGCTCAACCCCTCCCCGTTCCTGTTCGTCCTCAACGTCGGGGACTTCTCCCTCGTGGGATCGAGCCCGGAAATTCTCGTCCGCCTGCGCGACGACACGGTCACGATCCGTCCGATCGCCGGCACCCGGCCGCGCGGCGTCACGCCGGCGGCCGACGAGGCACTGGCCGAGGAATTGCTGGCCGACCCCAAGGAGCTGGCCGAACATCTGATGCTGCTCGATCTGGGGCGCAACGATGTCGGGCGCGTATCGGATATCGGCAGCGTCAAGGTCACCGAGGAATTCACGATCGAGCGCTACAGCCACGTCATGCACATCGTCTCCAACGTGCAGGGCCGCGTGAAACCGGGCACCCGCGCGGTCGATGCGCTGGCCGCCGGTTTCCCGGCCGGAACCGTGTCGGGAGCACCGAAAATTCGCGCCATGGAGATCATCGACGAGCTGGAATCCGAACGTCGCAGCTTCTACGCCGGCGCGGTCGGCTATTTCGCGGCCGATGGCAGCATGGACACCTGCATCACCCTGCGCACGGCGCTGCTCAAGGACGGCATGATGTATGTGCAGGCCGGTGGCGGCGTGGTCGCGGATTCAGACCCCGAGGCCGAGTATCAGGAAAGCCAGAACAAGGCCCGCGCGTTGATCCGCGCGGCCGAGCAGGCCCACCGCTTCGTGAACTAGAGCGTTTCATGTTTTGACGGAAGCATAGCCAGCGTTTTCGAA
>TARA_R110002110_G_scaffold56935_4_pt1 | contig 150138 bp, 143 predicted proteins | sample TARA_R110002110 | Tara Oceans TARA_R110002110 (sample SAMEA4397330) | marine metagenome | biome: Polar Biome; feature: [SRF] surface water layer (ENVO:00010504); material: water (ENVO:00002006), including particulate matter (ENVO:01000060) such as... | depth 5 m | reverse complement strand
CCGTGCCGTGGGGCGGCCCGGCGATGCGCGGCGGCCTGCGGCCTTGTTCCGCGCGGTGGATATGCGGAAAGACCTCGATCCGGTCGTTCGCTACGATCTGCTTGAAGGTCCGGATCTCGATTTTGGGTCTGGCTTCGAAATGACGGGTCGCACCACTAACTCCCCTTCACCGCGCCCAGCCTGACCACATCCGGTCGCCCGCCACCTGTCGCGCGGTGCGCAGGCGGATGCCGTCCCTGCCCTGCACCAATGCAATCGCGCCCGTGGTGCGCAGGCGTTTGGGGTCAAAGACATCGCAGTCGCCCAGCGGCGCGTCGGGGGTGACGCTGAGCACGACGACCTGTCCGGTGGCGCAGGGGCCAAAACCTGCCAAGGCGCGTTTGCCGATCAGGTGCACCAGTTCGATCTGCCCGACGGTTGCCAGCTTGGTCCGGTCGGCGACATCACCCGCCTGCCAGCGGGCTGCGGCGCGGCGTTGGTCTGCGCCGTCGCCGTCGTTTTCCAGCCAGTTTTGCGCAACGAACCCTGCGCCTTTTTCCTTGCTCAGCGCGCGCCCTTGGGTGGTCATCACGCCGACGATGCCGCCGTCTTCGGCGATCAGGGCGGCGGGGCGGTCGGCGGTGGTCCACAGCACGACCCCCAGCGCCATGACCGCCAGCCCGCTGAGCCGTGCGCGCCCCTGCCACAGGATCAGCACCAGCGCGCCCAGGGCGATCAGCGGCAGCACCCAGGGGGCGGGTCCGTGCACGTATCCACGCGCGCCGTCCAGCCCCGCAACCCAATCGGCCACCGCCAGAATCCAGCGCAGGCCCAGCCCCATCAGCCACAGGCCGATGCCGTCCAGCCCCAGCGGGGCCAGCACCAAGGCCAGCACCGCCGCCGGCACCACCAGCAGGCCCATCAGCGGCACCGAGGCCAGATTGGCCAGCAGCCCGTAGTGCGACACCGTGTTGAAATGCGCAGCCCCAATGGGCGCCGTGGCCAGCCCCGCCACAGCCGAGGACACCAGCACCGCCACCACAGGGCGCAGCCAGCGCGGGCCACGGGACAGCACGCCGCCGCGCATCCAGCCAAAGACCGCCACCAAGGCGGCCGTCGCGGCAAAGGACATCTGGAAGCCGGGGCCCAGCAAAGCCTCGGGGCGCAGGACAAGGACGATCAGCGCGGCCATCGCCACCGCGCGCAGGCTGATGGCGCGGCGGTTCAGCATCACCGCGCACAGGGCCACGGCGGCCATGACATAGGCGCGTTCGGTGGCCACGTTGCCGCCCGACAGCGCCAGATAGCCGGTGGCCGCGACCAGCGCGCCGACGGCGGCGATCTTGCGCACCGGCCAGCGCAGCGCGGCCCCCGGAACGGCAGCCAGCAGCAGCCGCAACAGCCCCAGCACAAAGCCGCTTAGCAGCCCCATGTGCAGGCCGGAAATCGCCAACAAATGCGCGGTGTTACTGGCGCGCAGGGTGTCGAGGGCGCGCAGGGAAATGCCGCTGCGGTCGCCGGTGGTGACGGCGGCGGCAAACCCGCCCACGTCGCCGGGCAAGGCGGCGCGGATGTGCGCCGACATCGCCATGCGCAGCCGGAAGGTGACCAGCGACCAGCCGTCCTGTGCGGCCTCAAGCCCGAGCATCGGCACGCGGGTGTAGCCCACAGCCCCCAGCCGGTTGAACCATGCGTGACGCTGGAAATCGAATCCGCCGGGTTCGACCGGACCTCCGGGGGGCGACAGATGGGCCGTGGTCATCACCCGCATGCCCGGTTGCGGGTCGATCCCTGCGCCGTCGCCATGGAGCGACACCCGCACCCGCAGCGGCGTGCGCGCAGGCGAGACGCGGGCGATGACCACGCGGTCCAGCGTGACGCGCACTGCGTCCGAGCCGCTGCGGTCCAGCGCCACCACGCGCCCTTCGACGGGGCCGTAATAGCGCCAGCCCAGCACCGGCCCCGCCACGGAATGCGCGCGCACCGCGGCCAGCAGTGCGCCCGCCAGTATCAGCACCAGTGCAAAGGGGATCGGGCGAAATGCCTCGGTCATCTGACGGCCCAGCAGCCACAGCGCCACGGCAGCGGTGCCTGCGCCCGCCAGCAGCCAAATATCAGGTTCAAACCGCAGCGCGAAAAATCCGCCGATGCCTATGGCCAGACACACCGGCACCCAGTGGAACAGATGCCCCCGCTGGATCAGCATCGCGTGTTCGGCGGCGCGTAGGATGCGCATACTTGCCCCTTATGGGTCCACTGGGTAGACAGGCGCAAACTCTAGCCATCTTCTGGTTACTGAAAGGTAAACGTCCTATGACACCCCAAGTCGTCACCCGTTTCGCGCCCTCTCCCACGGGCTATCTGCACATCGGTGGCGCGCGCACGGCGCTGTTCAACTGGCTGTATGCGCGGGGTCGCGGCGGCAAGTTCCTGTTGCGCATCGAGGACACAGACCGCGCGCGGTCGACGCCCGAGGCGACGGCGGCGATCCTGCAAGGGATGGCGTGGCTGGGTCTGGACCACGACGGCGAGGTGATCAGCCAGTTCGAGCGCGCGCCGCGTCATGCCGAGGTGGCGCTGGAGCTGTTGGCGCAGGGCAAGGCGTACAAGTGTTTCTCGACTCAGGACGAAATCGCGGCGTTCCGCGAGGCGGCCAAGGAGGCGGGGCAATCCACGCTGTTCCGGTCGCCGTGGCGGGATGCGGATGCATCGACGCACCCCGACGCGCCCTATGTCATTCGAATCAAGGCGCCGTTGGACGGCAAGACCGTGATCCGTGACGAGGTTCAGGGCGATGTGACCATCGGCAACGAACAGTTGGACGATATGGTGTTGCTGCGGTCGGACGGCACGCCGGTCTATATGCTGGCCGTGGTGGTGGACGATCACGACATGGGTGTGACCCATGTGATCCGGGGCGACGACCATCTGAACAACGCGGCGCGCCAGATGATGATTTACAACGCCATGGGCTGGGATGTGCCGGTTTGGGCGCATATTCCGCTGATCCACGGGGCGGATGGCAAGAAGCTGTCGAAACGGCACGGCGCCTTGGGGGCGCAGGAATATCAGGGCATGGGCTATGCCGCCGCCGGCATGCGCAATTACCTGTCGCGTCTGGGCTGGAGCCACGGTGACGACGAGTTTTTCACCGATGCGCAGGCGCGCGCATGGTTCGATCTGTCGGGCATCGGCAAAAGCCCCGCGCGGTTCGACACCAAGAAGCTGGAAAACCTGAGCGGGCAACACATTGCCGCCAGCGATGACGCTGCGTTGCAGCGCGAATTGGTCGAATTTTTGCAGGTGGCGGGCCAGCCCGCGCTGAGTGACGCGCAGGCCGCGACGCTGGCGAAAGCGATGCCTTTTCTGAAGGAACGGGCGAAAACCTTTCCTGAACTGCTTGAAAAGGCACGGTTTGCGCTGATCTCTCGTCCGGTCCAAGTGGATGAAAAGGCTGCCAAAGCTTTGGATGTGGAAAATCGCACACTGCTGGCGCAATTGACGCCGCATCTGCAAAATGATAGCTGGTCCCGTGACAGCCTGGAGGCGAAACTAAACGACTTTGCCGAGCAGAACGACACCAAGTTCGGAAAACTGGCGGGCCCTTTGCGGGCGGCGCTTGCAGGTCGCGCGGTAACCCCTTCTGTGTTTGACATGATGCTGGTTTTGGGACCCGACGAAACCCTTGCCCGCATCACCGATGTCGCTACCTGAGACTGGTTAACCCGATCTAAAGGATAAGCGACGTAGCAATTGGCCCGCACTTCGGTTCGGGCGCCGCCGGTGGCACCTAGCGCCCGGGCGAAACTCAGGAAGGGACCGCATGGACGACTCGACTAAGACTGCAAAACTCACGATTGACGGCAAGGACTATGAGCTGCCGATCCATTCGCCCACCGCAGGACCTGACGTTCTCGATATCCGCAAGCTGTATGCGCAGGCGGGCGTGTTCACCTATGATCCGGGCTATACGTCGACGGCAAGCTGCGACAGCACCATCACCTTTATCGACGGTGACGAGGGTGTGTTGCTGCACCGGGGCTATCCGATCGACCAACTGGCGGGCAAATCGCATTATCTGGAAGTGTGCTATCTGCTGCTGTACGGCGAACTGCCGTCCCCTGCCGAGCTGGAAGATTTTGAACATCGCGTGACCAACCACACGATGCTGCACGAGCAGATGATGAATTTCTTCCGTGGTTTCCGCCGCGATGCGCACCCGATGGCCGTGATGGTTGGTGTGGTCGGCGCGATGTCTGCGTTCTATCACGACAGCACCGACATCACCGACGAATGGCAGCGCGAGGTCGCGTCGATCCGTCTGATCGCGAAGATGCCGACGATTGCCGCGATGGCCTATAAATACACCATCGGCCAGCCGTTCGAATATCCGCGCAACGATCTGGACTATGCGTCGAACTTCCTGCGCATGTGCTTTGCCGTGCCGGCCGAGGAATATGTGGTGAACCCGATTCTGGCCCGTGCCATGGACCGGATTTTCACCCTGCACGCGGACCACGAACAGAACGCATCGACATCGACCGTGCGGCTGGCGTCGTCTTCGGGGGCGAACCCGTTTGCCTGTATCGCTGCCGGCATTGCCTGCCTGTGGGGTCCGGCCCACGGTGGTGCAAACCAGGCCTGCCTGGAAATGCTGAAAGAGATCGGCACGCCCGACCGCATCCCCGAATTCATCGCCCGCGCCAAGGACAAGAACGATCCGTTCCGCCTGATGGGTTTCGGTCACCGCGTCTACAAGAACCACGACCCGCGCGCGACCGTGATGAAGGAAAGCGCCGACGAAGTGCTGGAGCTGCTGGGCGTCGAGAACAACCCGACCCTGCAAGTGGCCAAAGAGCTGGAGAAACAGGCGCTGGAAGATCCGTATTTCGCGGAGAAGAAGCTGTTCCCGAACGTCGATTTCTATTCGGGCATCATCCTGGAAGCGATGGGTTTCCCCACGTCGATGTTCACCCCGATCTTTGCGCTGTCGCGCACCGTCGGCTGGGTGTCGCAGTGGAAGGAAATGATCGCAGATCCGCAAAACAAGATCGGCCGTCCGCGCCAGTTGTACCTGGGCGAAACCGCCCGCGACTATGTGGACATCGAAAAGCGCTAAGGCGTCTTTTTCAGACGATTGGAAAGCCACCCTTCGGGGTGGCTTTTTCGTTTTCGGGAGCAATGCGTCGGGATTGTGGCAACTGTTCTTGATGGGGAAACAATATGGCTTGGATTGCCTCAACCGTGAATTGACGGGTGCGCTGCTGCAATCTAGCGTTTGATCCGTAACCATTTTTTCCGGGGAAACGATTATGGGCGCTTTGGCATTTATCCTGCCCGGCCTGCTGCTGGGCTGGGGCATTTTTGAATTGATCGACGACGAGAACGACGATGACGAAGACATCAACGGCACCGATCAGGCGGACGATCTGGACGGCAAGAACGGCAATGACATAATCAAGGGCGGCGCCGGTGATGACAACATCGAAGGCGGCAGCGGCGATGACGTGCTGCGCGGTGACGAGGGCGACGACGTGATCTTGGGCCAGCAGGGCCGCGACGACATCGGCGGCGGTGACGGCGATGATGCCATCGTTGCAGGGCGCGGCGACGACACCGTGCGCGGCGGCGCAGGTGACGATTGGGTCGAGGGCGATCAGGGCGACGATTCTCTGGAAGGCAGTGCGGGCGATGACCTGCTGCTAGGTGGCAAAGGGGCCGACACCCTGTCGGGCGGCGCGGATGACGACGTGCTGGTCGGTGGCAAGGTCGCAGGTCTGCCGTTGTCGTTCGAGCAGATGAAGATGCTGCGCGACGGGGCCACGGTCGAGGATTTCGAGGACGAGATTCCCCCCAGCACCTTCCAGTTGCGCGACGATGGCGCGGTTGACGTGCTGAACGGCGACGACGGCGACGACCTGCTGGTTCTGGGTGCAGGCGACGATGGCACCGGCGGCACCGGGCTGGACAGTTTCATGATCCTGCAAAACCAGGTGGGCGATGCAGGCCCCGCGGTGGTGCAGGATTTCGAGGACGACGAGGCCATCGGCGTGCTGACCAACAGCGCAACCGACCCCGAGATCACGGTTCAGGACGATGGCGACGATGCGCTGGTGCTGGCCGATGATGTGGTGGTGGCACGGGTGATCGGTGCTGCGGGCCGGATTGATGCGGGCGATGTGTTTATCTACACCACGTCGGCGATTAACGCCTTGGCAGCGTGACGATCTGCGGTGCCCGTGACTTTGCGTTGGGGCTAGGGCTGATGGGTAAAGCCGACCTTGCTGTGTGATGCGGTTTAGGTCGGCTTGGAGGTCAAAGTGACGTCGCCACAGAGGGCAGCGCCCGACCGCGGGTGGGCGCTGATACCTCGGTTCATGCCACTTTATTTCACGGCTTTGGCGTGTGGCTGAAGAACCGCGCTACGGTGAAGAAGCGCCCGCCCATGGGGCGGTCGGGCGCTGCCCGGCGGTGCTTTGCACCTTTGTTCCGGGCTTTGGTGATTGGGGTTGGCGTTGAGCGCGCCGCACCTCGGCCCGTCGATGCGCGGCTTTGCGTATCATTGTGACAGCATTTAGCCGAAGTTGCAGCCCCGTCCGCAGCCCCTTACCGCCCTTCGAAGTTCGCTTTGCGCTTCTCGGTAAAGGCCACGACGCCTTCGACAAAATCGCGGCTTTCGGCGCATTGGCCCTGTTCCGAGGCTTCCAGCTCAAGCTGTTCTTCCAGATCGTTGGCCCAGCTTGACCGCAGCACCCGCTTGATCGCGCCGTAGGTTTTGGTGGGCCCGTTCGCCAGATGCGCGGCGCGGCCTTTCCAGTGGGTTTCGAACTCGGCGTCCGGCACGGCCTCCCAGATCATGCCCCAGTCGTCGGCCTGTTTGGCGCTGATGCGGTCGGCGAAGAGGGCCGCGCCCATCGCCTTGGACATGCCCATGGTGCGCGGCAGGGTATAGGTGCCGCCGGCGTCGGGGATCAGGGCGATGCGGGCAAAGGCCTGCATGAAATAGGCGCGTTCGGCGGCGATGACCACGTCGGCGGCCAGCGCAAGGTTGGCCCCTGCCCCCGCCGCCGCCCCGTTCACGGCGCAGATGGTCGGCACGGGGCAATTGACGATGGCGCGCAGCATGGGCGCGTATTCGTCGCGCAGGGTGCGTTCGGTGTTTTCCGCGCCCAAGCCCCCCGTGCCGTCGCCCAGATCCTGACCCGAGCAGAACGCGCGGTCGCCCGAGCCTGTCAGCACCACGACCCGCGCCTCTTTGCCCGCGCGGTCCACGGCTTGGGCAATTTCGGCGCGCATCTGGCTGTTCAGCGCGTTCATCTTTTCGGGGCGGTTCAGGGTGACGACGGCGACACCGTCGGTCAGGTCATAGGTCAGCGTTTCGTAGTGCATGCGGGGGTCCCTTTTGGTTGCGGGCGGCGGCGCGGGGCCGCCCCGTTTGGGCGCAGCTTAGCAAACACGGCGCCCGGGCACAGCGAAACCGCGCGTCACTCGTCCAGAATTTCGGCCAGCCGTTTGGATTCTGCGGCGCTGAGCGGTTGGTCCTGTGGTGCGGGGCTGCGGGCGCGGCTGCGCAGGTACAGGCCCGCGCCCAGCAGCGCCAGCAGCAGCATCAGCGGCCCTGCCGCCCACAGCAGCCAGTTGGCCCCCGTGGCTTGGGGACGCAGCAGCACGTATTCGCCATAGCGCGCGACGATGAAATCGACGACTTCGGCGTTGGTGTCACCGGCCACCAGCCGTTCGCGCACCAGCAGGCGCAGGTCGCGGGCCAGTGGCGCGTGGCTTTCGTCGATGCTTTCGTTGCGGCAGACCAGACAGCGCAGGCCCTGGCTGATCTCGCGGGCGCGGGTTTCAAGGGCGGGGTTGTCCAGCACCTCGCCCGGCTCGACCGCCCAGACAGGCGCGGCCAGCAACAGCAGGATCATCAGCATGCGTTTCATTGTGCCGGCACCGCCTGTGCCTTGCGCGCCCCTGCGGCGACGCGGAAGCGCCGGTCGCTGAGGCTGAGACCGCCGCCCAGGGCCATCAGGGCGCAGCCGATCCAAATCCAGTTGACCAGCGGTTTGATATAGGTGCGGATCGCCCAGCCACCCGCGTCCTGTTCGTCGCCGATCACCACATAGACGTCGCGGGCCAGCGACTGGTCAATCGCGGCCTCGGTCGTGGGCATTTGCGCCACGGGATAGACCCGCTTTTCGGGGCGCAGTTGCGCGATCTCGCGGCCGTTTTTCGCCAGCGTGACAAAGCCGGTGGTGGCAAAGTAATTCGGCCCCTCGCCGCGCTGCACGTCGGTCAGGGTCAGGGTATAGCCGCCCATGTCGAAGGGCTGGCCCAGTTGCGCGACGCGGATGTCATCGGACTGCCATGCGGTCAGGCCCGCGATGCCAAAGACGGTCACGCCAAAGCCCGCGTGGGCCACGGCGCGGCCCCAGTCGGCACGCGGCAGACGGAACAGGCGGGCCATGCCGCTGCGCCCGGTGCGCAGCCACAGATCGACCGCCGCCCCCATCACCAGCCATGCGCCCAGGAACAGCCCGACCGGTCCCAGCATGCTGCGGCCCGTCTGCTTCACCCAGACCAGTCCGGCCAGCGCCAGCGCCAGCACGAACACCGGTGCCATCAGCCGCACGGCGCGCCCCAGTTTGGCCCGTTTCCACGGCATCACCGCGCCCACGGGCAGCACCAGCCCCAGCAGCACCATGAAGGGGGTGAAGGCCATGTTGAAGAACGGCGGCCCGACGCTGAGTTTGCGGTCCAGAAACATCTCGGCCACCAGCGGCCACATGGTGCCGACAAAGACCACGAAGCACGCCACCGCCAACAGGATGTTGTTGACCAGCAGCGCGCTTTCGCGGCTGACCATGCCGAAGACGCCGCGCGCCTCCATGGCCCCTGCACGCAGGGCATAGAGCGTGAGCGCACCGCCGACGAACACCGCGAGGATGGCCAGGATGAACACGCCGCGTTCGGGGTCGTTGGCAAAGGCATGGACCGAGGTCAACAGGCCCGAGCGCACGATGAACGTGCCGATCAGCGAAAAGCCAAAGGCCAGGATCGCCAGCAGGATGGTCCACGACTTCAGGCTTTCGCGTTTTTCCACCACGATGGCGGAATGGAACAGTGCGGCGGCCAGCAGCCACGGCATGAAGGATGCGTTTTCGACCGGGTCCCAGAACCAGAAACCGCCCCAGCCCAGTTCGTAGTAGGCCCACCACGATCCCAGCGCGATGCCGATGGTCAGGAAGATCCACGCGGCCAGCGTCCAAGGACGGACCCAGCGGCCCCATGCGGCGTCCACCCGCCCCTCGATCAGGGCGGCCATGGCAAAGCTGAAGGTCATGCTGAGGCCGACATAGCCCAAGTAGAGAAACGGCGGGTGGAAGGCCAAGCCGGGGTCTTGCAACAGCGGGTTCAGGTCCTGCCCGTCGAAGGGCGGCACGGCAAGGCGCAGGAACGGGTTGGATGTGAACAGGATAAACGCGAAAAAGGCCACTGCAATCGCCGCCTGCACCGAAAGCACGCGGGCGCGCAAGCTGGGTGGCAGGTTGCCCCCGAACCATGCGGCCATCGCGCCGAACAGGGTCACGATCAGCACCCACAGCAGCATCGACCCCTCGTGGTTGCCCCATGTGCCGCTGATTTTATACAGCATCGGTTTCGCGGAATGGCTGTTTTGCACCACCAGCCGCAGCGAGAAGTCCGAGGTGACAAAGGCCCACATCAGCGCGCCAAAGGCCGCCAGCGTCAGGAAAAACTGCGCGGCGGCGGCGGGTTCGGCCACCGCCATCCACGCCGCATTGCGCCGCTGCGCGCCGATCATCGGCACGACGGCCTGTACGATCGCCACGAGAAAGGCGAGGATCAGGGAAAAGTGACCAAGTTCTGTAATCATGCAGGCCTTATAGGCCTGCGTGCGTCGCGTCACAATCCGCAGTGGGGGGCGTCGTCATTGTGTCGCATCGGATTTGTGGGGGCGTCCCTCTCCGCATTTCCCCAAGCGCGGGACAAGGCCGAAGGCCGCCGCGCATCGCCGGGCCGCCCCACGGCACGGCGATTTGGCTGCTGGTGTACGTGACAGGTCGGTGGAATGTGTTTGGCTGCCATTAAGTGGCCGTAACTGAGGTTGGATCGCCGCACCCCGGCCCGTCGATGCGCGGCTTAGCGCTCGATTGCTAAGGGCAGCCCCCTAAGCCGCCCGCTTCCAGACCTCCAGCGCCGCATTCCGGTCCGGCAGGATCGCCGCCGTGGTCAGGCGCGCGTCGTTGCCGGTGTCGGCCACACCGACGCTGTCGGCGCGCAAGGCACGCAGGGCGCGGATGTTGTCCATGACTTGCGGGACATGGGCCATGGTGCCGACAATCTGGCGCTGAAATTCCTGCGCTTTGACCTGATGGCGCGCGCCGAAATAGAACGACACGATCACCCCCAGCAGCCACCACAGCGGTTCTGGCACCAGCGCGATGCCCTGCATCCGTTCGGCAAACCACAGCGGTTCCACCATGGCCGAGACGAACAGCCCCAGCGTGCCAAAGGCCAGCATCGGGCGCGGCAGGCGGTTCAGCCCGTCGACAAAGCGGTCAAACCAGCCCTGGCGCGCCACGGCATATTCCGCGCCGAACTGGCGCATCGCCTGCACTTGCACCTCGTGGGCGCGGGCGCTGCCGGCCTCGGCGTTTTCGCGGAACACTTCGACCGTGTCGCGCACCACGTTGCCGCCGTTGCCGAACAACAGGCCAAACATCCGTTCAATCATCCCCATACTGCCACCCGTGCGTTAAATTCTGCTGTTGTCATGTGAAAGGGCGCGCTGATGAAATCCTCGGCCCGTTTGATCCAGCCGCCTTTGCCACCGGCCCGTGTGCGCGCGTATTTGCGGCTGGCGGGGCGGCGGTCGGCGATGCGGAAGTAATAGTTGCGCCGCGCGATGCCGTAGGCGTCGACCATGGCCTGCGGGGCCTGAGTGTAGGCTGCATGTGCCGCCTTGAGCGATTGCGGCCCCAGCGCGCCGTCCACGGCCACGCTGTGCCCCATTTCGCACAGCAGCCGTTGCAGGATGCGCACGGCATTGGCCCCGGCGTTGACGTACATATCGAACACCGTCGCGTGCAGACCGGCGGGCAGTTCCGCGATCAGGGGGCGTTCGAAGTAGTGGCGGATGAAGATGTCGACCGCCTGCGCCCGTGTCAGCCGCTGCACATCGGCTGCGTCCACATCACCGTCGGCGTCCAGATCCAGCCCCAAGCGCCGCATGGTGTGGATGGTGACGCCAAAATTGGTCGCCCCGCCCGGATCGTCGGGGTCGTTCACATAGCCACCCTCGCGGGCGACGATTTCCTTGGCGATGTCTGTGACGGTTTGCATGGTCAACCCCTGCTGCTGCTGCATTTGGCGCAGAGACTGGGTTGAAAATGGTTAATACAGGATAAGAGGACCGTACGGTCAGCCCTCGGGGTCTTTGTAGACGCCTTGGGCCTTCAGCGCGTCAACGACCTCTTTCGGCATGTAGGTTTCGTCGTGTTTGGCAAGGATTTCAGTGGCTTCGAACACGCCGTTGACGTAGCGGCCGGTGCCGACCATGCCTTGGTCCTCGCCGAACAGGTCGGGCAGAACGCCGCTGAACACCACCGGCACGGATGCGCCGCCGTCGGTCACGTCAAAGCGGATCGTCTCGCCCTGCCCGCGCTGCAACGATCCGCTGGCGACCAGTCCGCCGATGCGGAACACTTCCCCCGGTGCGGGCGGTTCTGCGATCACCTGGCTGGGCGCGCGGAAGAAATTGATGCCGTCGCGCATGGCATAGCCGATCAGCGCGGTGCTGAGGGCCAGCGCCACGGCTGTGACCAGAATGATCTGGATGCGCCGTTGTTTCTTGAGGCTTTTCATCGCGGCTCCGTCTGCTTTTCCGCATGGAAAAGGTTCAGAGGTATCTAGACCCAAACGGCGCGCCGATCAACGCGCGCCGTCTGGCCGTAGTGTCGCACCCATCGGCGCCCCTTGGAAAACCGGACCTGTCCGCAGATCGCAGCGAAGGGCCGGTTTGAGTCCTTTCCGCACCCTCCCTGCGCGGAATCATGGCCGCAGGCCGCCGCGCATCATGCCTCAGGCATGTCTTCGACATGACGGGCCGCCCCACGGCACGGCGATTTGGTTTCTGTTGCGCGGAACGAATAGTTAGGATGTGCTTGGCTGCCATAAAGTGCCAGACACCAATGTCGGATCGCCGCACCTCGGCCCGTCGACGCGCGGCTTTGCGCACGGCAGCAATGTCCGCCCCCCCGCCTTTGACCCGAACTGCGCCAAAGGTCCGGTTCGGGTCAGAAATGCGTGACGTTCCACACTTAGGGGAACAGCGGTGCCATCATCAGGCCGGCGGTTTCCGGCAGGCCCAGCATCAGGTTGGCGTTTTGCAAGGCCTGGCCGCTGGACCCTTTGGTCAGGTTGTCGAGGGCTGCGACCACGATGCAGCGGCCCGCGATGCGGTCAGCGACCACGCCGATGTGGCAAAAGTTGCTGCCGCGGATGTGACGGGTGCTGGGGGCCTCGCCTTGTGGCAGGACCTGAATGAACGGCTCGTTTTCATAGGCCGCCGCCAGTGCGCCGTGCACGGCATCGGCGTCGCCCGAGACATAGCAGGTGGCCAGAATGCCGCGGTTGGCGGGGATCAGGTGCGGGGTGAACTGCACCTGCACCGGACGGCCTGCGACCTTGGAAAACTCCTGGTCGAACTCGCCCAGGTGCCGGTGCGTGCCGCCAAGGGCGTAGGCGTGATAGCCTTCGCTCAGCTCGGCGTGCAGCAGGTTTTCTTTCAGCGACCGGCCGGCGCCAGAAACCGCGCATTTCAGGTCCATGATGATGTCGTCCAGCCCGATCACACCGGCGGCGATCAGCGGGCGCAGGGCGAACTGGCCCGTGGCCGCGTTGCAGCCCGTGCCCGCCACCAGCCGCGCGGCGGCGATGTCGTCGCGGTAGAATTCGGTCAGGCCGTAGACTGCTTCGGACTGCATATCTGTGGCGGCGTGGTCGTTGCCGTACCATTTTTTGTAGTCCGCCGGATCGCGCAGCCGGAAGTCGGCGCTGAGGTCGACGATTTTCAGGGTCTTGGGCAGGTCGCGGATGACCTCTTGGCTGGTCTTGTGCGGCAGCGCGCAAAAGCACAGGTCGATGCCCGTCCAGTCGATGGTGTCGAAGGCCACCATATCGGGCAGGTCCAGATGGCGCAGGTGCGGGAACACCTCGGCCAGCTTTTGACCGGCCTTGGAGAACGCGCCCAAGGCCTTGATTTCAATGGACGGATGTTCGGCGATCAGCCGGATCAGTTCGGCGCCAGTGTAACCGCTGGCCCCCAGAATTGCGACAGAATGGGTCATGTCAGACCTCTATATTGGGAATGTGGGAAAGGTGTTCAGGCAGAGACAAAGGTGATTTGTCGTCGCATGAATTGCACCGCGCGGTCGCTGACCCGTTTGGGGTCGCCGGTGGTCAGATAGCCGGCGGTGCCGCTGCCCATCTTGTCGGGGTGGCGGGTCAGGTAGTCGGCCAGGCTTTCGCCCACCAGCGCGGCTTGCGAATAGACCTGCACATCCGCGCCCAGCGCCTGCTGGAACACGTCCTGCATCAGCGGGTAGTGGGTGCAGCCCAGGATGGCCGCCTGTGGATGGGGCATCTTGCGTTTCAGCGCGTCGACATGGGACCGCACCAAGGCTTCGGCCAGGATCAGGTCGCCGTCTTCGATGGCGTCAACCACACCGCCGCAGGCCTGCGCCTCGACGTCGACGCCGATGGCGCGGAACGCCAGTTCGCGCTGGAAGGCGCGGCTGCTGACGGTGGCGGGGGTGGCGAAGAGGGCCACGTGTTTCACGGCAACCTCGCGCGGCGGGGAATTGTCGCCCCACTGGCGTTCGGTCATCGCCTCGATCAGTGGCACGAATACGCCGAGCACGCGCTTGCCCTCGGGCACCCAGCCCTCTTGCATCCGGCGCAGGGCGGCGGCCGAGGCGGTGTTGCAGGCCAGAATCACCAGATCGCAGCCCGCATCGAACAGGCGCTGCACGGCGGCGGTGGTCAGGTTGTAGATGTCGTCGGCGGTGCGCACGCCATAAGGCGCGTGGGCGGTGTCGGCGAGATAGATGAAGTCAACGTCCGGCAGGCGCTTTTGCGCTGCTTCCAGGACGGTCAGGCCGCCCAAACCACTGTCAAAAACACCAATTGCCATAGCGCGTTAGCCCGCATTCCCAAGGCGCCGGTGATCTGCTCAGCGGTGCCGTTCCTCGAATTCATAGCCCAGATCAAAATATTTGACCGGGTTTGGATTGAGGTCATACGTCGCTTTGCGCAGGAAATCCATCATCTGTTTGCTGTCGCGTGCCAGCGGGTCCAGCACATCGCGGCCCAGGGGTTCACCGACGACCACGCGCACGGGGGTGTCGACGCGTTTGCGGAACTCTTTGATCAGCAGGCCCAGACGCAGGGTGTTGTGCATGTGGCTGGCCAGTTGGAACAGGCGGCTGGTGTGCCCGTCAAAGTAAAGCGGCACCACGGCGGCATTCGATTTGGCCACCATGCGCGCGGTGAACCCGCGCCAACGCGGGTCCATGGGCCGCGAGAACGGTTTGGCCGCAGTGCTGACGGTGCCGCCGGGGAAAATGCCGATGGCCCCGCCCTGCGCCAGATAGCCCAGCGCGGTGCGGCGGGTTTCGATGTTTTGGGCCAGTGCCTCGCGGGTCTGGTCAAAGCTGATGGGCAGCAGCACGCGGTTCAGTTCTTCGGCGCGGTTGAACACCGAATTGGCCAGAATGCGGAAATCGCCGCGCATGACGGACAGGATATGCCCCATCATCATGCCATCAAGGATACCGTAAGGATGGTTGGCGATCAGGATCAGCGGGCCGGTGCGCGGGATGTTGTCCAGCGCGCCGCCGACCACGTCCAGCGACAGCCCGTAGCGTTCCACGATCACCGACCAGAAATCACGGCCCGCCGCAACCTCGTCCTGATAGCCGTCGGCGCGGCGGATCAGGTTCAGCCGGCCGGTCGAGTTTTCAATCAGGCGGATCATCGCACGGCCACTGCGCGACGTGGCCGAATGCGAATAGGTGATGTCACGCGCGATGGCGCGCTTGGACGGGGCCATTTTGATCGCCAATTTCATCTCCGTGACCAGAGGCGTGTTTTACTGCAACCAACAGTATCACACGCCCCCCGTTACAGGAATGTGACGATTGCGCCTATTCTGCCGCTTTCGCCATGTCTCCGCCGCCTGCGCGGATCACGGCCAGCAGTTCCTCGCGGCGTTTGGCGGCCTTGGTTTCATTGGCCTGTTTCACCGGGCCAAAGCCACGGATCGACTTGGGCAGTTCGGCCAGCGCCACGATGGCGTCGCGGGTGGTGTCGGTCAGTTCCGGCAGCACCTGCTTCATGTCCGCCTCGTATTGGGTGATCAGCGCGCGTTCCATTTTACGCTCGGCGGTATAGCCGAACACATCCAGCGGCGTGCCGCGCAGGCCCTTGAAGCGGGCCATCAGCGCCAGCGGTTTTTCCAGCCACGGGCCAAAGGTGCGTTTGACCGGGCGGCCATCGCTGCCCATTTTCGACAGGACCGGCGGGGCCATGTGGTATTTCATAGTGAAATCGCCATCGAATTCCGCCTGCGCCTTGGCGCGGGTGGATTGCAGCAGGCGCGCGACCTCGTATTCGTCCTTGTAGGCCAACACCTTGTGATAGCCTTCGGCGACGGCGGCGCGCACGGCGCGGTCGTCGATGCCTTCGACCATCTTGCGATAGCGTTTGGCCAGCCGTTTGCTTTGGTATTTCACCAGATGATCGGCGCGGTAGCTGATTTTCTCGTCCAGCGTCTTGGGCAATGCCACGACCTTGGGCGTCAGGATGTTTTGCACCTGATCGGGGTACAGCACCGCCCAGCGCCCGATCTCGAACGCGCGCAGGTTGCGTTCGACCGCGGCCCCGTTCAGCGTGACCGCCTCAACGATGGCCGCGTGGGTCAGCGGCAGCAGGCCGCGCTGCCATGCGGCGCCCATCAGCATCATGTTGGAATAGATGGAATCGCCCAGCACCGCCTTGGCCAGATCCGAGGCATCGAACAGCGCCACCTTGTCTTGCAGACGGGCCTGAAGCGCCAGCGTCAGGCGGTCGGCGGGCAGTGCGAATTCGGTGTCGCGGGTGAAATCGCCGGTGATGATTTCGTGGCTGTTGACCACGGCACCGGTGCGGCCCGTGCTGGTCAGACCCAGCGTTTTGGCCCCTGCACTGACCACCAGATCGCCGCCGATCAGCGCGTCGGCTTCGCCGGTGGCGACACGGATGGCGGTGATGTCGGCGGGGTTGTTGGCCAGACGGCAATGGATGTGCACCGCCCCGCCCTTTTGCGCGAGACCGGCCATTTCCATCATGCCGGCCCCCTTGCCGTCGATATGCGCGGCCTGCGCCATCACGGCGCCCACGGTGACGACGCCGGTGCCGCCGACGCCGGTGATGACCACGTTGAACGTGCCGTCAATCGCAGGCAGGTCCGGTTGCGGCATGTCGGGCAGGTCCAGCTTGGTGGTCGGGTCCTTGCGGACCTGCGCCCCTTCGAGCGTCACGAAAGACGGGCAGAACCCCTTGAGGCACGAGAAATCCTTGTTGCAGGACGACTGGTCGATGGCGCGTTTGCGGCCCAGTTCGGTTTCCTTGGGCACGATCGACACGCAGTTGGATTGCACGCCGCAATCGCCGCAGCCTTCGCAGACGTCGGTGTTGATGAACACGCGTTTGTCCGGGTCGGGGAAGTTGCCGCGTTTGCGGCGGCGGCGTTTTTCGGCGGCGCAGGTCTGGATGTAGACGATGGCGCTGACGCCTTTGACCTCGCGCAGGCGTTTCTGCACGGCGTCCAGTTCGGACCGCTCCTGGGTGGCGATGCCCTTGCCAAAGCGGGTCAGGTCCACGTCTTCTTTTTCGTCATAGACGACTTCGATTGTGGGCACGCCCATGGCGCGCAGCTCGTCCACGATTTTATAGGCGCTCAGGCCGCCCTCGTTGGTCTGGCCGCCGGTCATGGCGACGGCGTCGTTATAAAGGATCTTGTAGGTGATGTTCGCCTTGGACGCCAAGGCGGCGCGGATCGCCTGAATCCCTGAGTGGTTGTAGGTGCCGTCGCCCAGGTTCTGGAACACGTGATCGGTGGTGGAAAACGGCGCTTCGCCGATCCAGTTGGCCCCTTCGCCGCCCATGTGGGTGTAGCCGACCGTGTCGCGGTCCATCCACTGCGCCATGTAGTGACAGCCGATGCCCGCATAAGCGCGGCTGCCGTCGGGCAGTTTGGTGGATGTGTTGTGCGGGCAGCCCGAGCAGAAATAGGGCAGACGCGCCGCGATGTCCTGGGCGTTGTCGTTGCGCCGTGCTTCGGACAGGGACGCAAGGCCCGCCTTGATGCCGTCGGTGTTGCGGCCCTCTTCGATCAGGATGTCGCCCAGTTTTTCGGCAATCAGGATCGGGTCCAGCGCGCCGCGTGTCGGGAACAGCTCCAGACGACGGCCGTTTTCCCATGTGTCGCCCTTGTGCCAGCCATAGACGCGGCGGCCGTCGCGGTCGTCAAAGATGGCTTCCTTGATCTGCACCTCGATCAGCTTGCGCTTTTCCTCGACGACGACGATCAGGTCCAGACCTGCGGCCCATTCGTGGAAGGTGTCCATGTCCAGCGGCCAGGTCTGTCCGACCTTGTAGGTGGTGATCCCCAGACGCTCGGCCTCGTTGGCATCAATGTGCAGCAGGTCCATCGCGTGCATCAGGTCCAGCCAGTTCTTGCCCGCCGCGACAAAGCCGATCTTGGCGCCCGGTTTGCCCCACATACGCTTGTCCATGCCGTTGGCGCGGCTGAACGCCTCGGCGGCGTTGCGTTTGTGGTCGATGATGCGGGTTTCCTGATCGACGGGCGTGTCGACCAGACGGATGTTCAGGCCGCCCTTGGGCATGTTGAAGTCGGGAAGGACAAAGTTCAGGCGGTTCGGATTGCCGTCGACCACGCTGGTGGCTTCGATGGTGTCCTTCATGGTTTTCAGACCGACCCACAGACCGGAAAACCGGCTGAGCGCCCAGCCATAAAGGCCGTAGTCCATGATTTCCTGCACACCGGCGGGCGACACCACAGGCATATAGGCATCCAGCAGCGCGAATTCGGATTGGTGCAGCACGGTCGAGGATTCGCCGGTGTGGTCGTCGCCCATGGCCACCAGCACGCCGCCGTGCGTCGAGCTGCCCGCCATGTTGGCGTGTTTGAACACGTCGCCCGAGCGGTCCACGCCCGGCCCCTTGCCGTACCACAGGCCAAAGACGCCGTCGTATTTGCCCTCGCCGCGCAATTCGGCCTGTTGGCTGCCCCACAGGGCGGTGGCGGCCAGATCTTCGTTCAGGCCGGGTTGAAAGGTGATGTCATGTTCAGCCAGCGGTTTGGCGGCGCGCATCATCTGCATGTCGACCGCACCCAAGGGCGATCCGCGATAGCCGGTGACCAGCCCCGCCGTGTTCAAACCAGCGGCGCGGTCACGCGATTTCTGCATCATCATCAGCCGCACCAGCGCCTGCGTGCCGTTCAACAGGACCGTGTGGCGGTCCAGGTCATAGCGGTCATTCAGTGAAATCTTCTGCGTGCTCATCTCCGCACCTCCCAGTTTGGAACATTTAATCGCAAGTTAGCACGATAATAGGTCACAAACTATGACCTGTATAGCAATTATTGCGAAATTTCGCCACGGGCCTTTTGACGAGTGGTAGGTTTCCATGTCTTTTACTATAGGGTGATCTTATTGATCAGAAAGCGATGTGATGGACTGGGACAAGCTAAGAATATTTCATGCCGTGGCAGACGCCGGCAGTCTGACCCATGCGGGTGACCGGCTGAATCTGAGCCAGTCCGCCGTCAGCCGCCAGATTCGCGGGCTTGAGGAATCGCTGGCCGCGACCCTGTTCCACCGCCATGCGCGGGGGCTGATCCTGACCGAACAGGGCGAATTGCTGTTTGACGCCACCAGTGCCATGACAAAACGGCTGGATGCGGCTGCCGCGCGCATCCGTGACAGCGAGGAAGAGGTGTTCGGCGACCTGCGCGTGACCACCACGACGGGGTTCGGCACCCTGTGGCTGGCCCCCCGCCTGCCCAAGCTGTATGCCAAGCACCCCGACCTGCGTGTTGACCTGATGCTGGAAGAACGGGTGCTGGACCTGCCCATGCGCGAGGCCGACGTGGCCATCCGCATGAAAGAGCCAAGCCAGGCCGACCTGATCCGCAAAAAGCTGATGACGGTGAAGATGTGCCTGTTTGCGTCGTCGCAGTACCTGAAGGAAAACGGCACCCCGATATCTTTGGATGATCTCAAGGATCATCGCCTGATCTGCCAGAACACCGATTCCGCGCAAGTGGGGGCCAGCGTCAGCCTTGTTCAAGAGCTGCTGACCCACGAGGTCAGTTCGATGTTGACCGTGAACAACTATTTCGGCGTGCTTCAGGGCGTGCTGCACAATCTGGGAATCGGCGTGCTGCCGGATTATCTGGCCAACGACTTTCCTGACCTCATGCGCGTTTTGCCTGAAATAGAGTCGACCGATATTCCTGTATTCCTCGCCTACCCCGAGGAATTGCGCCATTCACAGCGGATTTCAGCCTTTCGCGACTTCGTGCAGGAAGAGATCCTATTGTACCGCAAGCAGTTGAAAAACAACCAAAAACCATAGCCATGCAGCAAACGCATAGCGGCCATTCCAAGCAACGTTCACATTCTGCCTTGTTTGACAGCAATGCTGCCCCTAAATCGGCCATGAAGACGATGGTTGCCTTTGGCGCATCATCTTCATACCTCCCTGTTGGACTTGGCCGAGCTTCGTGCTCGGCCTTTTTTTTGGCCAAAACCCAACTTTGATGCGCGCCATGCGGTTGTGAGGCGATTAATCGAACCGCTGCGGAATACGCCAATACACCCAAATAATAGATCGCGCGTAAGAACACCCAATCGGGGGATTTGGTTCCCCACTTCACGAAGAATTTTTCTGCAAAAACAATAGGAACCGATTGGCGCGTTGTGCCGTTGTCTCATCAGCAACGCAACGAAAGGAATTACAAATGACACGCAAGTTTTTGACAACCGCCTCGACAATCGCCGCTTTGATTGCCGTTCCCGCATTGGCACAGGATAACACTGCCAACCCCGATCTGAAAAGCAATGCGCCCGCATTCGACGCTGGCAATGAGAACCCAGTCGCTTCGAACCAGTTCCAGTACGACACCACCAACGAGCGCGTTTCCAACGGTTATGCTGAATACGACACAAACCAGATCGCGATGTCGCAATCGGCATTCCGCGCACTGAGCAACGCCCGTGGCGACAACCTGGAAACCACAGACGGTATGGTTATCGGCATGATCGAAGGCGTGAACACCTCGGCGCAGGGCAACCCTGAGCTAGTGGTTGGTCTGTCCGACGAAGCATCAGCCAAATTCGACACCGAAGTTCTGATCATCACCGTAACCCCCGGCAACGTGATGCTGGAAAATGGAAAGATCGAACTGGGTACGACGTTGGATGAACTGGTTCTGGCGTCCGAAGAGGGTGGCCGTGGAGACTATGCCGACCGCAAGTCGGTGACCTTGCCCTAATCCACTTTAGATCTTGCCGCCTCCCTTCGCGGGGGGCGGTTCGATATTGAAAGGCCGTGCTTTCCTTACCTCTCAGCACGGCCTTTCTTTTTGCCGTTCAGAAATCCGGCCACTCCCCCCTTTCCCCGCGCGCCAAGCTGCCATAAAGACAGGCCACCATCTGTCACGGGGGACATGGGCGCATGACCGAACCAGCAATTACACCTGACCTGATCGCCAGCCACGGGCTGAGCACGGATGAATACCAGCGGCTGCTGGAGATCATCGGGCGGGAACCGACATTTACCGAACTTGGCATTTTCTCGGCCATGTGGAACGAACACTGTTCCTACAAGTCATCCAAGAAATGGCTGCGCACCCTGCCCACCGACGGCCCGCAGGTTATCTGCGGCCCCGGCGAGAACGCGGGCGTGGTCGATATTGGTGACGGTCAGGCCGTGGTGTTCAAGATGGAAAGCCACAACCACCCGTCGTATATCGAACCCTATCAAGGGGCTGCGACCGGTGTGGGCGGCATTCTGCGTGATGTGTTCACCATGGGCGCGCGACCGATTGCGTCGATGAACTCGCTGAGTTTTGGCGAACCATCGCACCACAAGACGCGGCAGTTGGTCAACGGTGTTGTGGCGGGCGTGGGTGGCTACGGCAACTGTTTCGGTGTGCCTTGTGTGGGCGGCGAAGTGCGGTTTGATCCTGCGTACAATGGCAACTGTCTGGTGAACGCCTTTGCCGCCGGTCTGGCGGATGCGGACAAGATTTTTTATTCGGCGGCTTCGGGTGTGGGCATGCCTGTGGTGTACCTTGGCGCCAAGACGGGCCGTGACGGTGTTGGCGGGGCCACCATGGCCTCGGCCGAATTTGACGACACCATCGAGGAAAAACGCCCCACGGTGCAGGTGGGCGACCCGTTCACCGAAAAGCGCCTGATGGAGGCGACGCTGGAGCTGATGGCGACCGGTGCGGTGATTTCCATTCAGGACATGGGGGCCGCCGGTCTGACCTGCTCTGCCGTGGAAATGGGCGACAAGGGCAAGCTGGGTATTCGCCTGCATCTGGAAAACGTGCCGGTGCGCGAAACGCAGATGACGGCCTATGAAATGATGCTGTCGGAATCCCAAGAACGCATGCTGATGGTGCTGCGCCCCGAGCTTGAGGCCGAGGCCAAGGCGGTGTTCGACAAATGGGATCTGGACTTTGCCATCGTTGGCGAAACAATCCCCGAGGATCGTTTCCATATCGTTTACAATGGCAAGACGATGGCCGACCTGCCGCTGTCGAAGCTGGCCAGTTCCGCCCCCGAATACGACCGTCCGTGGGTCGAGACCCCCGCCGCCGCGCCGCTGGCCGATGTGCCGGGGATCGACCCCATTGACGGTCTGCGCGCGCTGCTGGCGTCGCCCAACTATGCGGGCAAACAGTGGGTGTATGAACAATACGACACCATGGTCATGGCCGACAGCGCCCGCACGCCGGGTCTGGGTGCCGGCATCGTGCGCATCCACGGCACCGACAAATCGCTGGCCTTCACGTCCGACGTGACCCCGCGCTATGTCAAGGCGAACCCGGTCGAGGGCGGCAAACAGGCCGTCGCCGAAGCCTATCGCAACCTGTGCGCCGTGGGGGCCAAGCCCTTGGCGACAACCGACAACCTGAACTTTGGCAACCCCGAAAAGCCCGAAATCATGGGCCAGTTCGTCGGCGCGATCAAAGGCATCGGTGAAGCGGTTGCGGCGCTGGACATGCCCATCGTGTCGGGCAACGTGTCGCTGTACAATGAAACCGACGGCACCGGCATTCTACCGACGCCGACCATCGGCGCGGTGGGCATCCTGTACCACAGCGACGAGATCATCGGCTGTGATGTGCGCGATGGCCATGTGGCCCTGTTGATCGGGGAAACCACCGGGCATCTGGGTCAGTCGGCGCTGTTGTCCGAAGTCTTTGGCCGCATCGAGGGCGACGCCCCGCATGTGGATCTGGAGGCCGAGGCGAAGCACGGCCAGTTCATCCGCGACAACCGCGATCTGATCACCGCCTGCACGGACCTTTCCGATGGCGGTCTGGCGCTGGCGGCGTTCGAGCTGGCCGAGAAGACCGGCGTTGGCGTGACATTGGACGCATCCGACACGCCGACGCTGTTCGGCGAGGATCAGGCGCGCTATCTGGTGGCCTGCAACTTTGACAAGGCCGAGGCGCTGATGACAGCCGCCGGACAAGCCGGTGTGCCGCTGATTGCCGTGGGCAAATTCGGCGGCGATCAGGTCAAGTTCGGGTCGGTGTCGGCCCCGCTGGCCGATCTGGCACAGGTGTTCCGCACTAGCTTTGCCGCGGCGGTTGCGTAAATTCGGACGGGGCTTCGGCCCCGTCTGCTAATACCGCCTGCTAATACTGTCCTATTTCCCCCAACAGCAATTGGGTAAAGGCCGTGGGCGGCAAGGCCCCCGGCTGGGAAAACGGGTCGGAAAAGGCGTAAATCACGTACATGATCACGCCGGTATAGCCGCCATAAAGTGACAATAACGCCAGATGCAGCGGCGTGGGCGGAAATATGAAATAGGGCACCGCGACGCAAATAACGCCGGTGATGGCCGCAAACCAGAACAGACCCGACAGCACTCGCACGGCGTTGTTCTCGCGCTTTTGGCGCAATTCCGCGATCTTCTGGGTGGCCTGTATCATATGGGCGCGCAGGTCGGTCTGGCGCGGTGTTTGCGGGTCAAGGTCCAGTACTGTTTGATAGACCTCTTCGCGGTACTGCCACCCCTGCCCCGACAGCTTGCCGGTTTTTGACAGCGCTTCCCATTCGTGGTCGATCACATGGCGGACATAGGTGGCCAGCGTGGTCTGCACCTGCTGCATCTGGGGCGTGTCATAGCGTCGGATGTCGTTGAACACATCGGCAATAGCCGTGGCCTCGGTCACCAGATCGGCGCGGATGTCCGAATAGTCTTGCAGCTCTTGCGCAAAGACAAGCGCCAGGATCAGCCCCTGAAGCGAGGCCACGCGAAAGGTGATCGACCCCGCCAGATCCTTTGTCTCGGTCGTCTGCCGCCCGCCCCAGATGGCGCGGGTGGTGCCGTAGATGACGTAGACCGCGATGATATTGATCAGGGCGATGCCGATGCCCATGGCGAATTCGTGAAGGTGCATGATGGTCTCCCACGGCGTGAGGGAAGCTTAGGCGGGGACGGTGCGCAGGTCTACTTGGATTGTGTGGGGGGGGGCGAAGCTGCTGTCCACCCTCTGGCTAGAACGGCCACTTCTGGTGATCGGTGCAAGTGCGACGTTGACTCACCAGGACCAGTAGGGCTTGCCGTCCTCTTCGTGACCGAAATCATCACCAAAATAGAAATCACAGTCAAAACCTAGTCTGTAATACGCCGCTGTAGCAAAGTGACCGGACGCAATTTCCAAAGGGTCGAGATGCGAGTCAAAATACCCGACACAAGAAACACTCCCTTCCATTCCCGCAGGCAACTGGATGATCTTCTCTCGAAGTGGCGACAAACGACGCCAAAGCGACTGAAGGTGCTCGTTTATTGGTTTTCCGCGCTCAACACCGCTAAGCAATGACCATCGAGAAAAGCTATAGGTTCCGCCGCCAGGTTGCTTTCTGTGGTCGCCGTTTGACCAACAACGCCCATCCCCAGCCGCACCCATATGTGCATCAATGTCCTTTAGAGGCAGCGCCGACGTAATCGTAAAGTAAGCGTAGCTTTCGGGTTCGGCTGACATTGTGGCGTTCTGCCCTTTCAGGTTCTGCATTCATTTTGCAGTGTAAGTCTTAGCCAAATAACTGACGTCAAAAAAGCCGACATTCAGACAGATCACGGGATCCGCAAACGCCAGCCCCAATCACCCAAGCCCGGAACAAGGCACGAAGTGCCGCCGGGCAGCGCCCGACCGCCCCATGGGCGGGCGCTTCTTCACCGTACTGGGCATCTTCGAACACACGCCAAAGCATAGACATTAAGTGGCATGAACCTAGGTATCGGCGCCCACCCGCGGTCGGGTGCTGCCCTTTGTGGCGAGGTCACGCACAGTGTGGACCGGGCAATATTGCAGCAGCATCAAACCCCTGCATGAAGGTGCGTCGTGTGTGATCGGCAAGCCCCTGTGACACTCACTTCCCGATCAGCCCCATCAACCGCGCCTTTTCGCCCACGTCGTCCTTGCGCGAGATCACCTCGGCCAGTTCCTCAAGCGAGGCGATCGAGTGGCCCGCGCGAAAGCTGTCCACGTGGGGCAGCATGGCGGCGATGCCGCGCGCCTTGGGGGCGAATGCGTCCCAGCGCAGCAAGGGGTTCAGCCAGATCAGCCGTTTGGCCGACAGGTGCAGGCGTTGCATCTGTTTGGCCAGCACCTCGGGCGCGCCGCGGTCCAGGCCGTCGGTGATCAGCAGCACCACGGCGCCCTGCCCCAGCACGCGCCGTGACCAGTCGCGGTTGAACGCTTCGATACACTCACCGATGCGCGTGCCGCCTTCCCAGTCCTGCGCTTCGGCGCCGGCCGCGGCAAGGGCTGCATCGACGTCGCGGTGGTCCAGATGGCGGGTGATGTTGGTCAGCCGCGTGCCAAAGGTAAAGGCGTGCACTTTTGCCCATCCTGCGCCCTTGGCGTTGCTGACCGCGTGCAGGAAATGCAAAACGACCCGTGAATACTGGCTCATCGAGCCGGAGATGTCGCACAGCACCACCAGGTTCGGCCAGCGTTTGCGCGGCGCGCGGCGGGCGATGGTGCGGACCTCGCCGCCGGTGCGCATGGCGGCGCGCAGGGTTTTCGCGGGGTCGACGCCGCCCCGCAGCGCCGCCTGCATCCGGCGGGTGGGCATTGGCTCCACCGGCAGGCGCATCCGTGCCAGCATCCGCTTGGCCTGCGCCATCTCGGCGGTGCTCATCTGCTCGAAATCCAGCGTTTTCAGCTTTTCCTGCGCCGAGGTGGTGAAACTGGCATCAACCTCAATCTGAGTTTCGCCGTCGTCATCGTCTTTGTCCACGTCGAAATCGGGCGCTTCGGCGCCGTCCAGCAGCGCCTCGGCGGCGCGTTTTTCGCCGGCCTGGCCTGCGCGTTCTTCCTGCACCCCGCGGATCGCGGGCAGCATCGCGGCCATCATATGTTCCAGATAGCGCGGATCGCGCCAGTACAGCCGGAAAATCTGGCGAAAGATCACGCGGTGTTCGGGGCGGTTCACGAAACAGGCGTGCAGGGTCCAGTAGAAATCGCGCCGCTCGGTAAAGCCCGCCACCTCGACCGCGCGGATGGCGTCGATGACGCGGCCCGGGCCGATGGGAAGGCCCGCACGGCGCAGGGCGCGGGCGAAATGGGTGATGTTGCCCGCAAGGCGCGGGTTTTCGGGCAGTTCGAGAGGCAGGTGTTCGACCATGCGTCAGCCCCCGGGGGCCAGCCCCCGGTCCCCCGGGATATTTGGGGCCAAAAGAAACATCAGGTGGGTTCCAGGCTGGCGCGGGCCTGATCCAACAGGCGTTTGGCTTCGGAGCCTTGCAGCTTGGCGATGTCGTCCTGGTATTTCAGCACGGCCCCCAGCGTGTCGGCGATGACCTCGGGCGACAGGGTCAGCACGTCCAGCGCCAGCAGGCATTTCGCCCAGTCGATGGTTTCGGCCACGCCCGGTTTCTTGAACAGATCCTCGGTGCGCAGTTGCTGGACAAAGGCCACGACCTCGCGGCTGAGGTTTTCCGCCGCTTCCGGTGCGCGGGCGGTCAGGATGTCCATTTCGCGGGCGAAATCGGGGTAGTCGACCCAGTGGTAGAGACAGCGGCGTTTCAGCGCGTCGTGCACCTCGCGGGTGCGGTTCGAGGTCAGGATGACGATGGGCGGCTCGGGGGCCTTGATGGTGCCCAGTTCGGGGATGGTGACCTGAAAATCACTGAGCGCTTCAAGCAAATAGGCCTCGAACGGCTCGTCGGTGCGGTCAAGCTCGTCGATCAGCAGCACCGGCGCGCCGTTTTCGTCGGGGCGCATGGCGTCCAGCAGCGGGCGTTCGATCAGGAAGTCCTGGCTGAACAGCTCGGCTTGCAGGGCGGCGCGGTCGGCGGTGCCTGCGGCCTCGGCGGTACGGATGGCGATCATCTGGGCGGGAAAGTTCCATTCGTAGACCGCGCTTGAGGCGTCCAGCCCTTCGTAGCATTGCAGGCGGATCAGACGGCGGCCCAAGGCTGCGGCTAGGGCCTTGGCGATCTCGGTCTTGCCCACGCCTGCCTCGCCCTCCAGGAACAGCGGGCGGCCCAGCGACAGGGCCAGGAACACCACCGTGCCCAGCGCGCGGTCACAGACATAGCCCTGATCACCCAGCATCTGCTGCACGGCGTCGATCGAGGTGGGTTTGGTCATCGCTCTCTCCCCTTGTTGCGACAAACGTGCACCGCTGGCCTGTCAGGTCAAGGTCTGGCGCGCGGCCAGCGTTGACGCATGATGTGGCGGATGGCATTATAAGGGCAGCGAAAACAGAGGTTTTGCGGGACGATCACCCTGACAACAACCCGATCAGAGGCGGATAAGGCAGATGAAGCGTGACCAGAGCGGGTCCTGGGCAGGGGCGCACAGATGCGCATAGCAGCCGTAACTTGTGTCAAGAACGAAGGGCCCTTTCTGCTGGAATGGATCGCCTTTCACCGCCTGCTGGGCGTGACGGATTTTCTTTTTTATTCAAACGATTGCACTGATGCGACCGACCGGATGCTGGACGCGTTGCAGGCGCGTGGCATCGTGCGGCACCTGCCCAACCCCGCCGAGGGGCGCAATTACCAGATGGAGGCGTTGAAGGACGCCAAGGGTCAGGACATGATCGCGGGCGCCGACTGGGTCTGGGTCGCGGATGTGGACGAGTTTCTGAACATTCACGTGGGCGACGGCACCATTCCGGCGCTGATCGACGCCTGTGGCAATCCGCAGGCGATCAGCGTGAATTTCCAGTTCTTTGCCAATGACGACGTGGATGCCTACGCGGACCGTCCGGTGATCGAACAGTTCACCCGCAGCCACAATCCCGACCTGTGGTGCGGCGAGACGGCGATCGAGGTGAAAACGCTGGTGCGGGCGGATTTCCCGTTGAAATACTACGGCGCGCACCGCCCGTTTTTCCGCGACAAGCTGCCAAAGGGCAAGCGGCCTGCGTGGACCGATGGGTCGGGTCGGCCTGTGCAGCACCGGTTTCTGGTGGCGGCCAACCCGCGCCGCATCCGCCGGTTTCCGGCCCATGGGTCGCGCAACTTTGCCACGTTGAACCACTATGCGCTGCGGTCGCTGGACAGCTATCTGGTCAAGAATGACCGGGGCGATGTGAACCGCGAGAACCGCGCGTTTGATGACACCTATTGGCGTGAACGCAACGATGCCGCATGGGAAGACACGTCGATCCAGAAGTACCTGCCCGCCCTGCGCCGCGAAATGGCCGCGCTGATGGCCGACGCGGAGATTGCCGCCCTGCATGCCGAAGCGGTCGCCGCCCATATCGCCAAGCGCGACGCATTGCTGGCGCAGCCCGAATACCAACAGATGCAGGCGCAACTGCGCGCCGCGTCAAAGCTGCCGCCGCAAGAACAGGCGCTGATCGCGGCGCTGGGGCTGGAGCCGGTGACATGAGCTTGCGGGTCGTCAATCTGGGCTTGCCCAAGACCGGAACGACGACACTGGCCCGCGCGCTGAAGATGGCGGGGTTCAAGGTGGCCGACCACCGTGTGCGGCCCAAGCAGACCACCGTCAAGTCGCTTCACAATCAGTACGTGGCCGAGCTGCTGTATCGCGGGTATTTCGAGACCGGCGATCCCGGTGCGCATCTGGACCCGTTTGAATGCGTGACGGAAATCAGCCTGCTGCGCGAAGGCAAGTCGCTGTGGCCGCAGATGGATTTCGGCCTGATCGAGGCGATCCGTGCCCATCATCCGGGGGTGAAGTTTCTGGCGTCCACGCGCGATCCGTTCCAGTTGAGCCAGTCGATGCTGGCGTGGTCCGATCTGGGCGTGGCGCGGTTGCCGCAGGCGGGTATTCCCGGCCTGCCCGCAGGCTACGGCGAGACCACCAAGGAACGCGAACAGTGGATCACCGGCCATTATGCGCATTTGCGCGCAATCTTTGCGGGCCGCGACGATTTTCTGGAATATGACGTGGCCGACGCCAAGGCGCGCGACCGCATTTCAACATTTCTGGGCGTGCCCCTGCCGTGGTGGGGCCGCGTGAACAGCAATTCGAACAAAAAGGCGTCATGATGCGCATTCATCTGCATATTGGTCTGGAACAGGTGGGCGCGGACCGTCTGCAATCGGTCATGGCCGACAAACGCGAACAGATGCTGGCCAAGGGCTATCTGTTTCCGCGCAGTCTGGGGCCGAAGAACCACACGCGGCTGTATATGGCGGTCACCGACCCTGCCCATGTGGACCCGCTGCGGTACAACCGTGGTTATATTCCGCAGGACAAACAACAGGTTCTGTATGATGCCGTGGCCAGCGATCTGGCGCGGGATGTGGCGCAGCACAATCCGACCGATCTGATCCTGTCGGCCTCGCAACTGGGGACCAGTCTGGCGCATCCGTCCGAGGTGGCGCGCCTGCACGCGCTGCTGACGCCGCTGTCGGATGACATTCGCATCATCGCCCATGTGGACGAACAGGCCAGCCTGCTGGTGCGCTGGTACGCCGAGCAGATCCTGGAAGGGCGCGGCACGTCGCTGGCACAGGAAATGGCGCTGGCCGGGTCAAAGACGTGGTGGGACGATTGTCTGGCCGCCGCCCCCGTGATCGACCCGCAGGCGGGGGTGTTCATGGAAAATCAGGCCGCCCCCTTCTGGCTGGATTATCAGCGGCTGGTGTCCCATTGGGAGGGCAGCTTTGGCGCGGGCAGCGTGACCTTGCGGCCCTATGATGCCGACGGGTTTGCCGCCGATACGGTTACGGATGAAATCCGCGCGATGTTCGGGATTGACGCGGTGCTGGGCAAGGCCACGCCCGACACGGTGCCTGTGCCCACCTCTGCCGCGGCGCTGACGCGCGGGCGGCAGATGAATGCGCTGTTGTTGCAGGTTCTGGCCGACCGCAAACGCATTTTGCCGCGCCAGTTGTGGCGGTCGTTTATCAATGAAATCAACGTGGACGGCGACCCTGTTGATGTGGCGTCGCTGTCGGCCATCTCGAAAACCTTTGCCACGGGCAACACCGCCTTGCTGAAAACGCAACCGGCGCTGAGCAAGGACACGTTCCGCAAACCCCGCGCCAAGGGCACATGGGAGGAAGCGGACCCCAAGTTCGGCTTTCGGGCCACGCAGTACCTGCTGGGGTTCATGTGGCGCATCGACAAGGCGACCCGCGAAGAGCGCAAGACCAAGGGGGCCGATCTGGATGCCGCCAAGGCCACCAAATCGCCCAAGGGTGCGGCGCAGGCCGCAGCACCTGCGCCCAAGTCCGACGGGCTGACCGAGGTTGCGCGCAAGCTGATGCCGCCCCTGGCGATCCAGAACTTTGACAAGCTGAAGAATTCGTCCTTTGCCCCGCACAACAAGCTGGGGTCGGTGGACGAGGAGCAGCTTGCCGCAGCCTTTGCCGAAATCCCCCCGCGCGACCTGCACCCCGGCAGCAGCGGCAACGTGATCGTCGGCTGCATGAAGAACGAAGCACCCTATATCGTGGAATGGGTCGCCTATCACCGCGCCATGGGCGTGGATAATTTCCTGATCTACACCAACGGTTGCGAGGACGGGACCAGCGAAATCCTGGATCGTCTGCAAGAGATGGGCGTTCTGCAACACCGCAACAACGACGGCTGGAAGGGCAATTCGCCCCAGCAATACGCGCTGAATCAGTCGCTGAAAGAACCGGTGATCAAGAACGCCGACTGGATCATTCACATCGATGTGGACGAATTCATGAACGTGCGCACCGGCAACGGCACGCTTCAGGATTTCTTTGACGCGGTGCCCGATGCGACCAACGTGGCGATGACATGGCGGCTGTTCGGGCACAACGGGGTGACCGATCTGGCGGATGACTTCGTGATCGACCAGTTCGACCATTGCGCGCCGAAATACTGCCCCAAGCCGCACACGGTCTGGGGCTTCAAGACCATGTTCAAGAACATCGGCGCCTATGAGAAAATCAGTTGCCACCGCCCCAACAAGCTGGACGAGGCGTTCAAGAAGACGGTGAAATGGGTCAACGGCTCGGGCAAGGACATGACCAAGGAAGCCGCCGAAAACGGCTGGCGGTCGTCGAAAAAATCCATTGGCTACGATCTGTTGCAGCTTAATCATTATGCGCTGCGGTCGGCAGAAAGCTTCCTGATCAAACGCCAGCGCGGGCGCGCGCTGCACGTGGACCGGTCTATCGGGATCAACTACTGGATTCGCATGGACTGGTCCGATTTCCGCGACATCACCATCAAACGCAACCTGCCGCGCCTGCGCGCGGAATACGACCGGTTGATGCAGGACGACATCCTGCGCGGCTGGCACCAGAAGGGTCTGGACTGGCACAAAGCCAAAGCCGAAGAGCTGCACGCCATGCCCGAATTCGAGGACCTGTATCAACAGGCGCTTGAAGTGAAGCTGACAGAGGTCGAGCGGGTGGCTTATGCCCTTGCTTTGGATATGGAGAGCTAACGATGGACGGCACCACAGACGTTGCAAACACCGCCCAGCCCAGCATCAAATCGCGCGGGCTGCGCTTTCCCAAGGCGGCGTTCATGACGCCGGCGATGCGCACCGCGCTGCGCAAGGACATTTATGAAAACACGCTGGTCACGGCCTGCAACCGCACCGCCCTGCCCGAGGACACGGTTCTGGACATCGGGGCCGGGATCGGCGCGGTGTCTGCCACGCTGGCCAAGCAGCAGACCGTCAAAATGGTTCATGCGGTCGAGGCGAACCCCGAACTGGCCACCTATCTGACCAATATGTTCGCGCTGAACGGCATCGAGAACGCCAGCGTGATTTCGGGCGCTTTGGGCAAACGCAAAAGCACCGCCGATTTCCACGTGCGCAAGAACCCCGCCCTGTCATCGCTGACCGTGCGCGAGGACAGTCCGGCCGGTGTGATCGAAAAGATCGAGGTGCACAACGCCAGGGCGCTGATCAAGGATCTGGCGCCCACGGTCATCGTCATCGACATCCAGGGCTCCGAGGCCGAGCTGATCCCAGATCTGGACCTCAGCGGCCTGCGCGCTGCGGTGGTCAAGCTGCACCCCAAATGGATCGGCCCCGAAGGTGTGAACGCGGTCTTTGCCGCGATGATGGAGGCGGGCCTGAACTATAACGCGCGCGGCTCGAACGGCAAGGTCGTGTCGTTCCGCAGGACCTGGCCCACCGCGTGAACATCCTTGCCGTCTTATGCGTCCGCAACGAGGCGGCGTTCCTGCTGGAATGGCTGGCGCACCACCGCGCCTGCGGGTTCACGCATTTTCTGGTGTTCTCGAACGATTGCGACGACGGCACCGATGTGATGCTGGACGCGCTGGCCGTTCAGGGCTGGCTGACGCACATCCGCAACGACGGCCCCTATGACAAGGGCGGCATCCAGTTCACCGCCCTGAAACACGCGCAAAAGCTGGACGTGGTGCAACAGGCCGACTGGATCTTGCCGCTGGATGTGGACGAATTCGTCAACATTCACGTGGGCGACGGCACCGTGCCCGCGCTGCTGGACGCCCTGCCCGACGCCACCGCGATCACGCTGACGTGGCGGCTGTTCGGCAATGGCGATCACATCCGCTACAAGGACGCGCCGGTCACGCGTTTGTTCACCAAATGCGCGCCTGCGGTGCTGCACTGGCCGTGGCGCGCGTCGATGTTCAAGACGCTGTACAAAAACGATGGCACCTACCGCAAACTGGGCGTCCATCGCCCGCGCAACCCTGACACGGCGCGGCTGGATCACGCGCGCTGGTTCGACGGTGAAGGCCGCGAACTGGACACCCAGTTCAAGACCAAGCGATTGTTCAGCAATTTCGGCCAGCCCAACTATGCGCTGGTGCAGTTGAACCACTATCCGCTGGGTGCGATGGAAAGCTATGTGATGAAGGCCGACCGGGGCCGCGCGGTGCATTCCGATCACGTGCTGGGGCTGGATTACTGGGTCGAGCGGAACTTTTGTTCCGACAGCGACACCAGCATCGCCCGCATGTCCCCCGCCAGCACGCCAATTCTGGAGAGCCTGAAAGCCGATCCGGTGCTGGGCCCCCTACACCAACAGGCCGTCGCATGGCGGCACGCCCGTTTCGACGCGCTGATGCAGCAAGAACCGTTTCGCGCGCTGTTTGGCCGCCTGCTGATGGCGGGTCACACCCGCCCGGTGTCGCCACGCGCCGCGCGGTTCATGGTGCAATACGCCAATCGCGCCCGCCGCACCGGTGCCAAAGCCGCAACAAAGGCACAGCAGTAGCTTCAAATTTCCGCAATTTTGCCGTATTGGGCCGATAGCTCTGCGCCCAAACACGCGTGGAAAACCCGCGCCACCCTGGTTCCGAGGCCCCCGATGCACGACACGATCGAGACATTCAACGCCGAGCTTTCCGGCCTTGCCAAGGGCGAATGGCTGACCAAGCTGGCAGGTATCGCCGAGGAACAGGGCTATTTCGAACCGCTTGGCCCGCGCCATTTTTCGGCCTTTGTTGAAAAAGGCACCACGCTGCTGGTCACATTCGAGACGATCCAGGGAATGCGCGTGCTGTCCGAATCCGCGGTGCCGCTGGGCTGGAACATGGTGCGCGATCATGGCTGGTCGCATCTGTGCGTGGCCTCGGACGGCGACACATGGTTTCGCGATGATGCGCTTTATGCCTATTTCGACCGGCTGGTCGACGACGGCTTTTTTGACGAATTCGAAACAGTGCTGTTTTACGGGGCCGGCCCCTGCGGCTATGCGGCGGCGGCCTATTCGGTCGCGTCGCCCGGTGCGCGCGTGGTGGCGATCCAGCCGCAGGCGACGCTGGACGCCCGCGTCACCGAATGGGACGACCGTTTTGTCGACATGCGCCGCACCGATTTCACCGCACGCTACGGCTATGCGCCCGACATGCTGGACGCGGCGGCGCGCGCCTTTGTCATCTATGACCCGCGCGAAAACCTGGACGCGATGCACGCCGCCCTGTTCACCCGCGCCAACGTGCACAAGCTGCGCACGCGCCATCTGGGCGATGCGATCCAGACCAACATGATGGAAATGGACCTGCTGAAACCGCTGCTGGAGCAGGCCGCAAACGGCACCTTGGACGACGCCAGCTTTGCCACGCTGTGGCGCGCGCGCCGCGCCTATCCGCCCTATCTGCGCAACCTGCTGTCGGCGCTGGAAATCGACAACCGCGCGCCGCTGATCCGGGGCCTGTGCACCAATGTCACCAGCCGCATGAACGCCCCCCGCTTTGCCCGCAAGCTGAAAGAACTGACCAACTGACGCTGGTGCGCTGCCGCGCCGCGTGCTAACGGCAGGGCATGACAAAGACCCTTGCGATCCGCCGCCCCGATGACTGGCACCTGCACCTGCGCGATGGCGCAATGATGCGGGCCGTTTTGCCGCAAACCGCCGCCCATTTCGCCCGTGCGATCATCATGCCCAATCTGGTGCCGCCCGTGGTCACCGGCGCACAGGCCGCGGCCTATCGTGACCGGATCATGGCCGCCCTGCCCGAGGGCATGGATTTCACCCCGCTGATGACGCTGTACCTGACCGAGGACACGGATGCCGCCGATGTGGCTGCCGCCCATGCCTCGGGGTTGGTCAAGGCGGTCAAGCTGTACCCCGCCGGGGCCACCACCAATTCCGCCTCGGGCGTGGCGAACTTTGACCACGTGCGCCCGGTGCTGGAGAAAATGGCCGAGATCGGCCTGCCGCTGTGCGTCCACGGCGAGGTCACCGATGCGGATATCGACATTTTCGACCGCGAGGCGGTGTTCATCGACCGCGTTCTGGACCCGATCCGGCGCGCGACGCCGGGGCTGCGGGTGGTGATGGAGCATATCACCACATCAGACGCCGTGGACTATGCCAGCGCACAGGACGACAGCTTGGGTGCGACGATCACCACGCACCATCTGGTGATCAACCGCAACCACATCCTGGCCGGTGGCATCAAACCGCATTATTACTGCCTGCCCGTCGCCAAACGCGAAACGCATCGCCTTGCCCTGCGCCGCGCCGCCACATCCGGCAACGCGCGCTTCTTCCTGGGCACAGACAGCGCGCCGCACACCGACGCCAACAAGCTGCTGCCCTGCGGCTGTGCCGGCTGCTTTACCGCGCCCAACACCATGTCGATCCTGGCGCAGGTGTTTGAACAGGACGGCGCGCTGGACCAGCTTGAGGCGTTCACCTCGCTGAACGGCCCCGCCTTCTACGGCCTGCCCGCCAATGACACCACGCTGACCCTGACCAAAACCACCCCGACCTACCCCACACACATCGACACCGAAGACGGCCCCGTGACCGTGTTCGACCCCGCGATGCCGCTGGACTGGTCCGTGACCTGACCTTCATCTTGCCCGATAAACTCCCGCCGGAGGCTCCCGCAGCTTCGGCACGCTCAACCGCCCAAGGATGCACGCCATGATCCCCACCAGCTTTCCCGACGCCGCCGAAATGGCCCGCCTGACCGCCCGCATGTTGCTTGAGATCGAAGCCGTGCACCTGAACGCCAAGGACCCGTTCACGCTGGCCTCGGGCCTGCCCAGCCCGACCTATATCGACTGTCGCAAGCTGATCTCTTATCCGCGCATCCGGTCGACGCTGATGGATTTCCTGACCGTCACCGTCATGCGCAACGCAGGCTTCGAGGCGTTCGACAACGTCGCGGGCGGCGAAACCGCCGGCATCCCCTTTGGCGCGCTGGTGGCCGAGCGGATGGCCCTGCCCATGACCTATGTACGCAAAAAGCCCAAAGGGTATGGCCGCAACGCCCGCATCGAGGGTGTGATGACGCCCGGCCAGCGCGTTCTGCTGGTCGAGGATCTGACCACAGACGGCGGATCGAAGCTGTCTTTTGTTGATGCGATTCGCGAAACCGGCGCCACCTGCGGGCACACGGCGGTGATCTTTTACTATGGCATCTTCCCCGAAACCGAAAAGACCTTGGGCGATCATGGGGTTGCGCTGCACCACCTGTGCACATGGTGGGACGTGCTGGCCGAAGCCAAGGCCCAAGGCACCTTTGACGCGGCCACCCTGGAAGGCGTCGAAGCGTTCCTGAACGACCCGCGCGGCTGGCAAGAGGCACATAAAAAGGCGTAAATCCGCCACATCATCTGGTTTAGGGCACTGCATTTGCCCACCAGATGATGTAGACTGCCCCCCAGACCAAGGTTATCCACAGGATTTCCAGATTGCCTGCGCTGCACGGTGCCGTCTAAGACAGGACACCCGCGCGAGCCGGGTCAATAATCGGGGTGAGCAATGAACGAGATCAGCAGTTTTCAAAACGGCACGCCTGAGGTTCAGGCCGCCGAAACCATGCCGCATTCCATCGAGGCCGAACAGCAGCTTCTGGGTGCGATCCTGACCAACAACGACATCTACGACCGCGTGGCGTCGATCATCGGGCCGCACCATTTCTACGATCCCGTGCACGCGCGCATCTATGACATCGCCTCGGCCCGTATTGCCAAGAACAACCTGGCCTCGCCGGTGACGCTCAAGGCGTTCATGGAAGACGACGAGGGCCTGAAAGAGCTGGGCGGCCCCGCCTATCTGGCCCGTCTGGCCGGTGCTGCGATCAGCGCCTTTGCGGTGCGCGACTATGCGCAGATGATCTATGATCTGGCGGTGCGCCGCGATCTGATCCTGCTGGGCCGCGACATCAGCGCCAAGGCGGCCAAGGTCGATGTATCGTCCGAGCCGCGCGAACAGATCGTCGAGGCGGAACAGCAACTGTACAAGCTGGCCGAACAGGGCCAGACCGAAAGCGGGTTCCAGTCGTTCCTGAAGGCGGTGACCGATGCGGTGAACGTCGCCAACGCCGCCTACCAGCGCGAGGGTGGCTTGTCGGGTGTCTCGACCGGGTTGATCGACATGGACAAGAAGCTGGGCGGCTTGCACCGGTCGGACCTTCTGATCCTTGCGGGGCGTCCGTCGATGGGCAAAACCTCGCTGGCGACCAACATCGCGTTCAACGTGGCCAAGGCGTACAAACGCGGGCTGCTGCCCGACGGGTCAGAGGGCGCGATTGATGGCGGCGTGGTGGGCTTTTATTCGCTGGAGATGAGCGCCGAACAGTTGGCCGCGCGTATCCTGTCCGAAGCGTCCGAAGTGCCATCCGAACAGATCCGCCGCGGTGACATGACCGAGGCCGAGTTCCGCCGCTTCGTGGACGCGGCCAAGTCGCTGGAGGCCTGTCCGCTTTATATCGACGACACGCCTGCCCTGCCGATCAGCCAGCTTGCGGCGCGCGCGCGGCGGCTGAAACGGACGCACGGGCTGGACGTGCTGATGGTCGACTATCTGCAACTGGTGCGCGGCACCGGCAAATCGGAAAACCGGGTGAACGAGATTTCCGAGATCACCATGGGTCTGAAAGCCATCGCCAAGGAGCTGGACATTCCGGTGATCGCCCTGTCGCAGTTGTCACGCCAGGTGGAAAGCCGCGAAGACAAGCGCCCGCAATTGTCGGACCTGCGGGAATCGGGTTCGATCGAACAGGACGCCGACGTGGTGATGTTCGTGTTCCGCGAGGAATACTACAAGGAACGCGAAAAGCCCGGCGATCACGATCTGGAAGCGATGGCCAAGTGGCAGGAAGAAATGGAACGCCTGCACGGCCGCGCCGAGGTCGTCATTGGCAAGCAGCGTCACGGGCCGATCGGCACCGTCGAGCTGAGCTTTGAGGGTCGGTTCACCCGCTTTGGCAACCTTGTGCAGCCGTGGCAGCAAAACAGCGGCGAGCAGGAGTTTTAGGGGGAGCCTTAGGGTTTCTGCGGCTTACGGTTTTGAGTTCGGCTGCGCTGGACTTTGCCAATGCGCACCAAAGCCCGGAATCAAGGTGCAAAGCACCGCCGGCCTCTCGGTGTTCGCAAAGCGAACACCTGCCGGCAACACATTGCTTTGCAATGTGTGAGAGGCAGCGCCCGACCGCCCGTCACGCCGGAGGCGTGCCTAAAACAATCGGCGCACCTTCGGTGCGACGGGCGGGCGCTGCCCTTTGTGGCAAGGTCGCACTTATTCACCGCCTATTCCGCCTTCCCCGACACCTTGGGCGGACGTTACACCTTGACCTCGGACCCAAACATGGCACAACCCCGCGCATGACATCAGCGACTTTGACAATCGACACCGGCGCCATCGCGCGAAACTGGCAATCCCTGGACGCGCGCACCGAAGTGGAAACCGGCGCCGTGGTCAAGGCCAACGGCTATGGCTTGGGCGCGCCTGTCGTCGCCCGTGTGCTGGCCCGCGCGGGCTGCCGCAGCTTTTTCGTGGCCACCGCAGACGAGGGCGCGACCCTGCGCGCCGCCCTGGGCCAAGGGCCTGCGATCTATGTGTTTTCCGGCCATATGGACGGCGACACCGGTGCCATCCGCGAGGGGCGTCTGACGCCGCTGCTGAACTCGGTTGACCAGATGCTGCGCCACGTCGAGGCGCTGCCTGGATCGCCCTTTGGCTTGCAAATGAACACCGGCATGAACCGGCTGGGGATGCAGGCATCGGAATGGTCGGCGCTGCGTGACATCGCCGTGGCACAACGCCCCGGCCTGATCATTTCGCATCTGGCCTGCTCGGACGAGCCGGACCACGAGATGAACGCGTTCCAATTGCGCCAGTTCCGCGAGATGACCGACGGCATCGACGCGCCGCGCTCGCTGGCCGCGACCGGTGGGACGTTGCTGGGCGAGGATTACCATTTCGACCTGTGCCGCCCCGGTGTCGGCCTGTTCGGCGGCCTGCCCTATGCCCAGGCCGAGGCGGTCGTGACGCTGGACGCCCCTGTCATTCAGGTGCGCGATGTGGCGGCGGGCGAATCCGTGGGCTACGGCAATATGTGGATCGCACAGCGCCCCTCGCGCATTGCGACGATTTCGGCAGGCTACGCCGACGGTCTGATCCGCGCCATGGGCAACGGGGCCGGCGCGCATGTTTACGCGGACGACACCGCCCTGCCCATCGTGGGCCGCGTGTCGATGGACCTGATCACCGTGGATGTCACCGATCTGGGCCATGACCCTGCGCATCTGCAACTGCTGGGCGCGCACCAGACGGTGGACGATCTGGCCACGGCTGCGGGCACCATCGGGTACGAAGTGCTGACCTCGCTGGGCCATCGTTACGCCCGCCGGTATACCGAGTGAGGTTTCTGGCCGCCATCGGGGCCACGGTTCTGGGCCTGTTGGGCGCCGTCGGGCGCGTGACGCTGTATGCGGTGCAAACGCTGGGCCATCTGCTGCGCCCGCCCTTCTATTTCCGTGAGCTTGCGATTGCGCTGCTGAACATCGGCTGGCTGTCGCTGCCCGTGGTTGGCCTGACCGCAATTTTTACCGGCGGCGCGCTGGCCTTGCAGATTTACGCAGGCGGCGCACGCTTCAACGCCGAAGCGGTGGTGCCACAGATTGTCGCCATCGGCATGGTGCGCGAACTTGGCCCCGTGCTGGTGGGCCTGATGATCGCCGCGCGCGTCACATCGTCGATTGCCGCCGAGATTGCGACGATGAAGGTGACCGAACAGATCGACGCGCTGGTGACGCTTTCGACCCATCCGATGAAATACCTGACCGTGCCGCGCGTGCTGGCCGCAACCCTTGTGGTGCCACTGCTGGTGGCGGTGGGCGACGTGATCGGCATTGCCGGCGGCTGGGCCGTGGCCACGGGCACGCTGGGCTTCAACCCGGCGGCCTATCTGAAAAACACCGTGAATTTCCTGGAACTGCGCGACATCATCTCGTCGCTGGCCAAGGGCGGCGTGTTCGGCTTTATCGCGGCCCTGATGGGCTGCTATTTCGGCATGAACTCGGGCCGTGGGGCCCAAGGCGTTGGCCGCGCCACCAAGGGCAGCGTCGAGGCCGCCGCGATCCTGATCCTGGCCGCCAACTTCGTGCTGACGGGGGTGTTTTTCTCGCTATGATCACGCTTGAGAATGTCCACAAATCCTTTGGCAGCAACCACGTCCTGCGCGGTGTGAACCTGCATGTGCCCAAGGGCACGTCGATGGTGATCATCGGCGGGTCGGGCACCGGGAAATCCATCACCATCAAGGCGGTGCTGGGTCTGGTCACGCCCGACCAAGGCCGCATCACGGTGGATGGCACCGACATCACCCGCACCGACCGCGACGCGTTTCTGGCGCGCTTCGGGATGCTGTTCCAGGGGGCTGCCCTGTTCGACAGCTTGCCGGTCTGGCAAAACGTCGCCTTCCGGCTGCTGCGCGGATCGCTGAAACGCCCCCGCGATCAGGCCCGCGCGATTGCCATCGAGAAACTGCGCCGTGTCGGCCTGACCGAGGACGTGGCCGACCGCCTGCCCGCCGAGCTGTCGGGCGGTATGCAAAAGCGCGTAGGGCTGGCCCGCGCCATCGCCGCCGACCCCGAGATCATCTTTTTCGACGAACCAACCACCGGACTTGATCCGATCATGGCGGGCGTGATCAACGACCTGATCCGCGAAATCGTGACTGAGATGGGCGCCACAGCCGTGACCATCACCCACGACATGTCGTCGGTGCGCGCCATTGCCGACAACGTGGCCATGCTGCACGAGGGCGTGATCAAATGGACCGGCCCGGTGGCCGAAATGGACGCCGCAGGTGACCCTTACGTCGATCAGTTCATCCACGGTCGCGCCACGGGGCCCATCGCCGCCGTGCGCTAAAGGATGAGCCTCGACCTCGTCCTGAATATCGTTTTCTGTCTTGGCACGGGCAGCTTTGTGCTGGTGTCGGTTTACCGGCTTCAGACCAAGCTGAACCTGGCGCACTGGCCCGACCACTGGTACGGCACCCTTCTTTTCAGCACAATCCTTGCCTGCATTGTCCTGCTGATGCAGTTGGACTTTTACGGGCTGAACCCTGTGCGCCCGATCTACAACGCCATTCTGGACCTGCTGCCGTTTTGATATAATCTGCGGGCGATGACGCCGTTTTCAGACAACGCCCTGTTTGCAATCACTCTTGCGCTGCTGGCGTTGGGTCTGTTCGCGCTGCTGGCGCGCCTGCGCCCTGACCTGCCGTGGCCCTTGCGCCTGATGCTGACGACCATCGGCACCCAAGGACTGTTCCTGCTGTCCGTGCTGTTTGGACTGGACCAGACGCCCCCGCTCGAGACGGTTCTGGTGGCGCTGTCGGATCTTGTCGGCTTTGACTGGCCGCAGACACAGTGGTTCTAGCCCCCTTGCGCTGGCTTGACTTGGCGCCCGGGCGGCGCACAAGATCATGCGATGTATCTGCTTGCTTTCATTGCTGCCGTGGTTGGCCTGATCCTTGGACTTATCGTCTGTTTTGTTTTGCAGGTTCTGCGCTATGGCCCCGATGATCCGAACTGGCAGTATGACGAACTGCTTTACGAGGGGATTGTCATCCTATGCGCGATCGGGACCGTGGTCGTCGTCCTGTTGAACGAAGCCAGCGTCCTGTCGTTCGTGTCACGGGTCTGGACCGCCGCATTGACCTTGATGGGAATCTGCCCCACCTGCCTGTGACCCGTGCCTTGGGCGCATCCCTGACCTTCGCAAAAGAAAGCAATTTGCCAATCTCATGCACCGCTGGATCAACCTGTCCCTGCTTGTCCTGTTTCCGCTGTCCTGGTTCGCCCCGCTGGTGCGTGCAGGGCTGTTGCCGCTGTTCGGCCTGTCCGAAATCAGCGTGATGACCGGCCTGCAATCGCTGTGGGCGTCGGATGTGTTTCTGGCGCTGGTGGTCACCGTATTTGCCTTGTTTGCGCCCTATCTGAAAACCATTGGCCTGGCGCTGCTGCACTGGAACCTGCTCAGCGCGCGGTGTCTGCCGGCCTTGCATGTGCTGGGCAAACTGGCGATGGCCGACGTCTTCCTGATCGCGCTGTATATCGCCCTGACCAAGGGCATCGGCGTTGGCCGGATCGAAGTCGCGTGGGGGCTGTACCTGTTCACGGCGTGTATTTTTGCATCGCTGTGGGTCGGGTTGCGCACGAAACAATCCGGTCAGGACACGGGTATTGCTTCGAAAAGCGAAACAGATGCCGCTGATTTGCCACAATACAGCCCCGCTAAAATCAAGTGAAGAAAGCCGGGAACAAAATTTTCGCTTAGCGGTTACCCCTGTATCGGCGTATAGTTGCCGATAAGATGGTTTTCTGGGGGGAAGACATTTGACAGCTTCAATCGGCGCGCTTGCCTACCTGATCCGATTCCTCATGCAACGGGCCGCACTGGCCTTTTTCGCACTGACCGCACTTGGGTTGCTGGCGGCAACAGGGATGGCCGCGACGGGACGGTGGCCATGGATCGACCTGCCCCTGTCGTGGAATGGCGCACCTGTCCCCGATGCGGGCATGTACGCCCAGATCGCGCTGACCGTCTTTGCTGTCTGCCTGTGCTTTTTCCTGCCCAGTGCCCGCCGCACCATGCAGCTTGAAAATGCCCACCGCGATTTTTCGATCAACATGACCGACATCACCCGCGCCTATGGGGCCGTCCATGCCGCCGACCGCGGCGATGCGTTCCGCTTTTCCACCGAATTCGACGCCGTGCGCGAGCGTCTGGCGTACCTGCGCGATCACCCCGACCTAAGCTCGCTCGAACCTGCGCTGCTGGAAGTGGCCGCGCAAATGTCCCACATTTCCAAGGAACTGGCCGAGGTTTATTCCGACGAACGGGTCAACCGCGCCCGCAGCTTCCTGGAACAGCGCCAGTACGAGGTCGACCAGTTCAACAGCCGGCTGGACCACGCCAAATCCGTCAGCGCCGAATTCAGACACTGGCTGACCAATGTCGAGCTGGAAGAGGCCGTCGCCGCCGCCCAACTGGACCGCCTGCGCGCCGAAATGCGCGAGGTGCTGCCAGAGCTTGGCCTTGAAACCATCGTGGCCACCGACAACACCGTCACCAAAATGGTGCCCAAAGCCGCCGAATAGCCCGCCCGTCTTCATCTTGCCAAATAAACTCCGGGGGAGACGCGCAGCGTCGGGGGCTGGCCCCCTTCTGCCATCTCAATTCCCGCTCAGTCGCATTTACCTTTTGACGCCCCCGCCCGCGTCAGGCACATCAGGGCAATGGCAAAATCACCCTCATTCACCTGCACCGCCTGTGGTGCCACGCATACCAAATGGTCCGGGCGCTGCGATGCCTGTGGCGACTGGAACACCATCGTCGAGGATGTGGGCCTGTCCGCAGGCGGCAAAAAGTCCCTTGGGGCCAATCGCGGCTCGGCCATCACGCTGACCGACCTGCAAACCGAGGAATCACCGCCCCCCCGCACCCATTCCGGCATTGACGAGCTGGACCGCGTGCTGGGCGGCGGCCTTGTGCCCGCCTCGGCGCTGCTGGTGGGCGGCGATCCGGGCATCGGCAAATCGACCCTGCTGTTGCAGGCCGCAGCCGAGTTTGCCCGCGCCGGGGTCAAAACCATCTATGTCAGCGGCGAAGAGGCCACAGCGCAGGTGCGGATGCGCGCCAAACGTCTGGGCCTGTCCGACGCGCCGGTGCAACTGGCGTCGGAAACCAACCTGCGCAACATCCTGACCACGCTCGAGGCGGAAAAACCCGGCCTTGCGATCATCGATTCGATCCAGACCATGTGGTCCGACACCGTCGACAGTGCCCCCGGATCGGTCAGTCAGGTGCGGTCGGCGGCACACGAGCTGACGACCTTTGCCAAACGCAAGGGCGTGTCGGTGATTCTTGTCGGTCACGTCACCAAGGACGGCCAGATCGCAGGCCCCCGCGTGGTGGAACATATGGTCGACACGGTGCTGTATTTCGAAGGCGAGCGCGGCCACCAGTTCCGCATCCTGCGCGCGGTCAAGAACCGCTTTGGCCCTGCGGATGAAATCGGTGTGTTCGAAATGACCGGTCGCGGGCTGGAACAGGTCACCAACCCCTCGGCGCTGTTCCTGTCCGAGCGTGGCAAACCCAGCGCCGGATCGGTGGTGTTTGCCGGCATCGAAGGCACCCGCCCCGTGCTGGTCGAATTGCAGGCGCTGGTCGCCCCCTCGCCCCACAGCCAACCGCGCCGCACGGTCGTGGGCTGGGATGGCGGGCGGCTGGCGATGATCCTCGCGGTGCTCGAAGCCCGCTGCGGCATCCCCTTTGCGGGGCTTGATGTGTACCTGAACGTCGCCGGTGGCATGAAAATATCCGAACCCGCCGCCGATCTGGCCGTCGCTGCCGCCCTGCTGAGTGCGCGGGAAGACGCCGCCCTGCCCGAAGGGGCGGTTGTTTTTGGCGAAATCAGCCTCTCGGGCGCCCTGCGCCCCGCGCCGCAAACCGAAAACAGGTTGAAAGAGGCGCAAAAACTTGGTTTTACCACCGCACTTGCCCCGTCAGGCGGCAAGGCCATCGAGACATCCGGGATCAAGGTGCAGCAAATGCAAGACTTGACCAGTTTCGTGGGTGAAGTATTTGGCGCAGGTTAACGCCGCACAGACAAGGAACGGATGATGGACGGTTTCACAATCATTGACGGCGTGGTGGCCGTCGTCATCATCCTGTCGGCGCTGCTGGCCTACGGGCGCGGCATCGTGCGCGAGATCATGGCGATTGCCGGCTGGATTGCCGCGGCCATTCTGGCGTTTCTGTTTGCCCCGCAGGTCGAACCGCTGGTCCGTGAAATCCCCGTTGTGGGTGAATTTCTGGCCGACAGTTGCGAACTTAGCGTGATCGGGGCCTTTGCGCTGGTCTTTGCCGTGGCGCTGATTGTCGTGTCGCTGTTCACCCCGCTGTTTTCCTCGCTGGTGCAACGCTCGGCCCTGGGCGGCGTGGATCAAGGGCTGGGCTTTCTGTTCGGCGTGGCGCGCGGCATCCTGTTGGTGATCGTCGCCTTCTTTGTCTACGACACCGTGATCACCGGCCAGGAATTCACCATCGTCGACGAAAGCCGGTCCGCCGCCGTGTTCGGTCGCTTTACCGACGACATCCAGGACCGCAAACCCGAACAGGCCCTTGGCTGGATCACCCGCCAGTACGAAGGTCTGGTCGGCACCTGCGAACAATAATGCAAACAGCGCACCCCGCCCCGTCCCCTTCAGGGTTGTACGGGGGGGCCTGCGCGCCTAGATGTGACATACACGCACCGCATTGTGCTGCCGGAAACGGGTTAATTTGGCACAATTCACCCACACGTTCACAATCTCATAACTATTTCGGCCCAAGGGCGTGACACCACGTCATGGCCCCAGTATCAGACCCCTGACCAACCCCAGATTCGGAGCCAACCGCCCGTGACTGAATGCATGATGCCACCCGCACATCCTTTTGATGACGACAAGCTGAAAGAAGAATGCGGGGTTTTTGGTGTAATCGGCACCCAAGATGCCTCGAACTTCGTGGCCCTTGGCCTGCACGCGCTACAGCACCGAGGACAGGAAGCCGGCGGTATCGTCAGCCATGACGCCGAGCTTGGCTTTCAATCCGCCCGCCGCTTTGGCTATGTGCGCGACAATTTCACCAGCCAGAAGATCATGGAAACCCTGCCCGGCCCGCTGGCCATCGGCCACGTCCGCTATTCGACCTCGGGCAACAAGGGCCAGACCGCGATCCGCGACGTGCAGCCGTTCTTTGGCGAATTCGCCATGGGCGGGGCGGCGATTGCCCACAACGGCAACATCACCAACGCCAACGCTCTGCGCCGTGAACTGATCGAGCGCGGCTCGATCTTTCAGTCGTCATCCGACAGCGAATGCATCATCCACCTGATGGCGCGCAGCCTGCAACGCAACATCCCCGAACGCATGGAAGACGCCCTGCGCCGGGTCGAGGGCGCGTTTTCCATCGTTGCCATGACCCGCACCAAGCTGATTGGCGTGCGCGATCCGCTTGGCGTGCGCCCGCTGGTGCTGGGCCGCGTCGGCGATGGCTGGGCGCTCAGCTCGGAAACCTGCGCGCTGGACATCATCGGTGCCGAGTTTGTGCGCGAGATCGAACCGGGCGAAATGGTGGTGATCACCGACAAGGGCGTCGAAAGCCAGTTTCCCTTCCGCCGTGTCGCCCCGCGTTTCTGTATCTTTGAACACGTCTATTTCTCGCGCCCCGACAGCATTCTGGGCGGGCGCAGCGTGTACGAGACCCGCGAAAACATCGGCCGCGAGCTGGCCAAGGAATCGCCGGTGGACGCCGATCTGGTCTGCCCCGTACCGGACAGCGGCACGCCGGCGGCCATCGGCTTCAGCCTGCAATCGGGCATTCCCTATGCGATGGGGATCATCCGCAACCAATACATGGGCCGCACGTTCATCGAACCGACCGAGCAGATCCGCAACATGGGTGTGCGTCTGAAACTGAACGTGAACCGCGCGCTGATCAAAGGCAAACGTGTCATTCTGGTCGACGATTCCGTGGTCCGTGGCACCACCAGCCGCAAGATCAAGGAAATGATCCTGGACGCCGGTGCCGCCGAGGTCCACTTCCGCATCGCGAGCCCCCCGACCGCCTGGCCCTGCTTCTACGGCGTCGACACGCCCCAGCGCGAAAAGCTGCTGGCCGCCACCATGTCCGAGGACGAGATGCGCGAACATCTGGGCGTCGATTCGCTCAAGTTCATCTCTTTGGACGGCCTCTATCGCGCCGTGGGCGAGGCCGAAGGCCGCAACAAAAGCTGCCCGCAGTATTGCGACGCCTGTTTCTCCGGCGAATATCCGGTGAAACCGTCGGACATGCTGGAAAAAGGCTTCGAGATGAAAGCGGCGGAATAACCCCGCCGCTTCGTCTTGCCAGATAAGGGTGCGGGGGCGGTGCCCCTGCCGTCATACTGGCGGCGGCTCGACCTCAGATCACTTTGATCTTCTCGTCATGAATGGAAAACCGGACGGTCACTCAGCAGGTGCTAGTGGCGGGTTTGAGCCCTCTGCGCATTTCCCAAGCGCGGAATCGAGGCCGCAGGCCGCCGCGCATCATGCCTTAGGCATGTCTGCGACATGACGGGCCGTCCGCCGGCACGGCGATTTGGCTGCTGTTGTGCGTTCCCGCCAGCTAGGATGTGCTTGGCTACCATAAAGTGCCAGACACCAAGGTTGGATCGCCGCACCACGGCCCGACGATGCACGGCTTCTCACTCCAATTCAAACGGCAGCAAAATCCCGTACCGAAGACCTAGCCCCATATCACACATATGACCCGGTATAGATCACTTCAGCACCCCCACCCCTTTGCTGCCAACATCTGTCAGCAAACCGTGCTAACCTGCCCTTCATGGACCCGTTCACCCAGATCACCGCCCAATGGCCCGCACCCGCGCGCGCCCGTTTCGACGCCCTGCGCGCCGCCATCCTGTCGGCGGCCTACGACGCAAGTGTGGGCCCTGTCACGGAATCCCTGAAATGGGGTCAGCCCGCATGGCGGCCCGCCACCCCGCGCACCGGATCGACCCTGCGCCTGAACTGGTCGCCCGAGGCGCCCGATGTGCTGACCGCCTATGTGGATTGCAAAACCGATCTGGCGCCGCGCATGGCCAGCCTGTACCCCGACCTGACCAACGACGGACGCCGCGCGCTGGCGCTTTCCTTGAACGCCCCGCTGGACACGCAGCCTATCGCGCATCTGGCCGCGATGACCCTGACCTATCACCGCAAACCCTGACACAGGCGGGCGATTCCCGCCGCCCGCAAGCCCGGTGCCACACAATGCCGCAGGCTTCGGCAAAGCTTGGCGCAGGCGGTGGCACCTATTGGCCGACGGCAAGATTCCCCCGTCTTGCGGCTGACCACGGCCATGATACCTCGCACCTTCGATTGCCCCCGAAGGACCTGTCGTATGGAAAAAGCCTCTCCTCAAACCACGCAACTGGCGACGCAGAAAAACGCGGTGCGCCTGAACCAGCCCGTCTTGTTGGGCGTATTCGGATCAACCACGGCCCCGCGCGCGATGATCCGCTATCCGAACGGTCGCATCGACACCGTAAGGCCCGGCGACAAAACCCGTCTGGGTCAGGTGGTCGGCATCGGCGAAGACGCCCTGCACATCGCCCGCAATGGCCGCACCGAAGTGCTGCGCCTGCCGCAGCCCGGCGAGGTTGTCAGTTCCCTGCGCCCCCACGCCCGCCCCAGCGCCGAGACCAACGCCGCCTGATCGCGGACACGCGCGCGCCTCTTGACCTTGGCGCGCAATGGCTCCATCACGCAGCCCATGACAAACGCCCCCAAACTTGCCCTGATCACCGGCGCCTCGCGCGGCCTTGGTGCCGCACTGGCCGAAGCGCTGGCCCCGACCCATCACATCGTTGCCGTGGCCAAGACCACCGGCGCGCTGGAAGAGCTTGACGACCGGATCAAGGCACTTGGCGGCAGCGCCACGCTGGCCCCCATGGACATCACCGTGCCCGAGGCGATGGCGACCCTGTGCCGGGGCATTCACGACCGTTGGGGCGGGCTGGACATCTGGGCGCACACCGCGATCCACGCGGCCCCGCTGACCCCCACCAGCCACATCGACAGCCGCGACATGGCCAAATCCATCGCCGCCAACATCACCGCCACCGCGACGCTGATCACCTATGTGTCTCCCCTGCTGGGCACCGACGGCACCGCGCTGTTCTTTGACGACCCGCGCGCGGGCGAGAAATTCTTTGGCAGCTACGGTGCGACCAAGGCGGCGCAGATCGCGCTGGCCCAAAGCTGGCAGGCCGAAACCACCAAGACCGGCCCCCGCGTCGTCATCGCACAGCCCGACCCGATGCCCACCGCCACCCGCGCGCGTTTCTTCCCCGGCGAAGACCGCGCGCCCCTGGCCGATCCGCACGCGCAGGCGGCGCGTATTCTCGCCGCACTCTAACCTTCTTCGGTTCAAAAAATCCTCCCCGAAGGGCCGGTTTGCCACAGGCACCGCCCGTCAATGAGTCTTGCGCGCAACGGACCTGCCCCGATCTGCCACAAATCCACCTTGCACCCGCTGCCTGCCCTTGCCGCAATGCTGCCGCCTGAATACTAAGGACAAAAGGGGCAAAACATGCGTATTCTCATCACCAACGACGACGGCATCGCGGCACCGGGGCTGAAAACCCTGCACGCCATCGCAACCCAGGTGGCAGGCGACAGCGGCGAGGTCTGGACCGTGGCCCCCGCCTTCGAACAATCGGGCGTCGGCCATTGCATCAGCTACACCCGTCCGATGATGATCTCGCAACTGGACACCCGCCGCTTTGCCGCCGAGGGCAGCCCCGCCGACTGTGTGCTGGCCGGTATCCACGACGTGCTGGGCGACGTGGACCCCGACCTGATCCTGTCAGGCGTGAACCGTGGCAACAACTCGGCTGAAAACGCGCTTTATTCCGGCACGCTTGGCGGTGCAATGGAAGGCGCGCTTCAAGGCATCCCCTCGATCGCCATGTCGCAATATTTTGGCCCCGCCAACGCCCAGATCGACGACCCGTTCGAGGCCGCCCTGACCCACGGTGCCGACACGGTGCGGCGCATTCTGGATGCCACGCCCGACGACACCGGCGATTACCAGTTGTTCTACAACGTCAACTTTCCGCCCGTTCCTGCGGCACAGGTCAAAGGCACCCGTCTCAGCAAACAGGGCCGCCGCCCCGGCGTGCGGTTTTCGACCGAACCGCATCAGGCCCCCTCGGGCCGCCGGTTCGTGTGGATCAAGGGCGGCAACCAGCAGGTGCGCACCGCCCCCGGCACGGACGCTGCCGACAATCTGGACGGCTATATCACGGTCACGCCGATGCGCGCCGACCTGACCGCCCATGACATGATGGACCGCCTCAAGGCGCTGAACACATGACCGAAGACGAGATCGCCCAACGCAAGATGCAGTTCCTCTATGCCCTGCGCTCCAAGGGCGTGACGGACAAGGCCGTGCTGGAAGCCATGGAAGCGATCGACCGTGGCCCGTTCATTCGCGGCCTGTTTGCCACCCGCGCCTACGAGGACATGCCCCTGCCCATCGCCTGCGGACAGACCATCAGCCAGCCGTCCGTGGTGGGGCTGATGACGCAGGCCTTGCAGATCAGCCCCCGCGACAAGGTGCTCGAAGTGGGCACCGGATCGGGCTATCAGGCGGCGATCCTCAGCAAATTGGCGCGCCGCGTCTATACCGTGGACCGCCACCGCCGTCTGGTGCGCGAGGCGCGGGTGATCTTTGACGGGCTGGACCTGACCAACATCACCGCGATCACCGGCGACGGCAGCTTTGGCCTGCCCGATCAGGCGCCCTTTGACCGCATCCTGGTCACAGCCGCCGCCGAAGACCCCCCCGGCCCGCTTCTGGCACAGCTCAAGGTGGGCGGGATCATGGTGGTGCCGGTCGGCCAGTCGGACGCGGTGCAAAGCCTGATCCGCGTGCGCAAGACCGAAACAGGTCTGGAATATGACGAATTGCGCCCCGTGCGCTTCGTCCCCTTGCTGGAAGGCTTGGGAAAAGATACATAATACGCGGAATTATGCCGATTTGGGCGTCCGTGTGGCACATTCTTGACCCTGTGTTGCATGGGCGGACAAAACCCGTGACATAAGACGCAACAGACACGATCAGGCCCAAAACAAGGCCCCGAACCCGCATAACGGGGCGTGCCAAGAGGACGAGCAAGATGATCCGACCCCTTTCGCGCCACCGCGCGCCCCTGCTGCTGGCCACCTGCGGTGCACTTGCACTTGCCGCCTGCGATCAACCGCTTGATATAGATTTGCGCGGCGGCACCGGCGCGTTTTCCACCGCCGACGCAGCCGTGAACGCCACCACGGACCGGCCCCGACCGGACGACCGCGGTGTGCTGTCCTATCCCAACTATCAGGTTGCCGTCGCCCGCCGTGGCGACACGCTGGGCGATGTGGCCGCCCGACTGGGTCTGAGTGCGTCCGAGCTGAGCAGCTATAACGGCATTGCGGCGGATACCCCCCTGCGCGCGGGTGAAATCATCGCCCTGCCCCGTCGTGTGGCGGAACCGTCGCCTGCCACGGGTGCCATCGGGACCGGCCCGATCCAACCCGCACCGGTTGATGTGACCACGCTGGCGGGCAATGCCATCGACAGCGCCGCCGACACCACGCCGACAACAACCCCTCTGGCCCCTGCGCCTGCCAAACCGGCACCGGCCCAGACCGGCAAGGAGCCGATCCGCCACAAGGTCGAACGCGGCGAAACCGCCTATACCATCGCGCGGCTCTATCAGGTGCCGGTGCGGTCGCTGGCCGAATGGAACGGGCTCAGCAGCGATTTCGCCATCCGCGAAGGTCAGTTCCTGCTGATCCCCGTGGCGCAACAGGCCCCGCCCAAGCGCACAGCCGCCGCTGCCACCACCACCGCCCCCGGCGCAGGCTCGCCCACGCCGACACCGCCCAGTGCGGCCACGCCCCTGCCGCAGGATGACACCGCCAAACCTGCACCCGCCGCCGCCAAACCCGCAGCCCCCGTGGCCGACATTGGCAAGCAGACGGTCAAACCCGACAGCAACACGGCGATGGCCTATCCGGTCAACGGCTCGATCATCCGCGCCTATTCCAAGGGCCGGAACGAAGGCATCGACATCAAGGCTGCCGCCGGCACACCCGTCAAAGCCGCGGCTTCGGGCAGCGTCGCCGCCATCACCCAAAGCGCCGATGGCGTGCCGATCATCGTCGTGCGGCACCCCGACAACCTGCTGACCGTCTATGCCAACGTGGCCGATGTGGCCGTGAAAAAAGGCGACAGCGTCAGCCGTGGGCAAAGCATCGCCAAGCTGCGTGCGGGCGACAATGCCTATCTGCACTTCGAGGTCCGCAAGGGCTTTGACAGCGTTGATCCCACACCCTATCTGCCCTGACCCTGCGGTCTGGGCCAACGCGGTGGCGAACCGGCTCCGGTTCGCCACATCAGCGTCACATTTCCCGCCAATTGTGTTCAAGACAGCAATAGTTACAATAAAATAACCACGCGAGCGCCCTAGCGTCGCCGCGTTGCGCCTTCAGAAACAATCCAAACTTAGCAGTGGATTGATTTCGAACATGGCCGTCTACTACGGATACACCAACGTCATTCGCGGCACGCAAAGCACGGTCAACGGCAACCCCGTTGACTATGCCTATACGCCCAACGGCACCTGGCGCTACAGCGGCGAAGACACCTATTTCGTGATCGAGGAAAACGACGGCGCAACCGTGTTCAACGGTGACGGCGATGTGAACGAATATGTCGACAGCGCAGAACGCTTTGGCGGTGCATGGGAACAGACCGTTGAGATCGACGGCGTCGACCGGCAGGTGATCTGGGACTATACCTTTACCGTGACCGACGGTACGAACACGTGGCGCGTGGGTGTCATCGACGTGGACCTGAACAACGATAACGATGTGCAGGACGCGGGCGAGAACGGCTATTTCCTGGTGTTCCCCGATGGGATGCCCCCCGCCGACACCAACCTGACCACAGGCGGCATCACCGAAAACGACGACAGCACGCCGCACACGGACCTTGGCGGGTCCGTGGTCTGTTTTGCATCCGGCACGATGATCGAAACCCCCGACGGCCCCCGCGCGGTCGAAGACCTGAGCGCCGACGATCTGGTGATCACCGGCACCGACGGCGCGCAACCGATCCGCTGGAAGGGCGCGACCACGGTCGTGTCCACCGGCGATCTGGCACCGATTGTCATCACCGCAGGCACTCTGGGCAATGACGCCGATCTGGTGGTGTCACCCCAACACGCCATCCTGCTGACCGACTGGCGGGCCGAACTGCTGTACGGTCAGGAACAGGTTCTGGTGCGTGCGGTCGATCTGCTGAACATGGACGGCGTCTATCGCAGCACCGGCGGGCTTGTGACCTATCACCACATCCTGCTGGACGCGCACCACGTGGTGCAATCGCACGGGATCTGGTCGGAAACGCTGTACCCCGGCGACATGACCAGACAGGCGGTGAACCCTGCCGCGCGGGCCGAGATCGAAACCCTGTTTCCCGACCTTGTCACCTATGGCCCCAAGGCCGCCCCCTGTTTGCGCGCCTATGAGGCAATACTGCTGGCGGCGGCTTAGCGTCAGGACCAGAAGCGGACCTTGGACGCTGTATGGGCCAAGGTCTGCTGTGAGGACCTAGCGGACGTCCACCAAAGCCCGGAATCAAGGTGCTTTAGCACCGCCGGGCAGCGCCCGACCGCCCCCTGGGCGGGCGCTTCCTCACCGTATTGCGGTTCATCACCCACACGCCAAAGAATAGACATAAAGTGGCGGTCACGAGCGTCGTGATGCCCACCCGCGGTCAGGCGCTGCCCTTTGTGGCAATGTCACTCATGGCTCATTCCCGCCATTCTCCGCGCCCCGCACGAACGTCCGGTTTTCCACTCGGCCTCAGATGATGGCCAAAGCCATCCAACGGGCACCCCCGCCGCCTAAAGCGTGACGCCCCGACGGCCTGCAAGATCCACAAAATACTGCCATGCCACCCGCCCCGACCGCGCACCGCGCGTGGCCTGCCATTCGATGGCCTCGGTCCGCAGGGTCGCGTCGTCGATGTCCACGCCGTAAGCATCGCAATAGCCACGGATCATCGCCAGGTACTGATCCTGATCGCAGGGATGAAACCCCAGCCACAGCCCGAACCGGTCCGACAGCGACACCTTCTCCTCGACCGCCTCGGCCGGGTTGATGCCGCTTTGCCGTTCGTTTTCGATCATGTCGCGCGGCATCAGGTGGCGGCGGTTCGACGTGGCATACAGCACCACATTCTCGGGCCGCCCTTCGATCCCGCCATCCAGAACCGCCTTGAGCGATTTGTAATGGCTGTCGTCGTGGCCAAAACTCAGGTCGTCGCAATACAGCACGAACCGGCCCGAAGCCCCGCGCAGCAGGTTCAGCAGACGGCCCACGCTGGGCAGGTCCTCGCGTTGCAGCTCGACGATCTTCAACTGCGGATGTTCTGCCTGAACAGCACCATGTACCGCTTTGACAAGGCTGGATTTCCCCATGCCCCGCGCCCCCCAGAGCAGCGCGTTGTTCGCGGGCAATCCGCGCGCAAACTGCGTGGTGTTCGCCAGCAGCGTATCGCGCGAGCGGTCGTTGCCCACCAGCAGGTTCAGCGGCACGCGGCTGATCTGGTGCACAGGGTCCAGCCGGTCGGGCCCGGTGTGCCAGACAAAGGCGCTGGCGGCGTCGAAATCGGGGGCCGGTTGCGGCGCCGGGGCCATACGCTCCAGCGCCGCAGCGATGCGGTCCATCGGGTCGTCGATCACTTTTTCAGGTCCTCGTCGTCATTACCGTTCAGAATGTCGTCCAGACCTTCTTCGTCTTCTTGGGCTTCGTCTTCTTCATCGTCAAAGTAACCTTCTTCGCGCAGACGTTGGTCGCGGCGGCGTTCCACCCCCCGCACCAGCCAGATCGAGATTTCGTACAGGCCAAAAACCACCACGAACAGGATCAACTGGGTCACAACATCCGGCGGCGTGACCAATGCGGCCACCACCAGAATGCCCACAACCGCGTATTTGCGCACGTTGGCCAGCCCTTCGGCGGTCACCAATCCGGCCTTGCCCATCAGGGTCAACAGCACCGGCAACTGGAAACACAAGCCAAAGGCCACGATCATTTTCAGCGTAATATCAAGGCTTTCGTTCACCTTACCCTGAAACACGATGTCGATGCCCTTGGTCGAATCCTTGACCGTGCCATCCTGCACAATCGCCGTCAGGATCGACGCCGCATCGGCAAAGCCCAGAAAAAACTGCATCGCCATCGGCACAACCACATATTGCGCAAAGGCAGCCCCCAGCAGGAACAGCGCGGGCGATGCGATCAGAAAGGGCAGAAAGGCCGATTTTTCGTTCTTGTACAGCCCCGGTGCCACGAAACGCCAAAGCTGGTAGGCGATGACCGGAAAGGAAATCGCCAGCCCCCCCACCATCGAAATCCGCACGAGGGTAAAGAAATACTCTTGCGGCGCGGTGTATTGCATCACCGGATTGGGGTTGCCCAGATCGCGCATGGTCTGCTCGATCGGGATCAACAGGAAATCCAGGATCGCGCTGCCGAACGAAAAGCAAAAGATCATCGCCACCACAAAGGCCAGCACCGACCGGATCAGCCGCGTGCGCAGCTCGGCCAGATGCTCGATCAGCGGGGCGCTGCTGTCTTCAATGTCGTCTGCGTGGCTCATGTCGTGCCTTTGGGTGTGTCGTGTGTGTCGTGTGTGTCGGATGTGTCATCCGCCAATGCCGCCTCGGCAGCGTCGGCGGCCTTGCGGGCCTCTTCGGCTTCGCGCGCCTTGCGGTCTGCGGCGGCGCGGGCGGTCGAGGCCTGTATCTTCTTGGCCTTGGCCGCGCGCTCGGCGGCCAGCTTTCCGGTCTCGCTGTCGGCATCCATGTCGCGCAACGACGACGACACATCGCGCGCCGCATCCTTGACGCCGTCCATTGCGGTGCCCAACGGATTGGTCGCCGATTTCAACGTCTTGGAAATATCACGCATCCCGCTTTCGTCAGCCGCGTCGTTCATGGCGCTGGTGAATTCGCGCGCCATGCCCTTGGCTTTGCCAACAAATTGCCCGATCTGCCGGAACAACACCGGCAGATCCTTGGGGCCGACGACGATCAACGCCACGACCCCAACGACCAAAAGCTCGCTCCAGCCCATGCCGAACATGGATCAGACCTTGTCTTTTTCGGTCTCGGGCGTCACGTCCTTGGCTTGCTTGTAGTCGTCATCGTCATCCAGAGAATTCTGGCCTTCGCTGACGCCTTTTTTGAAGCTGGTGATGCCCTTGCCGACTTCGCCCATCAGGCTGGAAATCTTGCCGCGCCCGAACAGCACCAGCACCACAACCGCAATCAAAAGCAGACCCATCGGTCCAATATTGTTCAGCATATCAAGTCTCCCGCTGTACGCGCCCCGCGGCACGTTTCGTTTTGTATCGGCTTTTGTCTATGCAAGCGCGCCGCCGGGTAAAAGCCGCAATGCCGCTTTGCCCCCCGCGTTTGGGGTCAGAGTCCACCACAAAAATCTGGCCTTTTGCACAACTGACACGTATTTGTCAGTAATGATCCGCCAAACCCGCCTTCACGCCCTTGTCGATGCCTTGCGCACCGGCACCACCCAGCGCGCCGCCGATCTGGCGCAGCAGCTGTCGGTGTCCCAACGCACGCTCTACCGCGACATCCAGACGCTTCAGGCGGCGGGCGTTCCGGTGCAAGGCACACGCGGCACCGGCTACCAGTTGACCAACCAGATCCGCCTGCCCCCGCTTGACCTGGCCCCACCCGAGCTTGAGGCGCTCAGCCTTGGCCTTGCCATCCTGGGCCAATCCGCCGACCCCGAACTGTCGCAGGCGGCAACCACGCTGGCCGACCGCATCGACGCCCTGCTGCCCGAGGCGGCGATTGCCCCCGCCGAGGCATGGAAGCTGGAAAAACCGCCCTTTGCCGACGCCGCACGCGGTGCCTCGCACATCCCGCGCATCCGCGCCGCCATCCGCGCGCGGCAAAAACTGCGCATCACCTACCATTCGCGCGGCGACCGCATCACCACACGCACCATCCGCCCGCTCAGGCTCAGCAGCCTCGGCCCGGTCTGGACCCTGACTGCATGGTGTGAACTGCGCGCGGCCATGCGCGACTTTCGCCTGGACCTGATCGACACATCCGAAGCCCTGCCCGAGCTTTTCCTCGAAGACAGCCCCTAACCCGTTCTTTTGGCCAAAAATATCCTGGGGGAGACGCACAGCGTCGGGGGCAAAGCCCCCAAACTCACCCCTTCAACCGCCACCCGCTTTGCGCAGGCAAAAACGCCTCGACCGCCGCCGTGGCCACGACGATCACCTCGTCCCCCGACGGCACGTCCATGCCGCCGAACACGGCCCGCACCTCGGCCCGCCCGCGCGGCAGCACCGCGACCAGCGCGTCCACATCCACCGCCTCGGGCTGTTGCACCGCCACGGTCACCTGCACACGCATGTCCGACGCATCCAGCCCCAGCGTGCCGAACAAGGGCAGCGACGATCCGCGAAACGCGTCCTCAATGGCACGACGCGCCGCCTTGGTATAGTCGCGGCCATGCAGGTCGTTGCCCTGCCCCATCTCGATGATCACCCGCTGCTCAGCCATCGGCACGCTCCATATCAAAGGACACGGTCAGCGCCGCCTGCGCCATCACCGTGGGGTTGCCCACCCCTTCGGGGCGCGGCACGTCCAGACCGCCGTGCACCACCTCAATCTGCGCCTGCCCGTAAGGAAAGATCGCGCGCAATACATCGACATCCACCTGATCGGGCTGCTGCACCGCCACCCGCACGGCGATCTGCATCGCCTCTTTGGGAAAGCCGAACAGTTCCGCCAGGTTGATCGAATTGCGCCACAGCGCATGGCGCACCGCCTTGGCCGCCGCATCGGTGTAATCGGCGCGGCGCAGGGACGTGCCCAAGCCAAACTCGATGATCAAAGGTCCGCTCATGCCATCATCCCCGCTGGAAAGACAAAACATTTGTCGCGCCGCACCCGCAGCCACATCACTGTCCCCGGCTGCGGCAGGAACACCCCCGGCACAGTGGATTTCATCACCGATCCGTCATGGTCCAGCCGGAATTCCACCAGGCTTTCGTTGCCCATGAACCGCGCCCGCTCCACCACCGCCCGCGCCGCCGTGCCCTCGACGGCTGTCGGCACCGGCCCCACGCCCGCACGGTCAAAATCAATCCGCACATGCTGCGGGCGGAACACGATGTCGACCTCGGTGCCATCGGCAATACCGGGGGCCAGGAACCGCCCGAAGGGCGTCATCGCCAGCGCGCCCTGCACGGTGGACCGGCGCACGTTGGCGTCCGAGAAAAACGCCACCGACGCGCGGTCCAGGGGCCGCGTATAGACGTTATAGGGCGCGCCCTGCTGCACGATCTGCCCGTCGCGCATCAGCGCGATCTCGTCGGCCATGCGCATTGCCTCGTCCGGCTCGTGGGTGACCAGCAGAACCGCCGTGTCTTCTTCCTTGAGGATGCTCAGCGTCTCGTCGCGGATGCCGTCGCGCAGCCGGTTGTCCAGCCCCGAAAACGGCTCGTCCATCAGCATGATGCGCGGCTGCGGTGCCAGCGCGCGCGCCAAGGCCACCCGCTGCTGTTCCCCGCCCGACAACTGGTGCGGATACATGTCGATAAACCGCTGCATGTGCACACGGCCCAGCATCTCCTCGACCCGCGCCCGCTTTTCCGCGCGGCTGCCACGCAGCCCATAGGCCACGTTGCCCTCGACGCTCAGATGCGGAAACAGGGCAAAGTCCTGAAACATCAACCCGATCTCGCGCCGCTCAGGCGGCACACGGGTGACGGTATCGCAGATCAGCTTGCCATCGGCATAAATCTCGCCGCTGTCCTGCATCTCGACGCCCGCAATCATTCGCAGCGTCGTGGACTTGCCACAACCCGACGGCCCCAGCAGACAGGTCACCTGCCCCGGCATGATGCTCAGCGACACGCCGTCGACAACGGTACGCCCGTCAAAGCTGCGCCGCAGGTCGCGGATCTCCAGTCTGGGCACCTCGGTCAAAGGCTCTCTCCAAGTCTGATAAAATCGGTCGGGCTTGGGCTATCAGGCCCGACGCGCCCCCGCAAGCACCGCCGCAAAACCCGTACATAAATCACCCGAATATGTACGTATTCGCAGACCTTCCGCAGCAGAGCGGCCCACGACACCCTGCGCTTCATCTTACCAGAGAAACTCCGGGGGCAGCGCCCCCTGAACAAAAACAATCGCGCAAGCGGCCATCAGGTCAACACAAACCCAACCCGCGCGCGGTCGACGCCGTTGACCTGCACCACCAGTTCATGCGCACCGGGATGCAGGGCAAAAGTGCTGGCCCCGCCCTTCATCAAATGCGCCTTGGACATCACCAGCGGATGCCCTGCCTGCATATTGCCCGCCTTCAGCTTGAACACCTTTTCGCGGGCGGCTTTTGTATCCGGCCCCGGCCCCGCAAAGCGGATGCGGTAATCAACCAGCACCGGCAGCGCCACGTCCGACTGCAACACCACGTCAAACCGCAGCCGGTCGCCGATGGCGACAGTGTCGGCCAACAGCCGCACCTGCACGTCCACATCGGCCCCCGCCGCATAGCCCAGATGCGCCATGGCCCCCGCATGCCCTGCCTTGATCCGCGTGCGCAGGGCATGGCGGGCCATCCAGGCCAGTTCCTTGGGGTCTTGTGCGCCGTGCTGTTCCCACCCCCGCAACCGGTCCAGAACCGCATCGGTGTCGGTTTTTGATATATCGTTCAAATGGTTGGCGACCGACCGCGTCACGAACCGCGCCGGATCGCCGTGCAACCGGTCCAGCAGCGGCAGGGTCTGCGCCGGGGTCAGTGCAATCGCGCGCCCCCACGGCAGCTTGGGCCGCGTGCCTTCGCTGACCAGCCGCCGCACGTGGTAATTGTCATCCTCGGCCCAGACCGCCATGCGTGCCAGCGTCTGGTCCGGCCAGCGGTTCAGAAAGGCGCGGATCGAAAACTCCATCGAAAACCGCTGTGTCGCCGCATGGATCAGGTCCAGCGCGCGGTCGCGGTGATGTTCCAGCCCGTGACGCACCGCCAGAATGCCCGGCACCGCGTGGATGAACCGGCCAAAGTCGTCGTCGCGCAAGTCAGGGTCCAGCGGCGGCGGCATCATCGCCTGCACCTGATCTGCCATCTCCGGAAATTCCGGCGACAAATGCGGCGTGATGCAATCCGCGAACCAGTCAAGGCACTCCATCAGGCTGCGCTCGGCCACGCCGGACAGGGCCAGACGCGCGAACGCGGCCCCGTCCAATCCTGGCAGACCGGCGGCATATTCCGCCCCAAGCTGGCCCAGAGACTCTGCGTTAAACAACTGGTCTTTCAGCGAATATCCCTGTGCCATGGGCTTGGTTCCCTAGATCGTGGCGTTGGTGGCACCACCGTCCAGCAACAGGTTCTGCCCGACGATAAAGCCCGCATGGACCGAGCACAAAAACGCGCAGGCCTGACCGAATTCCTGCCGCGTGCCATAGCGCCCCGCCGGAATCGTCGCGGCCCGTGCGGCACGCGCCTCGTCCATCGAAATGCCCTTGGCCTTGACCACACCACCGTCCAGCGCGACCGCGCGGTCGGTGTCGTGGATGCCGGGCAACAGGTTGTTGATGGTCACCCCCTTGGACGCGACCTGACGCGCGGTGCCGGCCACATATCCGGTCAGGCCGGTGCGCGCCGAGTTTGACAGGCCCAGTTGCGCAATCGGCGCCTTGACCGACTGCGAGGTGATGTTGACCACACGGCCCCAGCCACGGTCCATCATCGCAGGCATCAACGCCTTCATCATCGCAATCGGGGCCAGCATGTTGGCATCCAGCGCCTTGATGAAATCGTCACGGTCCCAATCGGACCACATGCCGGGGGGCGGGCCGCCTGCGTTGTTGACCAGAATGTCGATCTGCCCGGCGGCCTCCAGAACCTTGGCCTGCCCTTCAGCGGTGCTGATATCGGCGGCCACGGTCACCACATCGACGCCGTAAGCGTCGCGGATCGCCGTCGCTGTTTCTTCCAGCGCCTCGGCCCCGCGTGCGTTCAGCACCAGGTTCACGCCTGCCTCGGCCAGCGCCTCGGCACAGCCGCGGCCCAGCCCCTTGGACGACGCGCAGACAAGCGCGCGTTTACCCGATATTCCCAAATCCATGTGATCCTCCTGTGATAGGTTGTGCACTGCGTAGCACCTCACGCAGACGGGATGCCAGAAAAACACCGGCCCGTTGACCCGCTGTTGCCACAATTCTACTGTAGTGCCTTGAACAATCCACGAAATTCCTGATCCGAGTGCGACCCATCCCCATGCGCAAAACCACCATCCCGCAGACCCCGGCCCATTCGGTGCCGGTCTATCCCGCCGAGAGTTTCACGGCGACGGACGGGGCAAACATGGGCGATGCGCTGTCGTTCGCTCAAGAGCTTGAGCTGGACGATGCCTATGCCCTGACGCCGCAGGCGCGGCCTGTGCAACTGGCGATTCAGGTGTTGGACGACGGGTTCGAAATTGCCGCAGACAGCCCCACCGGCGTGCCGGGTGCCGCGCTGCATCTGGATTGCGCGCTGACGCTGATGTCACCCGACGGGCAGACCACCGATTCCATCGTGGTTGTCGAAACCGACGGCACCGGGAATGTCGCGCAGATTTACCTGCTGCCCCTGGCCAACCTGACGCCGCGCACCGATTATGCGTTGGTGGGCATCGACACCGAAAAGGCCGCCGAGAAATTTGCCGAAGTGGCCTGTGCCCGCTTTACCCGTGGCACCCACATCACGCTGGCGTCCGGCGCGCAGGTCCCGATCGAGGATCTGGCCGTGGGCGACCGCGTGCTGACCCGCGACGACGGCACGCAAAAAGTGCGCTGGATCGGCCAGTCGACCGTGCGCGCGGTGGGCGATTTTGCCCCGATCTGCATCCGTGCGGGGGCGTTGAACAATTTCAACGATCTGGTGGTCAGCCCGGACCACCGCCTGTTCATCTATCAACGCTCGGACCAATTGGGCGCAGGCCGGTCCGAGCTGTTGGTCAAAGCGCGCCATCTGGTCAACGGCGACACCGTGATCCGGCAGGACGGCGGCTTTGTCGATTATTTCCAACTGCTGTTTGACGCCCACCAGATCATCTATGCCGAAGGGATCGCCGCGGAATCGACGCTGGTCGACACCCGCACCCGCCCCGCTGTGCCCGACGAGGTCACCGCACAACTGACCGGCAGCACAGCGCACGCCAATGCGGGGCTGACGGGACTGGATGTACAGGAAACCCTGCTGAACCGTCCCGACGCCGCCGAGTTGTTGCGCAAGGCCAGCACGCGTTAGGGTCAGGACACTAAGCATCCTTGCGCCGGACGCACCTGCGGAATATACGCCCCAACATGCTGGACACCGCCCCAAACCGCCCCGAACTGCCGCCCGAGATTGCGCGTCGTCGCACCTTTGCGATCATCTCGCACCCGGATGCCGGTAAAACGACATTGACGGAAAAATTCCTGCTGTTCGGCGGGGCGATCCAGATGGCCGGACAGGTCCGCGCCAAGGGCGAGGCGCGGCGCACGCGTTCGGACTTTATGGCGATGGAAAAGGACCGCGGGATTTCCGTGTCGGCCTCGGCCATGTCGTTTGATTTCAGGAACTTCCGGTTCAATCTGGTCGACACGCCCGGCCACTCGGATTTTTCCGAAGACACCTATCGCACGCTGACGGCGGTGGACGCTGCCGTGATGGTGATCGACGGGGCGAAGGGCGTGGAAAGCCAGACGCAAAAGCTGTTCGAAGTGTGCCGGATGCGCGATCTGCCGATCCTGACCTTCTGTAACAAGATGGACCGCGAAAGCCGCGATACGTTTGATATTATTGACGAAATTCAGGAAAACCTGGCCATTGACGTGACGCCGGCAAGCTGGCCCATCGGTGTGGGCCGCGATTTTGTCGGCTGCTATGACATGCTGCGCGACCGGCTGGAACTGATGGACCGCGCCGACCGGAACCGCGTGGCCGAAAGCATCCAGATCGACGGGCTGGACGACCCCAAGCTGGCCGATCACGTGCCCGCGCACCTGCTGGAAAAGCTGCGCGAAGAGGTCGAGATGGCCCGCGAGCTGCTGCCCGCCATGGACCACGCCGCCATGCTGGAAGGGTCGCTGACCCCCATCTGGTTCGGCTCTGCGATCAATTCGTTCGGGGTCAAGGAACTGATGGACGGCATCGCCACCTATGGCCCCGAGCCGCAGATCCAGTCGGCCGAGCCGCGCCAGATCCTGCCCGAGGAGAAATCCGTTTCCGGCTTTGTTTTCAAGGTGCAGGCGAACATGGACCCCAAGCACCGCGACCGCGTGGCCTTTGTCCGGCTGGCGTCGGGGCACTTTCACCGCGGCATGAAGCTGACCCATGTGCGCACCAAGAAGCCGATGGCAATCTCGAACCCTGTGCTGTTCCTGGCGTCCGACCGCGAGCTGGCCGAAGAGGCATGGGCCGGCGACATCATCGGCATCCCCAACCACGGCCAGTTGCGCATCGGTGATACGCTGACCGAGGGCGAAGCGATCCGTGTGACCGGCATCCCGTCCTTTGCCCCCGAACTGCTGCAAGGCGTGCGCGCGGGCGACCCGATGAAGGCGAAACATCTGGAAAAGGCGTTGATGCAATTCGCCGAAGAAGGTGCGGCCAAAGTGTTCAAACCCGCCATCGGCTCGGGCTTTGTCGTGGGCGTGGTCGGGCAGTTGCAATTCGAGGTGCTGGCCAGCCGGATCGAGCTGGAATACAGCCTGCCGGTGCGGTTCGAGCCATCGCAGTTCACGTCCGCACGCTGGGTCAACGGCACGCGCCAAGCCGTTGATAAGTTTGTAGAAGCGAACAAGCAACACATCGGCTATGACCATGACGGCGATGTCGTTTACCTGACGCGGCTGCAATGGGACATTGACCGCGTTGTGCGCGATTATCCCGACATTCGCCTGACCGCGACCAAAGAAATGATGGTGTAGACGCAATGCGTTGGGGCAAGCCGGACAAGGCGCCCGAGCGCGCCAAGACGACGCTGATCGCCAAGGACATCGTGACCGACCCCGACGCGCTGCGCTGGGGCACGGTGTCGACGATCAAGGCCCCCGTGCAGCAGATCGCCCGGTTCATCGCCTATCATCTGGACGCCGGTGCGGCGCAGATGGACATCTTTCTGGATGTGCCCGACGCCACGATCGCACAGCAGTTGCAGCACCCGCAGGTGCGCTTTCACCAATGCGACGACGCCTTCTGGGCCGACAAGCCCGCCAAGGCCCGCGAAAGCCACCAGTTGCGGCAGGCGTCCAACGCCACGCAGGCCTATAAGGCATCGGAACTGGACTGGTTGGCGCATATCGACGTGGACGAATATATTCTGACGGATCAACCGCTTGCCCAGCATCTTTCACGCGTTCCGGCCGATATGGCCTTTGCGCGGATGCAGCCCGTGGAACTGATGGCATCGGACGATCCCTGGACCGGCCCCGCCTATTTCAAACGCACCCGCAAGGCGGCCAAACGCAAAACCGCCGACCTGATCGACATCTACCCGACCTTTGGCGCCTATGTGCCCGAGGGGTTCATCAGCTATACCGGTGGCAAGAACATCGTGCGCACCGGCTTTCGGCGCATCCGTCTGGGCATTCACGCGATGATGCACGCCGGGGCCAAGGTGTCGAACGGCCAGATGCTGGAAACGGTACACGTCGGGCACGCCCACGCGCCCGATTGGGCGACGTTCCAGCGCCATTTCGACTTTCGGATGACCCACGGATCATACCGGAAGAAAACGAACGGAAACATGATTTTGAACGACGTTCTTCAAGTGTTGATTGAAGAAGAAGGCGACAGCGGCCTGCGCCGGTTCTACGACGAGATGTGCGCCGCCACCCCCGAACGGCTGGACCTGCTGCGCAAGCATGACATGCTGGTCACGGCTGCGCTGGATCTGGACGAAAAAGTCGCTCGCATACTTGACCCGCAGGAGCCTGTCACATGACCACCTGGGGCCTGTCCTCCACCATCCTTGCGCCTGCGCGCGACATCCTGCGCTTTGCCGCCTATCATATCGAGGCGGGCGCGCACCGGCTGTATATCTATCTGGACGACCCCGACAGCGACGCATTTGCCCCGCTCAAGGCGCACCCGAAAGTCCGCGTCACCCGCTGTGATGCGCAGCACTGGCAAAAGCTGGGCGGCAAACGCCCCGTCAAACATCAGGTCCGCCAAAGCCGCAACGCCACCCACGCCCACGCGCGACGCGCCGAGGTGGACTGGTTGATCCACATGGACGCCGACGAATTCCTGGTGTCGGACCAGCCCGTCGCCGACGTGCTGGCCGCCCTGCCCGCCACCGTGCAAACCGCCCGCGTGCGTCCGATGGAACAGCTTGCGGGCGACGGGCACCATTTCAAGGCGTTCATCCCCAACGGACCCGACCGTGAAAAAATCGTCAATCGCCTGTACCCGAATTACGGCCCGCACATCAAAGGCGGGTTTTTGTCCCATGTGGCGGGCAAACTGTTTGCGCGCACGGATATGGGCGGGCTGGACGTGCGCATTCACAACGTTTTCCGCGACGGCGAGATGAACCCCAACGAGGTTGAACTGCGCCAGGTCGATCTGGCCCATTGCCACGCAAAGACATGGGACGACTGGCTGGCGTCCTACCGCTATCGGCTGGAAAAGGGATCGTATCGCGCTGATCTGGCCTCCGCCACGCCACGCGACGCGGGGGGCTTGAGCCTGCACGAATTGTTCCGGTTCATCGAGGCGGACAGCGGCGAGGATGGCTTGCGCGCCTTCTACCGCGAAGTCGCTGAAGATTCGGACGACTTGCGGTCCAGACTGGCCGCCGAGGGGCTTCTTTGCACCCATGAGTTGAATTTAGACAAAATAACTCCCCACCACTTCCCTGATTTCACGACATGATTTGACCACACGCCCATGCTTTGGTATGGGCAATCAATGTCGCGGCCTTTGGGCTGCCCTTGGGCCATGCGGGCCGACATTTCAAAGCTGCCGCGGGCCAAGTCAGTGTCCGCAAACTTCGGACATACATGACAAAATTCTCAGATCTGAACCTGAATCCCAAAGTGCTGAAAGCCATCGAGGAAGCAGGATACGAAACCCCGACCCCCATTCAGGCCGGTGCGATTCCCCCCGCCCTTGAAGGACGCGACGTTTTGGGCATTGCCCAGACCGGCACAGGCAAGACCGCCGGTTTTGTGCTGCCGATGATCACCCTGCTGGCCCGTGGCCGCGCCCGCGCCCGGATGCCGCGCAGCCTGGTGCTGTGCCCCACCCGCGAGCTGGCCGCACAGGTTGCCGAAAACTTCGACACCTATACCAAACACCTGAAACTGACCAAGGCGCTGCTGATCGGCGGCGTGTCGTTCAAGGAACAGGACACGCTGATCGACAAGGGCGTCGACGTGCTGATTGCCACGCCGGGCCGTCTGCTGGACCATTTCGAGCGCGGCAAGCTGATCTTGTCGGACGTGAAAGTCATGGTCGTGGACGAAGCCGACCGGATGCTGGACATGGGTTTCATCCCCGACATCGAACGCATCTTTGGCCTGACGCCGTTTACCCGTCAGACGCTGTTTTTCTCGGCGACCATGGCACCCGAGATTGAACGCATCACCAACACCTTCCTCAGCAACCCCGCCCGCATCGAAGTGGCCCGTCAGGCCAGCGCCTCGGAGACCATCGAACAGGGCGTTGTCATGTTCAAAGGGTCACGCAAGGACCGCGAAGCGTCGGAAAAGCGCAAGGTTCTGCGCATGTTGATCGACGCCGAAGGCGACAAATGCACCAACGCGATCATCTTTTGCAACCGCAAGATGGACGTGGACACCGTTGCCAAGTCGTTGAAAAAATACGGCTATGACGCGGCCCCCATCCACGGCGACCTGGATCAAAGCCAGCGCACGCGCACTTTGGACGGCTTCCGTGCAGGTGACCTGCGGTTCCTGGTGGCGTCAGACGTGGCCGCGCGCGGTCTGGACGTGCCCAGCGTCAGCCACGTGTTCAACTTTGACGTGCCCAGCCACGCCGAAGACTATGTGCACCGCATCGGGCGCACTGGCCGTGCGGGCCGTGACGGCAAGGCCATGATGATCTGCGTGCCGCGCGACGAAAAGAATTTCGAAGACATCGAACGTCTGATCCAGCGTGAGATTCCGCGCCTTGAAAACCCGCTGGGCCACATCGGGACCGAGGCACAGGGCGATGCGCCCGAGGAGACGACCGAGAAAAAACCGACCTCCAGCCGCTCGCGGTCACGGTCGCGCAGCCGCAAGACGGACGACACGCCCAAGGCCGACACCGCAGCAGAGACCAAGCCAGAGACACAGGCCGATGCGGCCCCCAAGCAGGCAGACAAGCCAGCCGAGACGCCAAAGCCCGAAGCGGCCCCTGCCGAGACCCGCGCAGAGCCGTCCAATGCCCCACGAGACAACCAGCGCGGCGACAACCGTCAAGACAGCTCCGACAGCAAGCGCAGCACGTCCAGCCGGTCGCGTGGCGGTCGGGATGACCGTGGCGGCAGCCGCGTGATGGGTCTGGGCGATCACACGCCCACCTTTATCGAGAAAAGCTTTGCCGAACGTTACGACGGCTAAGCGGCGGGGCTAAGCCCCTGCCCTGAAATGAAAAAATGCGCGTCAGGCCACAGCCCGACGCGCATTTTTTATGTCTCGAATGCCAGTGGCGAACTGGTTCAGACCAGCTTGGCATCCATCGTGATCTCGGCGTTCAACAGCTTCGAGATCGGGCAGTTTTCCTTAGCCGTCTTGGCGCATTCGTCGAACGACACCTTGTCGGCGCCGGGAACGCTGGCCGTCAGGTCCAGATGCACCTTCACCACCTCAAAGCCCGCGTCCTTTTTCTCAAGCGACACGGTGGCCTTGGTTTCGATGCTGTCCGCTTTCAGACCCTTTTCGCCCAGGATCATGCTTAGCGCCATTGAGAAACAGCTTGCGTGGGCCGCACCGATCAGCTCTTCGGGGTTGGTGCCTTTGCCGTCTTCGAAACGGGTGTTAAAGCCGTAGGGCTGGTCGCTCAGCACGCCGCTTTCCGTCGAAACATAGCCTTTGCCGGATTGCAGATCACCCGACCACTTTGCGGAACCGCTTTTCTTAATCATGAAACTCTCCTTTGCGCATGAAAAAGGGGCGCAGCCTGTGCGCCCCCGTTGTATTTCCAACGCGGAAAGAAGCGGTTTGGTTCCGCTCAGGTCAGACGGCTGATGATCACCGTCACTTCGGGTTTCTTGCCAATCTCGTCCTGCGCGGTCTTGCGTACGGTCCGGCGCAGCGCCTGTTCCAGCGCCTCGTCGTCGCGCATGGTTTTGGGATCGGCACGGCCCAGGAACTGGCTCAGGTCCGCTTCCAGAATTTCCACCAGCGGCGCGTTGCCGCTGCCGGTTTCCGCAATCCCCATGGTTTCGCACCACGGATCGCCCAGCGGCTCGTCCTGTTCGTCGATGATCAGCGTCACGACCACATGACCGTTCAACGCCATGCGGATACGGTCGCGCACGACCCCGTCCAGCGCGCCGATCTGCACCGATCCATCCAGATAGGTGCGGCCGGTTTCGACATATTCTGCGACCTTGGGTTCATTGCCACTAAGGTCGATCATCATGCCGTTGACGGCCAGAATGCCCTGCATCCCCTTGGCATCCGCGATCTTGGTGTGTTCACGCAAATGGCGGTGTTCGCCGTGCATGGGCACCAGAATCTGCGGTTTGACAACCGCGTGCATCTCTTCCAGGTCGGGGCGGTTGGCGTGGCCGCTGACGTGGTAGTGGCCGCTGTTGTCGTCGACAATATCCACGCCCATTTCCGAAAACGCATTCATGATCTGGATCACGCCGCGTTCGTTGCCTGGGATGGTCTTGGACGAGAACAGGAATGTATCGCCCTTTTTCATCTCAAGCCCCATGTATTTGCCACGGGCCAGTTGCGCACTGGCGGCGCGGCGTTCGCCCTGGCTGCCGGTGACCAGCAGCAACAGGTTCTCGCGCGGGATGCTGCGGGCATCCTCGGGGGCGACGACCTGCGGGAACTCGGTCAGGACGCCGGATTCAATCGACGCCTCTACCATGCGTTTCATCGCGCGGCCCAACAACACAACCGACCGCCCGGCCCGATCGCCCGCCTCGGCCAGCGTTTTCACGCGGGCCACGTTCGATGCGAAGGTGGTGGCGACGACCATGCCGGTGGCGGCATTCATCATCTTTTCGATCTCGGGGCCAACGGTCACTTCGGACCGGCCTGCGTGGGGGGAAAACACGTTGGTGCTGTCACAGACCAGCGCCTTGACGCCGCCCTTGGACACTTCGCCCCACAGCTCGGGGTCCCACGCCTCGCCCACCAGCGGTGTGCGGTCCAGTTTGAAATCGCCCGAGTGGATCACGCGGCCCTTGGGGCTGTCGATGACCAACCCCGAGCTTTCGGGGATCGAATGCGAGATCGGCAGAAAGCCCACCTTGAACGGGCCTGCATCCACCTGATCGGGCCAGGCTTCGACCACGGTGACGGCATCGGCCGGGTGGCCGTTTTCGGCCATCTTGCGCTTGGCATGGTTCGCGGTGAACACGCGCGCGAAAATCGGCGCTTCGAGCCGGCCATAGGTGTGGGCAATCGCGCCGATGTGGTCCTCGTGGGCGTGGGTGATGAACACGGCCTCGATGCGGTCGCGGCGTTCCTCCAGCCAACTGATGTCGGGCAGGATCAGGTCCACCCCCGGCGTGCTGTCCATGTCGGGAAAGGCCACGCCGATGTCCACAACGATCAGACGTTCCTTTTCAGGTTTGCCGTAACCGTAGACATAGCAATTCATGCCAATTTCGCCCGCCCCACCGAGGGGCAGGTAGATCAATCTTTCACTGCTCATAAGTCAGTTATTTTCCTTGTTGTATCGGTGGATCACGGTCAGCCCGTGCATCGTCAAATCATCATGAAATTCGTCAAACAGGTCTTCAGTCTGCTGGAACAATGGTGCCAGTCCGCCGGTCGAGATAATTTTCATCTCGCGCGCCCGTTCGCCCTTGATCCGGGCACATATCTCTTTCACCAGCCCGACGTAACCCCAAAAGACGCCGGATTGCATACAGGCAACAGTGTTGGTGCCGATGACCTTCTGCGGCTTGGCGATGTCCACGTGGGGCAGCGCGGCGGCGGCGTGGTGCAACGCCTCGAGGCTCAGGTTCACACCGGGTGCGATCACCCCGCCGATATAGGCGCCATCGGCGCTGACCACGTCAAAGGTGGTCGCGGTGCCAAAATCCACCACGATCAGGTCGCCGCCGTACAGATCATGCCCGGCAACCGTGTTCACCAGACGGTCGGGGCCAACGGCGGTGCCCGCATCGACGCGCACAGCGACGGGCAGCAGGCAATCGGGTTTGCCCACCACGATGGGGCGCGTGTGGAAATAGCGGTCGGCCAGAACGCGCAGGTTGAACACCACGCGCGGCACGGTCGAGCTGATGATCATATCGGTGATTTCGACGTCGATCTTCTGAAATTTCATCAGCGTCGACAGCCAGACGTAATACTGGTCCGCCGTGCGCTGCCAGTCGGTCGACGTGCGCCATGTGCCGATAAAGCTTTCGCCGTCCCAGATCGAGAACACGGTGTTGGTGTTGCCGCAGTCAATGGCCAGAAGCATTCCCCGCCCCCCTAGAAATAAACATCCGCCGCCGCGATCGCCACGCGGCCCCTGGACGTCTCAAGTACAAGATTGCCCGCGCCGTCCACCTCGGCAAAGGTGCCTGTGGTCTCGTCGCGGGTGGTGCGGGCGGTGATCACCTGCCCCAGTCGTGCGGCGTGGCTCATCCATGCCGCTCGGATCGGCGCAAAGCCGTAAGTGGTGAACTGGTCTTCGAAACGGGCATAGGCCGCGGCCAGAAGTTCGAGGAAATCTGCGGGGGCGATCACGGTGCCCAGCTCGCCCTTCAGCGACACCGGCGGCACCGCGCCTGCCTCGACCTCGGACACCGCCGGGGCGGCGGCAAGGTTCACACCGATGCCGATGGACAGATGGCGCAGGCTTGGCCCCTGCCCTGCGCTTTCCAGCAGGATACCGGCCAGCTTGCCACCGCGCAGCAGCACGTCATTGGGCCATTTCAGGGCAAACACATCAGCGCGCCCGGTGGCGGCAACCAGCGCCTCGTGCAGCGCCAGTGACGCCACGAAAGACCGCAGCGCCGCATCGCTGGCCGACCCCGACACCGGCAGCAGCAGCGTGGCGGCAAAGTTGCCCGCAGGCATGGCCCAGGGCCGCCCGCGCCGCCCGCGTGCGGCGGTTTGCTGTTCGGCCATGATCCAGACCGGCCCAGACGCATCGGCGGCCATGCGCGCCGCTTCGGACAGCGTCGAATCGACGCTTTGCAGCACGTGGCGTCCGTATCCGTCAGGCCAGCCGGTCATGTCTTCTCTGGTTCAAAAAAATCCCCGCCGGAGGCTCCCGCAGCAGCCACCGGCGTCATCGGATCAGTTGACAAGAGACGCAGCCGCCGCAGCCGCCGCCCCTTCGACACCGAACATGTTCACGATGCCAACAACCATCACCACGGCCGAGGCCATCAGGAACCCCCACAGCACGGGCGATTTGCCGCCATCCAGCCCTTCGGCGTTGTCATCGCCAAAGTACATGTAGAACACGATGCGCAGATAGTAGAACGCGCCGATCACCGACGCGACCACACCGGCAATCGCCAGCCACGCCAGCCCGCCCTCATAGGCGGCGCGCAGCACGTACAGCTTGCCGAAGAAGCCCAGCATTGGCGGCACACCGGCCAACGAGAACAACAGCACCAGCATCGCCAGCGCCTTGCCCGGTTCGCGTTTGGAATACATGTTCAGCGACGCCACATCGACCACCGGCTGACCGTCCCGTTCCATCATCAGGATAAAGGCAAAGGTGCCGACGTTCATCGTCACGTAGATCGCCAGATAGACCAGCATCGCCTGCACGCCAAAGATCGTGCCAGATGCCAGCCCCATCAGCGCATAACCCATGTGGGCAATCGACGAATAGGCCATCAGGCGTTTGATGTTGGTCTGACCGATGGCGGCAATCGCGCCCAGGAACATCGACAGCAGCGAAATCAGCGCAACAACCTGTTGCCAGTCGCCCACCGCATTGCCAAAGGCATCGTGCAGCACACGGGCAAACAGGCCCATCGCGGCCACTTTTGGCGCGGTGGCGAAAAAGGCGGTGATCGGTGTCGGTGCGCCCTCGTAGACGTCCGGTGTCCACATGTGGAACGGCACGGCGGACACTTTGAACGCCAGACCGGAAATCAGGAACACCAGACCAAACAGCATCCCCAGCGACACGTCGCCGCTTTGGGTGGTCTGGATGATGCCCGAAAACAGCGTGGTGCCTGCATAGCCGTAGATCAGCGATGCGCCATACAAAAGCAGACCCGAGCTAAGCGCGCCCAGCACGAAATACTTCAGGCCCGCCTCGGTCGACTTGACCGAGTCGCGGCGCAGCGACGCGACCACGTACAGCGCCAGCGATTGCAGCTCCAGGCCCATGTACAGCGACATCAGGTCGCCCGCGCTGACCATCATCATCATGCCGACCACGGCCAGCGTCACCAGAATGGGGTATTCAAACCGAAGCAACCCGCGCGCGGACATGTACCCTTCGGACATGGCCAGGACGGCAGCGGCGGACAGCAGCAGCGTTACCTTGGCAAACCGCGCGAACCCGTCGTCGATGAACATGCCACCAAAGGCGGTGTGCGTTTCCGGTGCGGCCAGACCGACCCAGAATGCGACCAGCACGAACAACGCCGAGGTGGCCCAGACCAGCGCAGGGGCCAGCGCGTCCTTGCCGGTGTAGACTGCGCCCAAAAGGCCCAGCATCGCAAAGACGGCCAGAACGATCTCGGGAAGAATTAGCGTCAGATCAGCGGACATGGGTCCCGTTCCTTTATCAGTTTCCGACCATTGGGGTCGCAGCGGCGGCTGCGGCCGTGGCCGTGTCGTAGTTGTTGACCAGTGCGGTGACCGACGGCCCGATGATGTCCAGCACAAGCGCCGGATAGACGCCCAGCAGCAGGGTCATGACCACCAGCGGTGCAAAGATCAGCTTTTCGCGGCGGGTCATGTCTGTGATGGCCTTCAGGCTTTCCTTGATCAGGTCGCCCATGACCACGCGGCGGTACAGCCACAGCGCATAGGCCGCCGAGAAGATCACACCGGTTGTGGCCACGGCAGCGACCCAGGTGTTGACCTGAAAGGCCCCCATCAGCGTCAGGAATTCACCCACGAACCCCGAAGTGCCCGGCAGGCCGACGTTGGCCATAGTGAAGAACATGAAGATCATCGCATAGGACGGCATCCGGTTGACCAGACCGCCATAGGCGTCGATCTCGCGGGTGTGCATCCGGTCATAGATCACGCCGACACACAGGAACAACGCCCCCGAGATAAAGCCGTGGCTGACCATCTGGAAAATCGCCCCGTCCAGACCCTGCTGGTTAAAGGTGAAGATCCCCATGGTGACAAAGCCCATGTGCGCGACCGACGAATAGGCGATCAGCTTCTTCATGTCTTCCTGCACAAGTGCGACCAGCGAGGTGTAGACGATGGCAATCGCCGACATCCACAGCACCACAGGCGCCAGCACTTCGGACCCCACAGGGAACATCGGCAGGCTGAACCGCAGGAAACCGTAGCCGCCCATTTTCAGCAGGATCGCGGCCAGCACGACGGAACCCGCCGTCGGCGCCTGAACGTGCGCGTCGGGCAACCATGTGTGCACCGGCCACATCGGCATTTTCACCGCGAAGCTGGCAAAGAAGGCCAGGAACATCAGGGTCTGCATACCGCCGACAATCTGGATGCCCAGAATGCTGAAGGTGCCTGCATCAAACTCGTGGCTGAGCAGTTGCACGATGTCGGTGGTCCCTGCGTCCGAGAACATGGCAACCATCGCCACCAGCATCAGCACCGACCCAAGGAAGGTATAAAGGAAGAATTTGAACGACGCATAAATGCGGTTCGCCCCGCCCCAGATGCCGATGATCAGGAACATCGGGATCAGACCGGCCTCGAAGAACAGGTAGAACAGCACCAGGTCCAGCGCCATGAACACGCCCAGCATCAGCGTTTCCAGCAGCAGGAAGGCAATCATGTATTCCTTGACGCGTGTTTCCACGTTCCAGCTTGCCGCGATGACCAGCGGCATCATGAAGGTGGTCAGCATCACGAACAGAACGCTGATCCCGTCGACGCCCATCTTGTATTGCAGGCCCAGCAGCCAGTCGGCCTGTTCGACGAACTGGAACCCGGTGTTGCTGGGGTCAAATTCGAACAGGATGAACAGCGACACAAGGAACGTGGCCGTGGTGGCGAACATCGCCACCCACTTGGCGTTGCGCTGCGATGCAGCATCGCTGCCGCGCAGGAAGACCGCCAGGATCAGGGCCGCAACAGCCGGGATAAAGGTGGTGAAGGAAAGCAGGTTGTCCATCAGTTTGCTCCTCCGAGGGTCATCCAGGTGATAAGTACGGCAATCCCGATGACCATCGCGAAGGCATAGGTGAAGATATAGCCAGACTGGGCGCGACCGGCCAGACGGGTCAGGAAGGGCACGATGCCCAGGGCCACACCGTTCAGCGTGCCGTCGATCACGTTGCCGTCGCCCTTTTTCCAAAGCTGGCGGCCGATCCATTTGGCGGGCCGCACAAAGACGACGTCATACAGTTCGTCAAAGTACCATTTGTTCTTGATGAACAGGTAGATGGGACGCTGGTTTTCGGCCAGACGTGCGGGCAGTGTCGGGTTCCAGATGTAGAACCACAGCGCCATCAGGAACCCACCCAGCATCGCGACGAACGGCGACACCTTGACCCAGACGGGGGTCGCGTGGGCGTCTTCCAGCACGTGGTTGTCGGGGGCCATGTACAGCGCGCCCTCGCCCGGCTTGCCTGCGAATGCAACGTGGTGTTCACCACCTGCCGCATGGTCGCCCTCGGCTTCGCCATGGCTTTCTTCGGCCCCTTCGACATGCGCCGCACCATCAGCCGCAGCTTCGGCAACCGGAATGCCATAGAACTTGCCCACTTGATCGGCGTGGCCAAAGAAGCTGTTGTACCAGATCATCCCGGCAAAGATCGCGCCCAGCGACAGAACGCCCAGCGGGATCAGCATGACCATCGGGCTTTCGTGCGCGTGGTCGTGGGTGTGCTTGTCGCCACGGGCCTCGCCGTAGAACGTCAGGAAGATCAGGCGCCAGCTATAGAAGCTGGTAAAGGCCGCCGCGATCACCAGCATCCAGAAGCCATACATCGACCCGCCACCATAGGCGCTTTCGATGATCGCATCCTTGGACAAAAAGCCCGCGAAACCGATGTGCGTCAGCGGGATGCCGACACCGGTGATGGCCAGCGTGCCGATCATCATCGCCGCAAAGGTATAGGGGATCTTTTTGCGCAGACCGCCATAGTTGGTCATGTCCTGCTCGTGGTGCATGGCGTGAATGACCGAACCGGCGCCCAAGAACAGCATCGCCTTGAAGAAGGCGTGCGTCAGCAGGTGGAACATCGCCGCCGAATACATACCCACGCCTGCGGCCACGAACATATAGCCCAGCTGCGAACAGGTCGAATAGGCAATCACGCGCTTGATGTCGGTCTGAACCAGACCCACGGTCGCGGCAAAGAATGCGGTCGTTGCACCGATAAAGGTGATGAACATGGTCGCCTCGGGGGCGAACTCCATGATCGGCGACATGCGGCAGATCAGGAACACACCGGCTGTCACCATGGTCGCCGCGTGGATCAGCGCCGACACAGGCGTCGGACCTTCCATCGCGTCAGGCAGCCATGTGTGCAGCAGCAGTTGCGCCGATTTGCCCATCGCGCCGATGAACAGCAGGATCGCAATCAGGTTGGCCGCATTCCATTCGCCCCACAGGAACGAAAGCTGCGTTTCCGCCAGACCGGGAGCGGCGGCAAAAACATCGTCAAACCGGATGCTGTCGGTCAGGAAGAACAGCGCAAAGATGCCCAGCGAAAAGCCAAAGTCGCCCACGCGGTTGACCACGAACGCCTTGATCGCGGCGGCGTTGGCGCTTGGCTTGCGATAGTAAAAGCCGATCAGCAGATAGGACGCGACGCCCACGCCTTCCCAGCCAAAGAACATCTGGACCAGATTGTTCGAGGTCACCAGCATCAGCATGGCAAAGGTAAAGAACGACAGATAGGCAAAGAAACGCGGTTTGTAGCTTTCGTCGTCTTTCCACTGCGGATCGTGATCCATGTAGCCAAACGAATACAGGTGCACCAGGCTGGACACCGTGGTGATGACGATCAGCATGATCGCGGTCAGACGGTCCAGACGGATCGCCCAATCGGTGCTGAGCGAGCCGCTTTCGATCCAGCGCAGGATCTGGATGTTCTCGGTGGTGCCGTCAAACGACAGGAACACAACCCACGACAACAGCGCCGACAGGAACAACAGCCCCGTGGCAATGCACATCGCCGCCGTTTCGCCAAAGGCGCGCCAGCCAAAGCCGCACAGGATCGCGCCGACCAAAGGGGCAAACAGGATAGTCAGTTCCATGAATTCAGCCCTTCATCACGTTGACGTCTTCAACCGCGATGGTGCCACGGTTGCGGAAGAAACACACAAGGATCGCAAGACCAATCGCGGCCTCGGCGGCGGCGACCGTCAGCACGAACAGGGTGAACACCTGCCCCACGAGATCGCCCAGGAAACTTGAGAAGGCCACAAGGTTGATGTTCACCGCCAGCAGCATCAATTCGATGCTCATCAGCAGGATGATCACGTTCTTGCGGTTCAGGAAAAGCCCGAAGATGCCGATGACAAACAGCGTGGCTGCTACTGTCAGGTAATGTTCAAGTCCGATCATTCTCGTCCCTCGGCTTTTTGGTTTATTTCAGTTCCGATGCGGATCGCTGCCAATGCGGCAGCATCCCCAACGGCGGTCAGCGCAAAGTTCATTACAGCCCCTGCCCCGGTTTCACGTCTTTCAGTTCCATCGCCTTGGCCGGATCGCGCATCATCTGTGCGACCACGTCCTGACGTTTCACATCCTTGCGGTGGCGCAGCGTCAGCACGATGGCCCCGATCATCGCCACCAGCAGGATCAGACCCGCAAGCTGGAACAGCAGGAAATACTGGTCGTACAGGATCAGCCCCAAGGCTTCGGTGTTGTGCCGGTCCACAGGGATCGCCTGTGCGCGCAGCCCTTCGGCGGCGGCGTTGGCTTCCCATGCGCCAAAGGCCATGACGAATTGCATCAGGATCACCAGACCGATCAGCAAGGCCAGCGGCATATAGCGCGCCATCTCGGCCTTGAGCTCGGCAAAATCGACGTCCAGCATCATGACGACAAACAGGAACAGAACCGCGACCGCGCCGACATAGACAATGACCAGCAGCATGGCGACAAATTCCGCGCCCAACAGCACGAACAGGCCCGCAGCCGACAGGAACGACAGGATCAGCCACAGCACCGAATGCACGGGGTTGCGGCTGATGACCGTGAACAGCCCACCGGCGATCACCGAGATCGCAAACAGGTAAAAGGCAAAAACGCTCATGTCTTCTTGTCCTCTTTCAATACGGCCTGCGCCAGGTCCATGGCCTTGGTCGTTGCGGGGATGCCTGCAAACATCGACATCATCGCTATCGTTTCGCTGATATGCTGGTCGGTGGCGCCTGCCTCGACCGCGTGGCGCACCGTCTGGCGCACCGCTGTTTCGTTCTGTGCGCCTTGCATCACCAACCCGGCCAGCGTCAACAACAGACGCGTGCGCGCGTCCAGACCGCCCTCGTTAAAGGCGTTGCCGAACATCGCTTCCATCACGTCCTTGGGCATGGTCGGAAACATGCCTTCGAACTTGCGGATGTCGAACGCCTCCATCGCCGGAAAGGTTTTCGCCATTTCCTGCATCTGGGCCATCATCGCGGCAAAGGGGTTGGTTGCGTCACTCATCGGTAGGGTGCGTCCAGTTCCAGGTTGCGGGCAATCTCGGCTTCCCAGCGGTCCCCGTTTTCCAGCAGCTTGGTCTTGTCATAGAACAGCTCTTCGCGGGTCTCGGTCGAGAATTCGAAATTCGGCCCTTCGACAATCGCGTCCACCGGGCAGGCTTCCTGACAGAAACCGCAGTAGATGCATTTGGTCATGTCGATGTCATAACGCGTGGTGCGGCGGCTGCCGTCTTCGCGGGGTTCCGCGTCGATGGTGATCGCCTGCGCGGGGCAGATCGCCTCGCACAGTTTGCACGCGATACAGCGTTCTTCGCCATTGGGATAGCGGCGCAGCGCGTGTTCACCCCGGAAACGAGGGGAAAGCGGCCCCTTTTCATGCGGATAGTTCAGCGTCGCCTTGGGCCGGAAGAAATATTTCATCCCCAGCTTCATGCCACCCCAGAAATCCTGCAACAGGAAATATTTGGCCGCGCGGGTATAGTCGATCTCGGTCATGCTTAGCCCCCTACGGTCCAGCGCGCGTATACGCCCCAGAACCATTCGAATTTTGCAGCAAATGCCACGAAGACCACCCAAACCAGGCTGAACGGCAGGAACACTTTCCAGCCCAGTCGCATCAGTTGGTCATAGCGGTAGCGTGGGGTGATTGCCTTGACCATCGAGAAGATGAAAAAGACAAAGCCCATTTTCAGGATCATCCAGACGATGCCATCGGGCAGGAACGGCACGGGCGACAGCCAGCCGCCGAAGAACATCAGCGAGATCAGCGCGCACATCAGCACCACGGCCACCAGTTCACCGATCATGAACAGCAAGAAGGGCGTGGACGAATATTCGACCTGATAGCCCGCCACCAGTTCCGATTCAGCCTCGGGCAGATCGAACGGCGGGCGGTTGGTTTCGGCCAGTGCCGAAATCAGGAACAGGAACAGCATCGGGAAGTGCGGCAACCAGTACCAGTTGAACACGCCCCAGTCGCCTTTTTGCGACATCACGATGTCACCGAAGTTCATCGACCCCGACGAGATGATCACACCGATGATGATCAGACCGATGCTGACCTCGTAGGAAATCATCTGCGCGGCGGACCGCAACGACCCCAGGAACGGGTATTTCGAGTTTGACGCCCAGCCGCCCATGATCACGCCGTAGACTTCCAGCGACGAGACGGCAAAGACGTACAGGATCGCGACGTTGATGTTGGACAACACCCAACCGTCGTTGAACGGGATCACCGCCCAGGCGATCAGCGCCATAACCAGGCTGACCATCGGCGCCATGAAAAACACCGACTTGTCGGCGCCCGCAGGCACGACGACCTCTTTGACGATATATTTGCCAAAGTCCGCAAAACTTTGCAGCAGGCCAAAGACGCCCACGACGTTCGGCCCCCGGCGCATCTGGACCGCGGCCCAGATCTTGCGGTCGGCGTACATCAGGAACGCCAAGGCGACCAGAAGCGGGATCACCAGCAGGAAAATCTGCCCGATGATCAACAGGGCAATGCCCAACGGATGGTTCATGAAAAAGTCAGCCATAGGTCCTCACACCGTCGGTATCCCTTTTTCCGCACAGTTGGCAGCCTCGACTTCGGCGTCGATGGTGCGCAATCCGCGCGGCAAGGATGGCGAGATGGTGTAAACAGCATCTGCCTGCCACACGCCACCCTCTTCGTTTACATTTGTCCGCACATGGCGCGCAAATCCGTATCCCCGGATCAACGTATAGCCAGCAGCGGCGCATTGCGCATAGTCAGACACGTCTTTCGTGCTGAGCGCATTGGTCATTTCCACGTCGAACTGCACCAGATCATTGTCCAGCAGCGACGTCTGCACGCCCCGATAATCGGGAATCAGACGCTCGGCCGTGATTTCCGGTTCGGAACAGGCGGCCAGCGGCGCCAAGGCTATGAGGCCCGCGCGGATCATTCAGCCGCCATCGCCCCTTGGGTGCGCGCCTTGGCGTTGGCGCTCAGCTCGGCCATCAACTGGCTGGAGCGTGCAATCGGGTTGGTCAGCCAGAAATCGGACACCGCGTTGCGGAACGCGGCCTTGCCCAGCTTGCCCGTGGCGACGGGCTGCCATGCGTTTTCCGGCACTTCGTCCAGATCGGCAATGTGCGGCACCGCCTCGACCAGCGCCGACCGCAGGGTGGCCAGATTGTCATAGGGCAGAACCGCCTCAAGCTCGCCCGACAGCGCGCGCAGGATGGCCCAGTTTTCCTTGGCCATACCGGGGGCAAAGCTGGCGCGTTGGGCCAGTTGCGGGCGGCCTTCGGTGTTGATGAACACGCCGCTTTCCTCGGTATAGGCGGCACCGGGCAGGATCACGTCGGCGCGGTGTGCACCACGGTCGCCGTGGCTGCCCTGATAGATCACGAAGGCACCTTCGGCGATTTCAACTTCATCGGCCCCAAGGTTATAGATCACGTCGGCCTCGGCCACTGCGTCCATGCCACGGTCGTTGACCGCGCCCACGTCCATCGCACCCACGCGGGATGCGGCGGTGTGCAGGACCATGAATTTCGAATTCGTATCCTCGGCCAGCTTCATCGCGGCGGCCAGAACGGCAGCGCCGTCCGCTTCTTGCAGCGCGCCTTGGCCAACAATCACGATCGACGGCGCGTCCAGCACGTCGCCATAGTCGCGGCCCAGCAAACCGTCCAGCGCGGCACGGTCGGTGCCGACATGCGCATAATCATACGTCAGATCAACGGCTTCACCCACCAGACCCACATTCGCGCCCGCGGCCCATGCCTTGCGGATGCGCGCGTTCAGAACGGGGGCTTCGGTGCGGGGGTTGGTGCCGATCAACTGGATGAACTTGGCGCTATCAATATCCTCGATCCGCGCGGTGCCCGCATAGGACGACCGGTTGCCCGCCTCAAGCTTGGCGCCATCGGTGCGGCATTCGACAACGCCGCCCTGCCCTTCGATCAACTGCTTCAGCGCAAAGATCGCCTCGACCGGGGCCAGATCACCAACCATGCCGGCCAGTTTTTCAGCGCCCTTGATCTTGGAGGCCGTCAGTTGCAGCGCCTCGCCCCAGTCGGCTTTGCGCAGTTTGCCGTTTTCACGGATGTAAGGCGTGTCCAGACGCTGACGACGCAGACCGTCCCAGACGAACCGGGTCTTGTCCGAAATCCATTCCTCGTTCACGCCGTCATGGTTCAGCGGCAGGAACCGCATGACTTCGCGGCCCTTGGTGTCGACGCGGATCGACGATCCCAACGCATCCATCACGTCGATGCTCTCGGTCTTGCTCAGCTCCCACGGGCGGGCGGTGAACGCATAGGGTTTCGACACCAGCGCGCCAACGGGGCACAGGTCGATGATGTTGCCTTGCAGGTTCGAATCAAGCGTTTCGCCCAGATAGGACGTAATCTCGGCATCCTCGCCGCGCCCGGTCTGGCCCATCTGGGTGATGCCCGCCACTTCGGTGGTAAAACGCACGCAGCGGGTGCAGGAAATGCAGCGCGTCATGTGGGTTTCAACCAGCGGCCCCAGATCCAGATCCTCGGTCGCGCGCTTGGGTTCGCGGAACCGGCTGAAATCAACGCCGTAGGCCATGGCCTGATCCTGCAAATCGCATTCGCCGCCCTGGTCGCAGATCGGGCAATCCAGCGGGTGGTTGATCAACAGGAATTCCATCACGCCCTCGCGGGCCTTCTTGACCATCGGGCTGTTGGTTTTCACCACCGGCGGCTGGCCTTCGGGACCGGGACGCAGGTCGCGCACCTGCATCGCACAGGACGCCGCAGGCTTGGGTGGGCCGCCGACGACCTCCACCAGACACATCCGACAGTTGCCCGCGATCGTCAGCCGCTCGTGATAGCAAAAGCGCGGAACCTCGACCCCGGCTTGCTCACAAGCCTGGATCAGGGTCATCGCCCCGTCTACTTCGATTTCGTGGCCGTCGATGATGATCTTGCGAAGGTCGCTCATGCGTCAATTCACCCTGAGTAACGAACCGATCTGGCTCGATTTTTCGATTTCGTTGCGCCCAAGCGCGCAATACGTCTCTGGCTGTCCGACGACAACCCCATTGGCCGCCAAATATGCCTTGCCGCGCTTTTTCAGGCGCGCCTTTTCCGTATCGGATTTCCGATAGGCGTCGATTTCAGCGTCCGTATAGCCCAAAGCATGGGCCTGGCTTTTCAATCCGTTGAGATAGCCAAGCGCGCGGATCATCCGCGCCGAGATATCCGGGCAGGCGCTGCGAATCTCGTCGGCCAGCCCAAGGGCCAGCAGCCCGTCGTCGATCGGTGTGTCCCGCAAATGCGGTTTGGCCACAGCGGCGGTCGTGGTGGCCATCGACAAGGCGAGTGTCGCGCCCAATACCAATGTCGTCAGTCGCATGTTCAAGTCTCCTGTGCTGCGAAACGGGCCGCGCACGCGCGCGGTCCCCCGTCCACAGATGGGAAACCTGCGCCTTGATATGCAATAACAGGGCGATGCCACCGGGGAAACGGGGCGATATGTCGCCGCGTTGGTCATAGAACGTTGCATTTCCCTTGCAGGATCAGCCGATCATTGCTGACCGTCAATGCGCCGTTTTCCGGGTCCGGTCCGCTTGTCCACACGATGTTCGACGTGCCGAAATTCTCGATGCAATATTTTACCGCCGCGTGACGGCCCGCCGCGCGCGCGCCATCCAGGCTTTGCGATACCTGCCGCACCTCGATCTGAAAGACCGAGCGGTCGTCGCCCACCTTCTTGGCGCTGGTGCGATAGTAATGCCCGTCAAAGGCGATGCCCTTGTCGCGCTGGTTACAGCCCGCGACCGCAACAGCCGCCGCAAGAACAAGAATCAGACGCATCAAAAGATCCTCCAGATCGCCATGACAGCCAGCGCCAGAACGCACAGCATGCTGATCGTCCAGAACACGCTGCGCATCGGCTGGTTGGTGGTGCCGATGTGCACATAGGCCATCACGATCCGCGCGGTCAGAAACACCGACGCGAACAGGTTCACCCAGAACGGTGCAGCGCCCATCATGATGGCCGCAACCACGGCCGCGATGAACGGTCCTGCGCTTTCCACGGCATTCGCATGGGCGCGCGCCTTGCGGTAGGTCGGGTTCGCGTAGTCGCGTTTGACCTGCCCGCACAAGGCCCGTTCGTCGTCGGAGCGGCCAGCGGCCGAAAGCGCGGTCAGTACGATCATCAGGATGGCATAGCCGCCCAGCGATGCGATGGCATGGGAATACAGGATCATGTCCATGGTTTACTCCGCCGCAACGGCGCTGACGCGGCCTGTGCGCTTGTGTTTGATACGGTCTTCGATTTCATCGCGGAAGTTGCGGATCAGACCCTGAATGGGCCATGCCGCCGCATCGCCTAGCGCGCAAATGGTGTGGCCCTCGACCTGTTTGGTCACGTCCAGCAGCATGTCGATCTCTTCGACCTCGGCATCGCCTTTGACCAGACGGTCCATCACGCGCATCATCCAGCCGGTGCCTTCACGGCACGGCGTGCACTGGCCACAGCTTTCGTGCTTGTAAAAGGCAGCCAGACGCCAGATCGCCTTGATGATGTCGGTGTCCTTGTCCATCACGATCACCGCCGCCGTGCCCAGACCCGACCGCTGCTCGCGCAGATAGTCAAAGTCCATGATCGCCTCGCGCATATGCTCGCCACGGATACAGGGCACGGACGAGCCGCCGGGGATCACCGCCTTGAGGTTGTCCCAGCCGCCGCGAATGCCGCCGCAATGCTTTTCGATCAGCTCTTCGAACGTGATCGACATCGCCTCTTCGACGACGCAGGGGTTGTTCACGTGGCCGCTGATCGCAAACAGCTTGGTGCCCGCGTTGTTGGGGCGGCCAAAGGACGAGAACCAGTCCGGCCCACGGCGCAGGATCGTCGGCACCACGGCGATGGATTCGACGTTGTTCACCGTGGTCGGGCAGCCGTACAGACCCGCACCCGCAGGGAACGGCGGCTTCATCCGGGGCATCCCCTTCTTGCCTTCAAGGCTTTCCAGCAGCGCGGTTTCCTCGCCGCAGATATAGGCGCCGGCCCCGTGGGCCACATAGATGTCGAAATCCCAACCGGATTTCGCGGCGTTCTTGCCCACCAGACCCGCGTCATAGCATTCGTCGATGGCCGCTTGCAGGGCTTCGCGCTCGCGGATGTATTCGCCGCGAATGTAGATGTAGCAGGCGTTGGCGTTCATCGCGAAGGACGCGATCAGGCAACCCTCGATCAGCGTGTGCGGATCGTGGCGCATGATCTCGCGGTCCTTGCAGGTGCCCGGTTCGGATTCGTCCGCGTTCACCACCAGATAGGCCGGGCGACCGTCGCTTTCCTTTGGCATGAACGACCATTTCAAACCGGTCGGGAACCCCGCACCGCCGCGCCCGCGCAGGCCGCTGTCCTTCATCTGGGAAATGATCCAGTCACGGCCCTTTTTGATGATAGCACCCGTCCCATCCCAATGGCCACGCGCCTGCGCGCCTTTCAGCGTGCGGTCGTGCATACCGTAGAGGTTGGTAAAGATCCGGTCCTTGTCCTGCAACATGTCCGTTCAGCCTTTGTCTTGCCGGCGCGCGCGCCAGATGTTGAAACCCATCCACAGCGCCCAGCCGAAACCGGCAAGCGCTGCAAGGTCAAAAAGGGCGTGGGTCCGGCTGGTCCAGCCGAGGTAGCCCCCTGCGATCGTCGTGCCAAGCCAGAACAGCGCCACGGCGACAATCCACAGCGCCAGACGCTGCCCTGTCTTGTTTGTGCTATCCTTGCCTTGCATCAAATCTGTCGGCGTTTAGTAAACGCCGCCTTTCTTGACCTTGTTCGAAAACTCTGTGCTGCCACCTTTGGCCAGCACCTTGGCCTGTTTGACCCATTCATCACGGCTGACCCGACCTTTGAACCCCACAAGGTTCTGATCGGCCCATTCGACTTCTTTCTTGCGCCATCCGGCCACCTGCGAAAAGTGGTAGATGCCCATTTCGTTCAACAGCCCTTCCAGCTTGGGGCCGACGCCCTTGATCTGTTTCAGATCATCCGGCCCGCCGTCGCGCGGCGCGTCCAGCATCTCGGGCTTGCCATCGGCGGCCACGGGCGCACGCGCTGTGGTCGCGGCAGCACTTGTGTCCTTGTTCGCGGTTACCTTGGCCTTGGCCGGTGCCTTTTTGGCAGGCGTCGCTTTTGCGGGGGCCGCATCCGCCGGTTTTTCGTACTTCCAGTCGCCCTTGCGCGCCGCCAGTTCGTCCTGACCAGCCAGCCGCGCCGAAGGTTTCACCAGCACCTTGTCCTCGGCGCCAGTCGCAGCAGCCGGCGCGGCGGGAGTGGCCGCCTCGGGCTGTTGCACCTCTGCCACCGGGGCCGCAGCATCCGCCACGGGCGCTGTGTCTGCGGCAGGTTTGGGCGGTGTTGCGGGTTGCGACGGGGCCACGGTTTCCTGCGCCTGATCCGCCAACGCGCCGCACAACATGGATTTCAGAAGAAAGCCGCCGACACCGAAGATAACGAGCCCAACCAGGATCGAGCTGAAAAAGCCCAAGCCTGAAAAGGCAAACAGAAGAATGGCCAGAACCACCCCTGCCACAGCCGACAGCATCCAACACTTGCGTGTGCAATCCTGCATTGCCTTGTTCTCGTTCATCATCGTCCCTCTCCTGAAATTATTTATTTATTATAAATACCGTCCTTTTTGGCGCGGTTGGAAAATTCGGTCTGTTCACCGGCGGCCAGTTTGCCCGCCTGCGCGACCCAGTTGTCGCGGCTGACGCGGCCCTTGAACCCGACAAGGTTCTGATCGGCCCAGGCCACTTCGGCATCGCCCCATTTGGCGATCTGGTCATAATGAAAATAACCCATCTCGTTCAGCATCGCTTCCAGCTTGGGACCGACGCCTTTGATCAGTTTCAAATCGTCGGCACCGGCCTTGCGCGGGGCTTTCATGGTGCGGGGCTTCTTGCCTGCACCTTGCGTACCCGCGTCGGTCGCGGGCGCTGTTTCATCGCGCGGCGGCTTGGCCTTGGACTGTGCTTCGGACGCAGGCGCAGGCGCCACTTCGGCCTTGGTTTCGGTCACGGGCGCGGACGGGGCCGTGCGTGTCTTGGGCTTGGCGGGCGGCTTGGCGGACGCATTGGCCGCCTTGCCTTGCCACGGTGCTGTCAGCGGCACTTCGGTCCCGTCGATGCGCTTGATCGTGTCCCCGATGTCCGTCGCAAGCTGGGCGCTGGCGTTATACTGCGTCTTGCCGCTGTCGTATTCGGTCAGCGAGGTCAGGCCGCTCAGCGGCTCGGACGCATAGCGCCCGTTTTGCGGCCCCGGCGTGGGCACGCGGCCGGCAGCCATCTCGTCGATGATCTCGGCCATGCGGTCGGTTGTCAGATCCTCGTAATAATCCTTGCCGATCTGGGCCATGGGCGCGTTGGCACAAGAGCCAAGGCATTCGACCTCTTCCCACGAAAACTTGCCGTCCGCCGACAGCTCATGCGGCTTGGCCGCGATCTTTTTCTTGCAGACCGCCATCAGGTCCTCGGCCCCGCAGATCATGCAGGACGTGGTGCCGCAGACCTGAATATGCGCCACAGAACCAACCGGTTGCAGCTGAAACATGAAGTAGAACGACGCCACTTCCAGCCCGCGAATATAGGCCATGCCCAGCATCTCGCAGACGGATTCGATTGCGGGGCGCGTCAGCCAGCCCTCTTGCTCTTGCGCGCGCCACAGCAGCGGAATGATGGCGCTGGCCTGACGGCCCTCGGGATATTTGGTGATCTGCGCCTCGGCCCAGGCCTGGTTGGCGGGGGTGAAGGCAAAGCTTTCGGGTTGGTCAGGGTGCAAGCGGCGGAGCATCAGTTCGACTTTCGGTTCGCGTGGCAGAGGTGGGAGCCTCCGGCGGGAGTTTTACGGGCAAGATGAAGTGCAGGGACGACCGGGGACAACATCACCGGTCGATCTCTCCGAACACGACATCCATGGTGCCGATGATCGCGGCAACGTCGGCCAATTGGTGGCCACGGCTGATGTGGTCCATCGCCTGCAAGTGCAGGAAGCCCGGCGCGCGGATCTTGGCGCGGTAGGGTTTGTTGCTGCCATCGGCCACCAGATAGACACCGAATTCGCCCTTTGGGGCCTCGACCGCGCAGTACACTTCGCCCGCAGGCACGTGGAACCCTTCGGTATAAAGCTTGAAGTGGTGGATCAGGCTTTCCATCGAGGTTTTCATATCGGTCCGGCTGGGCGGGGTGATCTTGCCACGGGCCAGAATGTCGCCGGTGGCTTCGCGCAGCTTGCCGATGGCCTGTTTGATGATGCTGACCGACTGGCGCATTTCTTCCATGCGGACCAGATAACGGTCGTAGCAGTCGCCGTTTTTGCCGACGGGAATCTGGAAGTCGAACTCGTCGTAGCATTCATAGGGCTGCGAGCGGCGCAAATCCCAGGCCAGGCCAGAGCCGCGCACCATCACACCGGAGAAACCATATTCCAGAATGTCATCTTCGGTCACCACGCCAATGTCGGCGTTGCGCTGTTTGAAAATGCGGTTTTCGGTCAGCAGCCCGTCGATGTCGGCCAGAACGGCGGGGAATTCATGCGCCCACTGTTCGATGTCATCCAGCAGCGCATCGGGCAGATCCTGATGCACACCGCCGGGACGGAAGTACGCCGCGTGCAGACGTGCACCGCAGGCCCGCTCGTAGAAGATCATCAGCTTTTCGCGCTCTTCAAAGCCCCACAGCGGCGGGGTCAGCGCGCCGACGTCCATCGCCTGCGTGGTCACGTTCAGCAGGTGGTTCAGCACGCGCCCGATTTCCGAGTACAGCACCCGGATCAGGGACGCGCGGCGCGGCACCTCGACGCCAGTCAGCTTTTCGATGGCCAGACACCAGGCGTGTTCCTGGTTCATCGGGGCCACGTAATCCAGCCGGTCGAAATAAGGCAGGTTTTGCAGGTACGTCCGGCTTTCCATCAGCTTTTCGGTGCCACGGTGCAGCAGGCCGATGTGCGGATCGCAGCGTTCGACAATCTCGCCGTCCAGCTCCAGCACCAGCCGCAACACGCCGTGCGCCGCCGGGTGCTGAGGCCCGAAGTTGATGTTGAAGTTGCGGATTTTCTGCTCGCCCGTCAGGGCGTCTTCGAAACCTTTGGAGCCATCCATCATGATAAATCCTCTTCAATCTTACGCGGCTCGGAAGTGGCAAACGCCCAGAGCAGTATGTAGGGGCCCATATATGGAACGAGGCAAAACACCAACGTCCACACCGGATAGCCATGTCGTTTCTGAATGACGCGGGCGGGAAGCGCAAACAGACCCAGAAGGATCAACATCGCAAAAAGAGCAGATGTCGAATAGTACCAGTCCGCCTGAAAATACTGGCCGCCCATCAGCGTTTCTCCAGCTCTTGCAGGCGCAGCCCGATCCACCACAACAACGCAATGGTGCCGAACGGGATCAGACAGACCGCAGACCAGTATTTATTGATGCCAAAGAACGGCAGCAGCTTGATCATCGGAATGATCGTCAGCGCCGACAGTATCAGCCACCAGACGCCGCCCATCACTTGGCATCCTTGCTGACGTGTCCGTCCGGCGCGACCTTGTCATCGCCGGGCAGGATGTATTCGGCACCTTCCCAGGGCGACATGAAATCGAACTGGCGGTATTCCTGCACCAGGCTGACGGGTTCGTAAACCACGCGCTTTTGCGCCTCGTCATAGCGGACCTCGGTGTAGCCGGTGGTCGGGAAATCCTTGCGCAGCGGATAGCCGCGAAACCCGTAATCGGTCAGGATGCGGCGCAGGTCGGGGTGGCCCGAAAAAAGGATGCCGAACATATCGAAAATCTCACGCTCGAACCAGTTGGCCGAAGGGTGCACGTTCACGATCGACGGCACCATCGCCTCTTCTCGCACCGACACGCGCAGGCGGATGCGATGGTTCTGGTACATGCTGAGGAAGTGGTAGACCACGTCGAACCGCTTGGCGCGACCGGTGTAGTCCACCGCCGTGATGTCCACCAGCGACGAGAACCGGCAGGTCGCGTCGTTTTTCAGAAACTCGACCAGCCCGACGATGTTGTTGGGGGTGACATCCACGTTCAGCTCGCCGTGGCTGATGTCCCAGGACAGAACGCAATTGGGGCGCTTGGCCTCGATGTAGGTTCCCAGTTCTTTCAGTGCATCGCTCATCGGTTATCCTTACCCGAAGTCTGTCTGTGCGGCGCGGTCCATGCCGTGCCCTGCCCGCGCGTTGCGGACAAAATCCCCGTCCGGCTCAGCGGACGATTGTCCCTGTGCGGCGCATCTTGCGCTGCAATTGCATGATCCCGTACAGCAACGCCTCGGCCGTGGGCGGGCAGCCCGGCACGTAGATGTCCACGGGCACGATGCGGTCGCAACCGCGCACCACCGAATAGCTGTAGTGATAATAGCCGCCGCCATTGGCGCAGGACCCCATCGAGATCACGTAGCGCGGCTCGGGCATCTGGTCATAGACCTTGCGCAGGGCCGGTGCCATCTTGTTGGTCAGCGTACCGGCCACGATCATCAGGTCCGACTGGCGCGGGCTGGCGCGCGGCGCTGTGCCGAACCGTTCCAGATCATAGCGCGGCATCGACGTGTGCATCATCTCGACCGCGCAGCACGCCAGACCGAATGTCATCCAGTGCAGGCTGCCGGTGCGGGCCCAGTTGATCAGATCCTCGGTCGAGGTCAGCAGAAAGCCCTTGTCCTGCAACTCGGCGTTCAGGCTCTGGGTTGCGACCTCGCGGTCGGCCCCCGCAGCGTTCGGTGATGTGGCAATTGACATATGCGCTTCGCTCCAGCGTTTTGTCGGGATGACGGGGTGCGAATTTCCGCCCATCCGCATGTTGTTCTCGGGTGTAGCCCAGCCCTGCAAGAGCGTCAACGCGACATGCTTGCACGATCACAGGGAAAAAGCAGGCCGATCCGAAGGGTTGCCCACAAAATGACCGGCAAACGCGCCCTGCCCCCCCGTGACCCGCCCGTATGAAATGACAAAAGCCGCCCGTATCGGGGCGGCTTTCCAATCTTGGCTTACCCGTGGCTTACTGCCACTCAAGCGCGCCCTTTTTCCACTCGTAGGCAAATCCGGCGGTCAGAACGCCCAGGAAAACCATCATCGACCAAAAACCTGTCATGCTGATGTCCTTGAACGCGACGGCCCAGGGAAACAGGAAAGCGATTTCCAGATCGAAGATGATGAACAGGATCGACACAAGGTAGAACCGCACATCGAATTTCATCCGCGCGTCGTCAAATGCGTTGAACCCGCATTCATAGGCGCTGACCTTTTCGGGGTCGGGACGGCGCACGGCGATGACCAGCGCGGCGAGGATCAGAATCAGGCCCAATGCAATGGCAACGGCCAAAAACACCAGAATCGGAAGGTATTCGCGCAGCATCTCGTCCACGTGTGTTTCCTTTGCTTTGCCGGCGCATCAGATCGCGCGGCCCCGGAGATTGGTGCAGGTTTACGCCGCGCGTGCGGCGGGGTCAACCGAGAGGCGGGCAGTTTGGCGCCCCCTATGCCCCCCGTTCCCTGCGCGGCTCAGGATTTGTCCGTGTCCGCATCCTCGGGGCCGCTTCTGGCCTCGGGATTGATATAGTCGTTGGGGTCAAAATCCTCGGGGTCATAGGTCTCTTCGTCCTCGGGTATTCCGGTGACATGGGTCGTGCCCGTCTCTTCGTCATAGACCAACCCGTAGGTCGCTTTGCCTTCCGAGTTGTACCGCATATATTCGTGAACCGCCGCATAGATAAACGCTGCCACGAAAGGCAGAATGATAACAATTCCGATCAGTTTGGGTTCCATTCAAGGCTCCTGTTCGGTGTAAGAACATTCCGCCGTCCGGCGGGAATGGGCGGCACGTCAGATGTCACGTCGGGTTTCGGGGCGCCGGATGTCTGGCGGATGTCCGTTTGTGCATCGGTTCAGACCACGCGGCGTCGCTGAAAACGACGCATAGGGTGGCCGGATTGACTTGGACCACCCCAAAGCACACCCGATCCATGTCGCACGCAGATCATAGAGCGCAACAGAATGGCCAGCCCTTTTTTCGGTTCCGACAGAAAAAACGCGCCGCAGGGGGCGCCGGTTCCGAAACGCCGGTGGCCAAAGTCTAGCGCCCTGAAATGCCTATCGCCCTGCCCCCAAGGCACGCACGGGCCAAAAAACCGGCTTGTGCAACCTGTATGCCCTTTGTAAGTGTTATGATATAACATATCATTAAAAGGACTCACCCATGAAAGACCACCGCCTTCCCGTCACTGTTCTGTCCGGCTTTCTGGGCGCGGGCAAAACCACCTTGTTGAACAACGTCCTGAACAACCGCGACGGGCGGCGGGTGGCGGTCATTGTCAACGATATGTCCGAGGTGAACATCGACGCCGATCTGGTCCGCGATGGTGGCGCCGACCTCAGCCAGACCGACGAGAAACTGGTCGAGATGTCCAACGGCTGCATCTGCTGCACCCTGCGCGACGATCTGCTGATCGAGGTGCGGCGTCTGGCTGCGGAAAACCGGTTCGATTACCTGCTGATCGAATCCACCGGCGTATCCGAACCCCTGCCCGTCGCCGCGACCTTTGATTTCCGCGATGCCGACGGTCAAAGCCTGTCCGATGTGGCGCGGCTGGATACGATGGTGACCGTGGTCGATGCGGTCAACCTGCTGAAAGACTACGCCAGCCACGACTTCCTGCGCGACCGCGGCGAAAGCCTGGGCGATGGGGACGACCGCACGCTGGTCGATCTGCTGGTGGACCAGATCGAATTTGCCGATGTCGTGGTGCTGAACAAGACCACCGATGCCGGCCCCGATCAAACCAATGCCGCGCGTCTGATCGTCACCGCGCTGAACCCGGATGCGGAAATCATCACCGCAGACTTTGGCCGCGTCCCGCAAGAGCGGATCTTTGACACCGGCCTGTTCGATTTTGAAACCGCCCACGAACACCCGTTGTGGGCCAAGGAACTGTACGGCTTTGACGACCACATCCCCGAAACCGAAGAATACGGCATTTCGTCCTTTGTCTATCGCGCACGCCGCCCGTTTGACCCGGCAAAAGTGCACGCTGTTCTGAACGGTCCCCTGCCCGGCGTGATCCGCGCCAAGGGGCATTTCTGGATCGCCACCCGCCCCGACTGGCTGGCCGAATTCTCTCTGGCCGGGGCGCTCAGCACCGTCAGCCCGCTTGGCACCTGGTGGGCCAGCGTGCCCGAAACGCGCCGCCCCGCGCATCCGCAAATGCAGGCCTACCTTGCAAAACACTGGCTAGAGCCGTTTGGCGACCGGCGTCAGGAACTGGTGTTCATCGGGGCGCAGATGGACAAGGGCGCGATCACCACGGCGCTGGATGCCGCTTTGGTGGAACAGGACGGTATGCACCCCGCGCTTTGGGCTGATCTGGAAGATCCCTTTCCGCACTGGCGCAAGGCGGCGTAAGGAATGCAGGGGGTGAAAACGTGCCGGTCCTCGAACCTGCGGTCGTCACTGAAACGCAAAGCGCGCGGGGGCTGTAAAATGGCGGCTTTTGACCGCCTGCCGCCCCCGTTGCGCCACTGGCTCGCGCAAGAGGCCGTTTTGCCATGGTCGCCCCGTTCGGTGCTGAAAATCTGGCAGCGGGCCCTGCAAGAGACAGGCGGTGACGGCGAAAAGGCACGGGCAAAGCTGCGCACCGTCGAGCGCAACACCTTGGCCGCTGAGCAACAGAACCGGGCAATTCCACCAGCCTGAAATACAAACGCCAGGCGCTGATACCCGAAGGTAATAGACTGCAAACAAAACCGTGAAGCTTGACAGGAAATTCGGATACATGCCTTATTCACCCTTTAATTGAATTATTTTGAATATTCTTGGGGGAATTCATGAAACGGTTTTTAATCGCACTTACAATTATTGTCTTTGCAAACGGCTGTAACACGGTCGCCCGCGAGGCCGGCTACCCCGGTGGCAACCTCGGCTTTCTGGCCGACCGCCATTCGGTTTTTGCCAAGGGTCAGAAACAGCAGGTAAACCGGTATATTCTGGCGCTGGCCCTGCTGGCCCCCTTGGTGGCTGAAACCGTCGAAGGGTCAAGCGAGGCAAAGCTTTCAGCGGAACGCATCTCGGACCTTTACGGCAACATCGAAAAGCTTCAGGCCGCATCCAGAAAATGCACTCTGCCCACCGTAACGACAACCGCTAAAGTTAATACCATCTCCCTTCCGGCCAATTGCACAGAGGCCGAGGCTAAATCCGAAGATGGAAGTGCGCTGACTTTTGAAACCCTGTCGTTCGAAGTGGCCAAATCCTTGAATGGCGCTTTGAAACAAACCTATGACAACCTTGAAATCCGTGGAAATGCCAGCCGCCTTTTGGCGCTGGAACCCACGGAAATGTTTAAAACAATTCTCAAGGCCCGTCATTTCGTACCAGTGATCCTAAGGTATCTGTCCACTTATCGTGATGTCTCGATTGTCTTCGGTCTCTCGATCATTGAATCCTGCTACCCCCCTGAAGGCACAGACGGTTCAATCAAAACGAATAGCCCTGAACCGGCCTGCAAAGACGTCACTGACAGTTACGCCGCGTTGATCAACAGGACGCGCACAGTCGACCCGGATGTTGCCAAGGAAGAACGCCCGATCAGCGACCTGTTCAAGTCTGGCAAAAAAGCACTGGATGCCGGATTGAACTGGGATTTAAGCAAAGTCCACAGTGCCGCGTTGTTCTATCATGTCGGCAGGGCGTGCAAGAAACTGGATGCGCTTGCGAAGATTGATTATCCCAATTTTGTCGGCTGCACGATCAAGGACACCCCCAATGCCGGAAAAGAAACTGAGGTTAAAAACAATGTGGAGGCCATCATTACAAATGCGCCTCAAACGCCCCTTTAGCTTTGCTCACCCCATCCACGCCGCCCTGCGCTTGTCGAAAAACGCGCCGATCCCCTCGGCGGCCTCGTCCGTTTCCCAACGCTCTTTCAGCGCCTGAATCGTCATGTCGATGGTGCCCGCATCAATGCGCGGCCCAAGCGAACGTGCCAGCGCCTTGGCCGAGGCAACGGCCCCCGGCGCGGTGCTGAGGTAGGGCAGCACCTCTGCTTCAACGGCGGCGGCCAGATCGTCCCACGGCACCACCCGCGCCAGCAGTCCCAGATCGACCGCCTCGGCGGCATCAAACAGGCGGCCGGAAAAGAACACCCGCCGCGCGCGCCCTTCGCCCATGCGGGCGATGACATAGGGGCCGATGGTGGCGGGAATAATGCCCAGACGCACCTCGGTCAGGCCCATCTTCAGATGGTCCGCGCCGATGGCCACATCACAGACCGACGCCATGCCGACCCCGCCGCCAAAGGCGTTGCCCTGCACCATGCCGATCAGCGGTTTCGGCATGGTGTTCAGCGCCTGCAACATATGCGCAAGCTTGCCCGCCTCGCGCGCCCGCGTGTCAGGATCGGCGGCCATCTGTTCGCGCATCCAGTCCAGATCGCCGCCCGCACAGAACGACTTGCCTGCACCGGTCAGCACCACCACCCGCACCGCGTCATCCGCGCCCAGCGCGGCGGCTGCATCCGTCAGGTCGGCCAGCATCTGCGCCGACATCGCGTTGTGTTTGTCCGCGCGGTCCAGCGTCAGCGTGGCCACACCGCGTGCGTCCACGTCGATCGAAATCGTCTTGTACATATTCCTGTCCTTTTCGTACGTCTTCAGCTGCGCAGGCTCTTGGCAAAGGCTGCCGCCTCGGCGATCACATCCGCATCCAGCCCGGTCTGATAGCCCAGCCGTTTCAGATGCGCCGCCACCGCTTCGGTCGCCACGTTGCCGGACGCGCCGGGCGCATAGGGACATCCGCCCAATCCACCCACCGCCGCGTCGAACACCCGCAACCCCATGGCCAGTGCTGCGTCGATATTGTCCAACGCGCGCCCATTGGTGTCGTGAAAATGTCCCGCCAGCCGTCCCGCAGGCACCACATCGCGCACCGCCAGCAACATCCGCGCCACAGCGTCGGGCGTGCCCTTGCCGGTGGTGTCGCCCAGGCTGATCTCGTAACAGCCCATGCCAAACAGCTTGTCCGCCACATCGGCCACCGCCTGCGGTGTCACCGCCCCGTCATAGGGGCATTCCACCACGCAAGACACATAGCCCCGTACCGGCAGATCAATGTGGCGCGCGGCCTCGATCACCGGGGCGAACCGTTCCAGCGATTCCGCGATGGTCGCGTTGATGTTGGCCTTGGAGAACCCTTCCGAGGCCGAGGCGAACACCGCAATCTCGTCCGCGCCCGCCGCCTGCGCATCCTCGAACCCGCGCATGTTGGGGGTCAGCGCCGCATAGCGGATGCCGTCGCCACGGGTGATCCCCGCCAGCACCTCGGCGCTGCCTGCCATCTGCGGCACCCACTTGGGGCTGACGAAGGACGCGCATTCGATGCGGCTGAAACCGGCGCGGCTCAGCATATCGACCAGCTTGACCTTGTCGGCCACCGATATCTCTTTGGATTCGTTTTGTAATCCGTCGCGTGGACCGACTTCGAAAATCTCACAGGCACCCAGACTCATGGCAATTCCTCCCTTGCTCGAAACCAGCCTAGGCTTCCGGTTCCAATTGCACCAGTGCCGCGCCGGCCTCGACCTGCGCGCCTTCTTCCACCAGCACCTCGGCCACCACGCCGTCACGGATGGCCAGCAGGCTGTGCTCCATCTTCATCGCCTCAAGCACGGCCAGCCGTTCGCCCGCCTTGACCGCCTGCCCCGCCTTGGCGAACAGCGCCCGCACCAGCCCCGGCATCGGTGCCTCGATCAGGTTGCCGTCACCGCCTGCGGCACTGGCGCGTTCCAGCGGGTCAACGACGGTATAGGCCAGACCATAGCCGTCAAAGACGGTGACCTGCGCCCCCGTCTGCGCCACATCCGGTGCCGCCTGTCCGTCGATCTGCCAGAACGCACCGACACGGCGCACCGCTACCGGCGTGCCATCCACGGTCCAGTCCTGCGCCGTGGGGCTAAGGACATCGACCGTCAGGGCCACGTCGTCACCGTCCTGCACCAGCGTCAGGCTACGCCGCAGCGGTGCCCACAGGGCAAAGCCGGTGTCCGGCGCAGGCGTCTCCAGCCCCAGCGCCACCATCCCCGCCGCCACAGCATGACGCGGCGCGGCTTGCGGAGCCGCCACCAGATCATCCAGATCACGTGCGATCAGCCCGGTGTCCACCTCGCCCCGGCCAAAGCCCTTGTGGCCTGCCAGCGCGCCCAGAAACGCAAGGTTGGTCACCGTGCCGCCCACCTGCGTGCCCGCCAGCGCCGCACGCAACCGCGCCAGTGCGACGTCGCGGGTGGGGCCGTGCACGATCACCTTGGCGATCATCGGGTCGTAAAACGGGCTGATCACATCGCCCGCCCGCACACCGCTGTCGGCGCGGCACCCTTCGGGAAAATGCAGATGCGTCAGCGTGCCGGTCGCGGGCAAGAACCCCTTTGGCACATCCTCGGCATAGAGCCGTGCCTCGAAGGCGTGGCCGCTGATGCCCAGTTCCTCTTGCGCCGCAGGCAGCGCCTCGCCCGCCGCGACGCGCAATTGCCATGCCACCAGATCAACGCCGGTGATCGCCTCGGTTACGGGGTGTTCCACCTGCAACCGTGTGTTCATCTCCATAAAGAAGAACCCGTCGGCGTTCAGCCCGTTCGACCCGTCGACGATGAATTCCACCGTGCCCGCGCCCGCGTAACCGATAGCTTCGGCTGCACGCACAGCCGCCGCGCCCATGGCGGCGCGAATCTCAGGCGTCATGTCGGGGGCCGGTGCCTCTTCGATCACCTTCTGGTGGCGGCGCTGCAACGAGCAATCCCGCTCAAACAAATGCACCGCGCGTGTGCCGTCGCCAAAGACCTGCACCTCGATGTGGCGCGGCTTGCTGACGAACTTTTCAACCAGCACGTCGGCATTGCCAAAGGCGGTCTTCGCCTCGGACCGTGCCGAGGCCAGCGCCTCTTGAAAGCCCGCCGCGTCCTCGACCTGACGCATCCCCTTGCCGCCGCCACCGGCAACAGCCTTGATCAGCACCGGATAGCCGATCTTGTCGGCCTCTGCCGCCAGCAGATCATCCGACTGGTCCGCCCCGTGATAGCCGGGCACCACGGGCACGCCGGCCTCGACCATCAGCGCCTTGGCCGCGTCTTTCAACCCCATCGCGCGGATCGCACTGGCAGATGGCCCGATAAACACCAGCCCCGCCGCCTCGACCGCCTCGACGAAATCGGGGTTCTCGGACAGGAACCCATAGCCGGGATGGATCGCCTGCGCGCCTGTATCCAGCGCTGCGCGAATGATCACATCGCCGCGCAAATAGCTTTCGGACGGGGCCGACCCGCCAATGTGCACGGCGCGGTCAGCCATCGCCACATGCTTGGCCCCCGCATCCGCATCCGAATAGACCGCCACGCAAGTGACGCCCATGGCCTGCGCTGTTTCCATCACCCGACAGGCAATCTCGCCCCGGTTCGCAATCAGGATCGTGTCAAACATCATTCCCGTCCTCTAAATCTTTCACTGGGCCATTTCTTTTGGCCAAAAATATCCCGGGGGTCCGGGGGCTGGCCCCCGTCCTCCGCCGGCAAAACTCACATCCGGAACAGGCCAAAGCGCGTGTCGGCAATCGGCGCATTCAGGCTGGCGCGCAGGCTCAGGTCCAGCACGTCGCGGCTTTTGCGCGGGTCGATCACCCCGTCGTCCCACAGCCGCGCGCTGGCATAAAGCGGGTGCGACTGTTCCTCGAACATATCAATCGTGGGCTGCTTGAACGCTTGTTCGTCCTCGGTGCTCCATGTCTCGCCGCGCGCTTCCATGCCGTCGCGTTTGACCGTGGCCAGCACGCCGGCCGCCTGTGCGCCGCCCATGACGCTGATGCGGCTGTTGGGCCATGTCCACAGGAACCGCGGCGAGTATGCCCGCCCCGCCATGCCATAGTTGCCGGCCCCGAACGATCCGCCGACCAGCATGGTGATTTTCGGCACCGAAGTGGTGGCCACCGCCGTCACCATCTTGGCCCCGTGGCGCGCGATGCCTTCGTTTTCGTATTTGCGACCCACCATGAAACCGGTGATGTTTTGCAGGAACACCAGCGGGATTTTGCGTTGCGAGCACAGCTCGACAAAATGCGCGCCTTTCTGGGCGGCTTCGGAAAACAGCACACCGTTGTTGGCGATGATGCCCACAGGCGTGCCTTTGACATGGGCAAAGCCGCAGACCAGCGTTTCGCCAAAGCGGGATTTGAACTCGTCAAACACGCTGCCATCGACCAGCCGCATGATCACCTCGCGGATGTCATAGGGCGTGCGCGCGTCCGCAGGGACCACGCCCAGCAGCTCCGCCGGATCATAGGCGGGTTCGTCATAGCTGACAGCCCCGCCGGTGAACTGCGTGCCAGCCCCCTCCAGCGATCCCACCGCGCGGCGGGCCAAGGCCAGCGCATGTGTGTCATCCTCGGCCAGATAGTCCGCCACGCCCGACAGGCGCGTGTGCACGTCGCCGCCGCCCAGATCCTCGGCTGTGACGACCTCGCCCGTGGCGGCCTTGACCAGCGGCGGACCGGCCAGAAAGATGGTGCCCTGATCGCGCACGATGATCGTCACGTCGGACATGGCCGGCACGTAAGCCCCGCCTGCCGTACATGATCCCATCACGACAGCAATCTGCGGGATGCCTTTCGCGCTCATCTGCGCCTGATTGAAAAATATGCGACCAAAGTGATCACGGTCGGGAAAAACCTCATCCTGATTTGGCAGGTTCGCGCCGCCGCTGTCCACCAAGTAGATGCAGGGCAGATGGTTCGCCTCGGCGATCTCTTGCGCGCGCAGGTGTTTCTTGACCGTCATCGGGTAATAGGTGCCGCCCTTTACGGTGGCGTCGTTGCACACGACCATCACGTCGCGCCCCATGACGCGGCCAATGCCGGTGATGACACCCGCACCGGGGGCCGCGCCGTCGTACATGCCGTGGGCGGCTGTGGCGCCGACTTCCAGAAACGGGCTGCCGGGGTCCAGCAGGTTCGCCACCCGCTCGCGCGGCAGCATCTTGCCCCGGCTGACGTGTCGGTCCCGCGACCGTTCGCCGCCGCCCAAAGTGGCCGCCTGCGCCGCCTCCTGGATCTGATGCAAGGCCGCCTCGTGCGCCTGCTGGTTGGCCTTGAAATCGGCCGAAGAAGTCAAAATCTGTGACGTCAGTTTCATGCCGTCCCTTTCCCAGTTTCTGCCACCGCTTGCGCACGCAGCGCCTTGCGGATCACTTTGCCCGTCACCGTCATCGGCAGCGCATCCACGAATGCGATTTCGCGCGGGTAGGAATATTGCGCCAGTCGCGCCTTGACGTAGTCTTGCAAGCTTTGTTCCGTCGCCGTCGCCCCGTCTTTGAGCACCACATAGGCCTTGACGATTTCGGTGCGCAGCGGGTCGGGTTTGCCGACAACGCCGACGGTGGCGACGTCCCTATGGGTCAGCAGGCAATCCTCGATCTCGGCGGGGCCGATGCGGTAGCCGGACGAGGTGATCACGTCATCCTCGCGGCCCACAAAGCGCAGATAGTCGCCTTCCCACAGGCCACGGTCGCCGGTCAGCATCCAGTCGCCGCGAAACTTTTCTGCCGTCGCTTCGGGGCGCTGCCAATAGCGCAGCATCATGCTGGGCGCGCCGCGCCGGATGGCGATGTCGCCTTCGCCGTCCGCTGGCTGGCCCGCGGCGTCGATCACCGCGACGTCGAAGCCGGGCACGGGTTTGCCGATGCACCCCGGGCGTGGCGGGAAGTCGGCGGCGCAGCTGCTGGCGACCATGTTGCATTCGGTCTGGCCGTAGAATTCGTTGATCTGCACGCCAAAGGCATCGCGCCCCCAGCTCAGCATTTCCGCGCCCAGCGGCTCGCCACCACTGGCGACGGTGCGCAGGCCGGGCAGCTTGGCCCCTGCCGCTTTCAGCATCCGCAAGGCCGTGGGCGGGAAGAACACGTTGCGCACGCCGCCGTCCGCGATAATCTGCGCACAGCGGTCCACGTCGAATTTCGGCATACGCGCGGCGACCACGGGCACGCCCAGTCGCAGCGCGGGCATTGCCACGTCGAACAGCCCGCCGATCCACGCCCAGTCGGCGGGGGTCCACAGACAATCGCCGGGCTGGCCCAGGTGGTTGTGGCTGGCGCTGACGCCGGGCAGATGCCCGTCCAGCACGCCGTGCCCGTGCAGCGCCCCCTTGGGCGCGCCGGTGGTGCCCGAGGTGTAGATCAGCACGCAGGGCACGTCATCGCCACCCGCCGCGAACGCCACCGGATCACCCGCCACACCGCAGGTCGCGGCCAGCAGCGGCGTGGCCAGATCGCCCAGCAAATCGGCCCCTTCGGCATCGGTCAACACCAGTGCGACACCGGCGTCGCTGATACGGGAGGCCAGCGCATCGCGTTGGAACAGCTTGAACAGCGGCACCGAAATTGCGCCGATCTTCCAGATCGCCAGATGCGCCGCCGCGCACCACGGTGACTGGCTAAGCAACACGCCCACGCGGTCGCCTGGCCCGACCTGCATCAGCAAACGGCGGGCGATGCCGTCGGCCATCCCCGCCAGTTCACCGTAATGCACATCACAACGCGGCCCGTCTGACAGGTCGATGATCGCCACCGCCTGCGGATCATGATCCAGACAGGTCCGCGCTATGTTGGGCAGGTCTGTCACTCACCAATCCCGCTGTTGGCCAGATACAGCGCCTGCTGTCCGGTCAGCCGCATCAGGCAGCTGTAGGTGGCGGGACCGCCCCCCGTGCCGCCGCCCCATTGCGACCGCTCGTAATCGCAGGTCGCATCGCGGAAGGGTATCCACGCCCGCTGCATCTCGCGCAGCGCCGTTGCAGACGGCGCGCCGTCGGTGTCTCCGTCCGCGTCGCGCGCCCGTCTGAGGGCGCTTGCGTAATTCTCGTTCAGCTTGGCATCCCAATACTGCAACTCGCGGTCCAGACAGCCCGACATCGCTACGGTGGACGAGCCCCCGGGCGTGTCCTCCATGCAGGCATTGGCCGAGGCGCCGATGCATGCCATCTGCCCCGCCATATCGGATGTATTCGCCAGACAGGATGCCGTGGTTTCGGTGCTGAATGTCAGACCCTGCGCCGCCAGCGGGGTTACGGGGCTGGCCAGAATGGCCGCGATCAAAGTTCGTTTCAGTAGCATTTTCAGTCCTTTGTTAGTCGTCCAACAGCTTAACGCCGCTGCTCAGGTTTTCGACGCATCGTTTGGCACAGGAATTTTTTCCAGCAGCGCACCAAAGCGGCCAATCGCGTAAACCCGTCTTTCCCCATCCGGCGCTGTGCACTGGATCAGCAGCCGCACGGCCCGATCCTGCCCCGGTCGCCCCACGCAATCGCTGCGCCGCGCGCCTGCGCCGGTTTCGGCCACGTAAAGCCGCGCGTAGTGGTCCAGTAGCGCGCTTTCATCCACATGCGCCGCGATCCAACCCAGCCGGAACAGCCACAGCGCCCCACAGACCGTCACCACAGCCAGTGGCATCCAATACAGCCAGCGTGGCCGCAGGGATGCGGGCCTAGCGCGGATCATCGCCCAGCTCTTGCCGCAGCTCCGACAGCTCGCGGTCCAGAAAATACGAGGTGATCGACCGGATGATCACCAGCAGCAGCAGGAAGATCAGGTCGGTCGCCGCCAGGCTCAGCGCGGTGTGGATCACGTCCGAGACGATGAACAACTCCAGCCCCGCAAGGATGTAATTGCCCAGTTCCAGCCGCGCGCGGTTCGAGGTGCGCAGACGCTGGCGGCTGTCGCGGTACAGCTCGGCGCGGATAAATCCCGCCATGAAGCGTGCCGCACCGATGACCAGCAGCAGGATGGCGAACAGGTCGATGCCCGCCGCGATCCATTCCAGCACCTCGACCAACACAGGCAAGCTGGCGTGCAGCACGGTTTCTTTCGTCCCCAGGTCCAACAGCCGGTCCATCTGCGCCCCCTCCCCGCGTGCCGCCTTAGGCCATCGCGCCCATCAGCTCGCGTCCGATCAGCATCCGGCGGATTTCCGAGGTGCCCGCCCCGATCTCCATCAGCTTGGCGTCGCGGAAAATGCGGCTGACGGGGCTGTCGGACAAAAAGCCTGCGCCACCCAGCGCCTGCACCGCCTGATGCGCCTGCACCATCGCCTGTTCGGATGCATAAAGACAGCACGCCGCCGCGTCCTGCCGCGTCACGGTGCCCTTGTCACAGGCGCGCGCCACCTCGTAGACATAGGCCCGCGCGCTGTTCATCGCGGTGTACATATCGGCGATCTTGCCCTGCATAAGCTGGAAGTTCCCGATGGGCTGGCCGAATTGCTTGCGCTCGGACACATAGGGCATGACCTCGTCCAGGCAGGCGGCCATGATGCCAAGGCCAATGCCCGCCAGCACGACACGTTCGTAATCCAGACCCGACATCAGAACGGCAACGCCTTTGCCCTCTTCGCCCAGGATGTTCTCAAACGGCACTTCGACCCCGTCAAAGATCAGCTCGGCGGTGTTGCTGCCGCGCATTCCCAGTTTGTCGAAATGCGGCGAGGTGGAGAAACCCACCATATCCTTTTCGATCAGGAAGGCGGTGATGCCACGGCTGCCGGCATCTGGGTCGGTCTTGGCATAGACCACCAGCGTGTCGGCGTCGGGGCCGTTGGTGATCCAGTATTTGTTGCCGCTGAGCCGAAAGTGATCGTTCCGCTTTTCGGCGCGCAGTTTCATGCTGACCACATCGCTGCCCGCGCCCGGTTCGGACATCGCCAGTGCGCCCACGTGTTTGCCGCTGACCAGACCGGGCAGGTATTTTGCCTTTTGCTCGGGCGTGCCGTTCAGTTTGATCTGGTTGACGCACAGGTTCGAATGCGCGCCATAGGACAACGACACCGAGGCCGACGCCCGCGCGATTTCCTCGACCGCAACGGTGTGCGCCAGATAGGACATGCCCGAGCCGCCGAATTCTTCCTCGACGGTGATGCCCAGCAGGCCCAGCTCGCCCATCTCCGTCCACAAGGCGGGGGGGAATTCATTGGTCTGGTCGATCTCTTGCGCCATCGGGCGCACGCGCTCTTGCGCCCAGCGGTGCACCATCTCGCGCAGGCTGTTGGCATCCTCGCCCAGATCGAAGGTCATTGAATGGGTAAACATCGGTGCATCCCTCCCGTTATTGAACGCTTGTTCATTACTTACATGCCTGCCCCCTGCTGGGTCAAGTCTGATCACCATCGCGGCGATGGAACAAGCTTTGTGATCGGGCGTTGATCTGCCGACACTTGAGGAAACAGGAGCCACGCCATGAAAGATCATGCCACCCAATCCGAGCTGAACGACACATTCTGGGACCGTATGGGCGACATCAACGCCGGTATGCTGGCCACGCCCAGCGACCGCGCCCGCCCGATGTCGCACACGCTGCACGATGACGACCGCACGGCGCTGTGGTTCATCACCGCCCACGGCACCGACATTGCCGATGCCGCGAAAAAAGCCAGCGCCGCCACCTATCTGGTCGCCTGCCAGCACAACAAGCTGTACGCCACGGTCGAGGGCAAGCTGGACGTTGTGACCGACCCCAAGGTGCTGGATGACCTGTGGTCACCCGTTGCCGATGCCTGGTTTGAAGGTGGCCAGAAAGACCCCGACGTGTGCCTGGTGCGCATGTCCCTGTCCAAGGCCGAGGTCTGGGCGACCGATGGCGGCGCCAAGTTCCTGTTCGAGATCGCCAAGGCAAACCTGACCGAAGCCAAGCCCGATATGGGCGATCACGGGGTTTTGACGTTTTGAACCGTCTAGGCACATGGATCGCTGTCGCGGCGCTGGGGATCAGCGGCGCGGCGCAGGCCGAACAAGTGGGTGAGATTGGCGTCGACTGGGCGGGCAATGACATCGTGATCGAGGCGATCCCCGACCCGGAGGTCAGTGGCGTGACCTGTCACATTGCCTATTTCGACCGTGGGCTGATCGACCGGCTGGCCAATGGCAACTGGTTCGAGGACCCGTCAAATTCGTCCATTTCCTGCCGCCAGACCGGCCCGATCAAGATCGGCGACATCGACCGCAGCGAGGAAGGCGAGGACGTGTTCCGCACCTCGCGGTCCATCGTGTTCAAGTCCCTGCGGGTGAAGCGCATTTTTGACGAGGAAAACCAAACGCTGATCTATGTGGCCCACGCACGGGAACTGACCGAAGGCAGCGCCAAGGTGAGCATGTCCACGGTGCCGTTGTACGGGGCGGAGTGATGGCGGGTGTCGCATGCCGTGCATGTCCGACCCAAAACCGGACATTCGGAATGGGATGTGCCAAGGTCCGGAGAGCGGACGAAGCTGCCGTGCGCAAAGCCGCGCATCGTCGGGCCGTGGTGCGGCGATCAGACCTCTGTAACTGGCACTTTATGCCAGCCAAGCACATCCCAGCTATCCCTCACGCGCAACAGAAACCAAATCGCCGTGCCGGCGGACGGCCCGGCGATGCGCGGCGGCCTTCGGCCTTGTCCCGCGCTTTGGAGATAGCGGAAAGGACTCCTTCCCGCCGTTCGCTGCGCCAAACACGAACGGCCGCGTTCCTTTCCCGCATGCGACTTGGGACAGCCAGAAAGCTAGGCGCTGGCCGCCTGAAACACTGCTGACACTTCGCTGCGGATGATCCGCGCAATCAGCGCGCAGTCGTCCAGCGAAAAGGTCAGCGGCACGCGCATGTCCACAATGCCCGCCAGCACGCGGTCCGTGGCGGGCATCACCTCGGACGCGGCATAGCGCCAGCTGTCGTATTTCGACGTGAACGCGGTGGGTTCGGGCGCGCCGAACCATTTCAGCTCGACCCCGCGCGCGGCACAGCGTTTCAGCACGGCCAGAATGTCGTCAGCCTTCCAATCCAGCAGCAGGAACTGAAAGGACGAGCCGACGATGCGTTCGACCGTTGCCCGTTCGACAATCTTCAGCCCCGGCGTGCCGCGCACGCCGTCCTCAAGCACTTTGTAACGGTCGTTCCAGCGGGCGCATTGGGTGTCCAGATTGGCCAGTTGCGGGCGCAGGATCGCCGCGCGCAGGTTGTCCATGCGCCCCGAGATGTTGGGCGTGGTATAGCGCAGGTCCGCGAACACCTCGGCGTCCGGTGCCGCCAGATGGCGTTCGTACAGCATATAGCTGCCCGACAGCATCACCGCGCGCGCGGCGACCTCCGCGTCGTCGGTCACCAGCAAGCCGCCCTCGCCCGCGTTCACGTGTTTGTAGGTCTGGCAGGAATAGCAGCCCACCACCCCGTGACGCCCCGACGGCACGCCGTTCCACGCGGCGCCCATGGTGTGGGCGCAATCCTCGATCACCTGAATGCCGTGGCGGTCGCAGATCTGCATCAGCCGGTCCATGTCGCAGATATGCCCGCGCATGTGGCTGAGCAGCAGGACGCTTGCGGTGTCGCCCTTGGCCTCCAGATCGTCCAGATCAATGGTCAGATCCTCGGTCACGCCGACAAAGACCGGCACAGCCCCCAGCGATGCAATCGCGCCGGGCACAGGGGCCAGCGTAAAGGCGTTGGACAGCACCCGGTCGCCCGGTTTCACGCCCACCGCCCGCAGCGCCGTGGCCATGGCATAGCCGCCCGAGGCCACCGCCAGACAATATTGCGCGCCGACCAGTGCGGCAAATTCCTGTTCCAGCATCGCGGCCTCGGCCACTTCTTCGCCCACGGTGTTATATCGGTGCAGACGACCGTGGCGCATCACCCGCACGGCGGCTTCGATGCCTGCCTCGGGGATCGGCTCTTGTTGGGTAAAGCTGCCCTTGAACACCTCGCTCATGCGGCGGCCTCGTCGCGCAGGAACCGGCGGGCCAGTGCGGGCAAGTCCGCATAATCGTGCAGCAAGGCCTCGGGTTCCAGTGCTGCCATATCCTCGCCCGAGGGGCCGAAGGTGACCAGAACCGACGGCACGCCCGCCGCCCGTGCCGTGTTGCGGTCGGTGTCGCTGTCCCCGATCAGGATGCAATGATCGGACCCGCCCGCCTGTTGTGCAGCGGCGAACAACGGCGCGGGGTCGGGTTTGCGCACCGGCAAGGTGTCGGCCCCGATCATCGACGCAAATGCATCGCGCACGCCCAGCGATTGCAGCAGCTTTTCGGCCAATGCGGCGGGTTTGTTGGTGCAGATGCCCACGGCGATGCCATCGGCCTTGATCGCGGCCACGGCCTCCATCGCGCCGGGGTACATGACCGTGTGCAGGTCAATCGCGCCGTCATAGGCCTCGAGCAGCACGGGGTAATATTTGGTGATCAGCGCCTCGTCGAACCGTCCGATGCGGTGCAGGCCCAGCGTCAGCATCGACCGCCCGCCGCGCAGCGCGGCCCCCGCATCGGCGGCGGTCAGCACGTCACCCGCCCCCATATCGCGAAAACAGGCGTTGGCGGCGGCCAGCAGATCGCCGCTGGTGTCTGCCAAGGTGCCGTCCAGATCAAAGATTACCGATGTCATGCCTGTCTCCTGATGGGCGGATCATTGCCGTCCTGTCATTGTTCGTGTTACGGCCAGCAATCTTGTTTGATGGGGCCGACGGTTGCGCCGCTTGGCAAGATGGATAAAACGGTCACACCAAGAACACAAAGAGATTTGGCATGAGCATCGCGACGGTCATCCTTGCCGCAGGCAAGGGCACACGGATGAATTCGGACATTCCGAAAGTTCTCCACCCCATCGCAGGCGCGCCTATGCTGGTGCACGCCCTGCAAGCGGCACGGTCGCAAGAACCCGACCGCATGGTGGTCGTCGCAGGCCACGGGGCCGAGGCGGTGAGCCACGCCGTGCACGGCTATGACGAAGACGTGCGCGTGGTCGTGCAAGAAGAACAGTTGGGCACCGGTCATGCGGTGCAACAGGCGCGTGCGGCGCTGGACGGGTTCGACGGCACGGTGATCGTGCTGTATGGCGACACGCCCTTCGTGCGCCCCGAGACGCTGGAAGCGATGGTTGCGGCGCGGGCCACGCAGGACGTGGTTGTGCTGGGGTTCGAGGCGGCCGATCCGGGCCGCTATGGCCGCTTGAAGATGAACGGCGAAACCCTTGACGCGATTGTGGAATTCAAGGACGCAACCGAAGCCGAGCGGGCGATCAGCTTATGCAATTCGGGCGTCGTGGCCTGTGACGCGGCGACGCTGTTTTCGCTGCTGGATGATGTGACCGACAACAATGCGGCGGGCGAGTTTTACCTGACGGACATCATCGGTCTGGCCCGTGCGCGCGGTCTGAGTGCCGGCGTCGTCACCTGCCCCGAGGCGGAAACGCTGGGCATCAACTCGCGCGCCGAACTGGCCGCCGCCGATGCGCTGTTCCAACAGACCGCGCGGGCGGCTGCGATGGAGGACGGCGTGACCCTGCTGGACCCGTCCAGCATCTATTTTTCCTATGACACCTTCATCGGCCGCGACACGGTGATCGAGCCGCATGTGTTTTTTGGCCCCGAAGTGACCGTCGAATCCGGCGCCCGCATCCGTGCGTTTTCGCATCTGGAAGGGTGCCATGTGGCGCGCGGCGGGGTCATTGGCCCTTATGCCCGCCTGCGCCCCGGTGCCGAACTGGCCGAAGACGTGCGCGTCGGCAACTTTGTCGAGATCAAGAATGCCACCATCGACGCCGGTGCCAAGGTCAACCACCTGAGCTATATCGGCGATGCCTTTGTGGGTGCTGCCGCCAACATCGGTGCGGGCACCATCACCTGCAACTATGACGGCGTGCTGAAACACCACACCCACATCGGCGCGCGCGCCTTTATCGGGTCGAACACCATGCTGGTGGCCCCCGTGTCCGTGGGCAACGAGGCGATGACCGCCTCGGGGTCGGTGATCACCTCCGATGTCGAGGACGGCGCGCTGGCCATTGCCCGCGCCCATCAGGTCGAAAAACCCGGAATGGCGCGCAAGCTGATGCAAATGCTGCGGGCCAAGAAGGCCAGACAAACAAGGGGCAACTGATATGTGCGGAATCGTCGGCGTTCTGGGCAACCACGAAGTGGCCCCCATTCTGGTCGAGGCGCTGAAGCGTCTGGAATATCGCGGCTATGACAGCGCGGGCATCGCCACCGTGAACAACGGCACGCTGGACCGCCGCCGCGCGGTGGGCAAGCTGGTGAACCTCAGCGATCTGCTGGTGCACCAGCCGCTGGCCGGTAAATCGGGCATCGGGCACACCCGCTGGGCCACCCATGGCGCGCCTTCGGTCACCAATGCGCACCCGCATCAGGCGGGGCCGGTGGCCGTGGTGCACAACGGCATCATCGAAAACTTCCGCGAACTGCGCGCCGAGTTGGCCGAGGCTGGATTCCAGTTCGTGACCGAGACTGACACCGAAACCGTCGCCCTGCTGACGCAGATGTATATGGACGCAGGTGCAGGTGCGGTCGAGGCCGCGAACCAGACGCTGGACCGTCTGCACGGTGCCTTTGCGCTGGCGTTCCTGTTTCAGGGTCAGGACGACCTGATTGTCGCCGCGCGCAAGGGCTCTCCGCTGGCCATCGGGCATGGTGACGGTGAAATGTTTGTCGGCTCGGATGCCATCGCGCTGGCCCCGCTGACCGACCGCATCACCTATCTGGAAGAAGGCGACCGCGCGGTTCTGACCCGCACGTCGCTGGAAATCCATGACGCCAACGGTGCGCTGGCCAACCGTGCCGTGAAAACCATCCAGATCGACGCCGCGCGCGTGGACAAGGCCGGACACAAGCATTTCATGGCCAAGGAAATCGCCGAACAGCCGACGGTGATCGGCAATGCGCTGGCCAATTATCTGACCGCGGACGGCCACATCGCCCTGCCCGACCCCGGCGTTGATTTCAAAGACATCGACCGGCTGACGCTGGTGGCCTGTGGCACCGCCTATTACGCCTGTCTGACGGCGAAATACTGGTTTGAACAGATCGCCCGCATTCCGGTCGAGGTTGATGTGGCATCCGAGTTCCGCTACCGCGAGCCGCCAATCCCCGGCCGCACGCTGGCGCTGTTTGTGTCGCAATCGGGCGAAACCGCCGACACGCTGGCCGCGCTGCGCTATTGCGAGGGCAAGGCCGCGCGCATCCTGTCGGTGGTCAACGTCCCCGAAAGCTCGATTGCGCGGGAAAGCGATCTGGCGTTGCCGATCCATGCAGGGATCGAAGTGGGCGTCGCCTCGACCAAGGCGTTCACCTGCCAGTTGACCGTGCTGCTGATGCTGGCGCTGAAGGCGGCGTCGGACCGGGGCACGTTGTCCGAGGAGGCGCTGGCCGATCATGTGTCTGCCTTGCGCAGCCTGCCTGCGCTGATGACCACGGCGCTGGAGCAGAACAAGGCGATGCAGAACACCGCCCGCCGCCTGTCCGAGGCGCGCGACGTGCTGTTTCTGGGCCGCGGCCTGATGTATCCGCTGGCGCTTGAGGGGGCGCTAAAGCTGAAAGAAATCAGCTATATCCACGCCGAAGCTTATGCATCGGGCGAGCTGAAACACGGGCCCATCGCGCTGATCGACAAACACGTGCCCGTGGTGGTCATGGCCCCGCGCGATGCGCTGTTCGACAAGACGGTCAGCAACATGCAAGAGGTCATGGCGCGCAAGGGCAAGGTCGTGCTGATCTCGGACGCCGCAGGGCTGGAAGAGGCCGGCGATGGTGTCTGGGCGTCGATTTCCATGCCGACGGTGCACAACGCCGTGGCCCCGATCCTCTATGCGCTGCCCGCGCAATTGCTGGCCTATCACACCGCCGTCGCCAAGGGCACGGATGTGGACCAGCCGCGCAATCTGGCCAAATCGGTGACGGTGGAATAATGGGCAAGCAATTCGACAGCATCGAAGACGACCACGCCAATTTCATCGCCCAGCAGCACATGTTTTTCGTGGGCAGTGCGGCGGACACGGGCCGTGTGAACATCAGCCCCAAGGGGATGGATGCCTTGCGCGTGATGGGGCCGAACCGGATCGTCTGGCGCAACCTGACCGGATCAGGCAATGAAACCGCCGCCCATCTGGCGCTGCACAACCGCATCACGCTGATGTGGTGCGGCTTTGAAAAACGCCCGATGATCATGCGCGCCTATGGCACTGCGCGCACCCTGCACCCGCGCGATGCGGAATTTGCAGACCTGGATGCCATGTTCGAACCCTCGCCCGGCGCGCGCCAGATTTACGACGTGCGCGTGGACATGCTGCAAACCTCGTGCGGCTATGCCGTGCCCTACTTTGACCACGCAGGCCCCCGCGACACCTTGCAAAAATGGGCCGAGACCAAAGGCCCGGATGGCGTCGCAACCTACTGGGCCGACCGCAACCAGACCAGCATCGACGGTCTGCCGACACATATATTGGACACCAAAACATGACACCCGACGCGGCCCTGGCCGAAATCAACGAACACGCCGATCCCGAACGGGCGACAGGCGCGCAAGCCTATCACAAGGCCGACCGCACCTATCTGGGCGTGCCCAATCCGGTGTTGAATGACCTGACCAAGACATGGCGGCAAGAGCTGGACATAGACACCCGCGTCGCATTGGCGGACGGTTTGTGGAAGACGGATATTTTCGAGGCCCGCATCGCCGCTGCCAAACTGCTGACACAGGCCCGCATGGACCCTGACGCCGAGGTTTGGGCGCTGATCAAATCCTGGGCACCGGATTTCGACAGTTGGGCCATTGCCGATCACGCCTGTATGGCGGGGCAGAAACGGCTGATCGCCGATCCGTCGCGGCTGGATGAGATTGAGGCCTGGACCACATCCGATCACATGTGGACCAAACGGGCCGCGCTGGTCATCACCCTGCCGTGGACCAAACAGAACCACCCCAAACCGCAAGAGGCCGAAGCCCGCGAGCGCATTCTGAGCTGGGCCGCCAGTTATGCGCCTGATGGCCGCTGGTTCATCCAGAAGGCCGTTTCGTGGTGGCTGCGCGATCTCAGCAAACACGACGCCGACCGCACCCGCGCCTTTCTGGCGGAACACGGCGACACGATGAAGGCATTCGCCCGCAAGGACGCGGCGAAGTTCTTGTGAATATGTGACGGGTGGCGGTCTGACAACCGCCGCCCCTTCGGCATAGGTCGCACCGCAACGCATGCGGTGAGGTGCTGCGTGACTGTCGGCTTTCCGTGAAGATCCTATGTAACCCTACCGCTTGGCGCGTTGGTAGAAAAGGTGTGCAAGCGACAGGACCAGCGCGAAGGACACTGCGCCCAGATAGCGTTCGTAAATGCCGTCAATGTCGGTGGGGAGAAAAAAGAAGACGGGCGCCGAGACAACCCAAAGGATGCCGATGGCGATCAGGATCATGCGGTAACGGGGACTGGCCCGTGCTGCGCCGCGCGCCATGGCGAAACAGGCGACGGTCATCGTGACACCCAGCCCATAGACCAAATAGATGTGGATCACCCAGCCGTCGCTGTCATTGTCGCCGTACTCGTTGCGGGCCCCGATGAGAAACACCAACAGTCCGAACACGACGAGCGCGATGATTCCAACGCTCCAGTCCCATCCGCCGAGATGGACATGGGCTGCCGACAGGGCGAGCCCGATCAAGGCGGCGGAAAAGGTGTACAGCCCGATATCGACGATGAATTCATAACGTCCGGCCCCCAGATCGCTGATGGTGTCGGCGATCCAGTCATGATCAGGCACCACGAAATCCGCGATGAGAATCGAGCATGCAAGCGCGATGCAGCCCAAAACGGCAAGCAGGCTGAGGAACCTCAGCAGAAGCGGTTGCTCGGCGATTTCGGCAGGCATCTGATGGTCGGTTTCGGCGGTCGGTGGCATCCGGGCAGTTCCTCGGGTTGGTCATGCTCACCACGTAGCCCGAGGACCGCAGTTGTAAACGCGCGCCGCAGGCTGTCGCACTGTCGGCACCGCGCCCCGCTTAGGACGCCGTAAACACCTCGACCTCTGGCAGACCCGTCAGCGGTGCCCCCAGCGTCTGGAAGGCGGACAGCGACATGCGGCTGCCGCCCGTTGCAGGCCCGTCAATCGGGATCAGCGTCACCGCCACGGATTTGCCCGACCCGGCAAAGACCACGCGCCCCGGCTGTTCGCTTGTGACAAGCGGTGTCTTCAGCCACAGCCCAGGCTCGGACGGGCTGCCCAGCGAGGCCACGGTCACGCCCAGACGCCCGCCAGCCTTGGCGGGGGCCGCGGTGGCGGTTGCCTTTTCCTCGGCGCTGACGGTGTCGAAATCGGCCACGGTGCGTGCGCCGGTGGCGGGCACGGCGGCTGCGGGACGCTCTTTGGGGCGCACGTCGGTGCTGACCCCCTCGGTGCGGCTTTCGGCCACGTCCGGGCGCGGTTGCAGGAAGGCGGGCAAACGCGAACATCCCGTGAGGGTGCAGGCGCAAATCAGGATCAGGGCTGTCGTTTTCATAAGCGCCAGATAAGCACAGGCCGCAAACCGCATCAACGTGCATTCCCCCTTGCTGCGCTTTCCCGCCGCCCTTACCTATGGAGTCATGAATGCACCGTTGATTGATCCCTTCGCCCGCGCCATCACCTACCTGCGCGTCTCTGTCACCGACAGATGCGACTTTCGGTGTGTCTATTGCATGTCCGAGAACATGACCTTTCTGCCCAAGAAAGAATTGCTGACGCTGGAGGAACTGGACCGCATGTGTTCGGCCTTTGTTGATCTGGGCGTGGAAAAGCTGCGGATCACCGGGGGCGAACCATTGGTGCGCCGCGAGATCATGACATTTTTCAACAGCATGGCCCGCCATCTGGATGCAGGCACGCTGAAAGAGCTGACGCTGACCACCAACGGCAGCCAGTTGGAGCGCTTTGCCAAGGATCTGTATGCCGCTGGCGTGCGCCGCGTGAACATCTCGCTGGACACGCTGGACGAACAGAAATTTGCCGACATCACCCGCTGGGGCCGCCTGCCGCAGGTGCTGCGCGGTGTCGATGCGGCGCTGGCCGCCGGTCTGCATGTGAAGATCAACGCCGTGGCGCTGAAAGGCTTTAACGAGGACGAACTGCCCACGATCACGCAATGGTGTGCCGACCGTGGCATGGACCTGACGTGGATCGAGGTGATGCCGATGGGCGATCTGGGCAACGAGGACCGTCTGGGCCAATACTGGTCGCTGAAAGACGTGCGCAGCCGGTATGCCGAACATTACACCGTCACCGATCTGGCCGAACGCACCGGCGGGCCTGCGCGTTATGTGCGGCTGGAAGAAACCGGGCAAAAGATCGGTTTCATCACCCCGCTGAGCCATAATTTCTGCGAAAGCTGCAACCGCGTGCGCCTGACCTGCACGGGCGAGATTTACCTGTGTCTGGGGCAAGAGGACATGATGGACCTGCGCGCACCGCTGCGGGCGCATCCCGATGACGACGCGCCGCTGCACGACGCCATCCGCGCCGCCATCGGGATCAAGCCCAAGGGCCACGATTTCGACTATTCCCGCCAGAAGGCCGACGGGCAAATGCCCCGCCACATGAGCCACACTGGCGGCTGAATGCGCCCGACCGCCCTTTACCGCGCCTATGTGGCTGCCGCCGCGTTGGTGGTGCCCTTTGCCGCCCATGCCCGCATCCGCCGGTTGCGACGCGACGGGGTCGCCGCGCACCGTGCGCACGAAATATTGGGCAACACCACGGAACAACGCCCCGGCGGGCTGCTGGTGTGGTTTCACGCGGCCTCGGTCGGGGAAAGCCTGTCGGTGCTGCCGCTGATCGCGGCGCTGGGGCGACAGTTGCCCGAGGCGCGGTTTCTGATCACATCCGCCACGCCCACGTCGGCGGCCATGATCGCCGCACGGATGCCGCCGCGCTGTGTGCATCAATTCGCCCCGCTGGATGCCGCAGGGCCGGTCAAACGCTTCCTGAAACGCTGGCGGCCCGATGCGGCGATCTTTGTCGAATCCGAGCTGTGGCCGCAAATTCTGGTGCGCACGCACCGCGCCAATGTGCCGCTGGCGCTGGTGGGCGCGCGCATGTCGCTGCGGTCGCTGAACCGCTGGGCCAAATTCCCGCGCACGGCGGCGTTCATTCTGGGCCAGTTCCGGCTGATCCTGACCCAGAACGCCGAGATGGCCAAAGCCCTTGGCGATCTTGCGCCGCCGCATACGCATGTCGAAACCGGCTTTAACCTCAAAAGCCTGTCGCCTGCCTTGCCGGTGCACGGCGCTGCCCATGCGCGGCTGGCCGATACCATTGCCGAACGCCCCACATGGGTCGCCGCCTCGACCCATCCGGGGGAAGAGGCCGACGCGCTGCTGGCCCATGCCCATGTGCTGAAAACCCATCCCGACGCGCTGCTGATCCTGGCCCCGCGCCACCCCGACCGGGGCGACGAAGTGGCCGCGTTGATCGAGAACATGGGGCTCAGCCACACCCGTCGCACCGACGGCCACGCGCCCGACGCACAGGTTTATCTGGCCGATACGCTGGGCGAAATGGGGCTGTGGTATGCGCTGGCGCCTTTCGTGTTTCTGGGCGGATCGCTGCAACCGCATGGCGGGCACAACCCCTATGAGGTGGCGCAGGCCGGCGCCGCGATATTGACCGGGCCGCATCTGTCGAATTTCGCCGAAACCTTTGCCCCGCTCGAAGCCTGCGGTGCGGTGCGCATCGTGGCCGACGGGCAGGACATGGGCGAACGCGCGCTTCACTGGTTCGACACGCCACAGGCCCTGCGGATGGCGCAAAAGGCCGCGACCGATTTCGTGGCCAAAGGCGACACCGATGCCGCCCATATCGCCGACCGGCTGATTGCGGTGCTGGACCTTGGCCCATGACCCAGCGCGTTTTTGTCACCAACTTCAACCGCAACTTCACCGGAGTCTCGGCCACTGCCGCCAATGTGGTGCGCCAGCAGGTCGACCGGTACGATCTGCATCTGGTGGGCCAACCCCTGCCCGGCTGCCCCGCGCCGATCACGCTGAAACAGGCCCGCGCGCTGTCACGGGAGCCCTGCATCTGGCACGTGCGCCGCAACACAGAGATGCGCGCGGCACTCTGGGCGCGTGACGTGCTGCGCCTGCCGGTCAGGATCGTGTTCACCTCAGCCGCGCAGCGTCGGCATTCGGCCTTTCCGCGCTGGTTGATCAGCCGCATGGACGCGGTGATTGCCACCACGGAGAAGGCCGCGACCTTTGTGCCCCATGTGCGCGCGACCGTGCCACACGGCGTGGATACCGACCTGTTCACCCCTGCCCCTGACCGCGCGACCGCTTGGGCGGCGCTGGGGTACGGCGGCACGCGTGGCATTGCCACCGTGGGCCGCATCCGTCCTGAAAAAGGCACAGACCATTTCGTCGCCGCCATGATCGACCTGCTGCCGACATTGCCCGACACCACGGCGCTGGTCATCGGGCGCGCTGCAAAGTCGCATCAAAGCTTTCTGAATGACCTGAAATCCCGGATCGCCGCCGCAGGCCTTGGCGACCGCATCCTGTTCCCCGGCGAAGTGCCCGCCGCCGACCTGCCCGCCCTGATGCGTGCGCTCAGCCTGGTGGTGCAACTGCCCCGCTACGAGGGGTACGGTATGGTCCCGCTGGAAGGGATGGCCAGCGGCGTGCCTTTTGTGGGCACCGACGCGGGCTATTACAAAGCGTTCACCAGCGCCGGAACCGCCGGCCGGATCGCCACGCCGGACGCCGCCGCAGCGACAGCCCGCTCTATCCTGACCACCGGTTTCGACAAAATGGCCCAAGCCGCCCGCGACACCGCCTGCACAAGGTTCTCGGCCCAGGCCGAAGCTGACGGTATCGCAAAGGTCTACGAGACCCTCTGACCTTTCTTTTGGCCAAAAATATCCCGGGGGAGGCCGCAGGCCGGGGGCAGCGCCCCCGACCCGCCATTCACATCACGCCGCAGGCATCCGTTGTTCAACGATGCCCGCCCACCACGAGCACCCCGCCGGAATGGCTTCGTCGTTAAAGTTGTACTCGGGGTGATGCACCGACGCGCCTTCGCCGTTGCCGACCAGAATATAGGCGCCGGGGCGCTCTTCGAGCATAAAGGCAAAGTCCTCGCCGCCCATGACCAGCGGCGCGTCATCGCAGTTGCCCGAAACCGACCGCGCCACGTCGGCGGCAAATTCGGTCTGGGCATCGTGGTTGGCCATGACCGGATAGCCACGGTGGTAATCCACATCTGCCACGCCGCCAAAGGTGGCTGCGATTCCGGAAGCAATCGCGTTGATGCGCGCTTCGGCCAGGTCGCGCATCTCGGCGCTCATGGTGCGCACGGTGCCCTTCAGGTGGACCCGTTGCGGGATCACGTTGAACGCCTTGGACGAGGTTTCGAACGAGGTGACCGACACAACCACCTGATCCACCGGATCGGCGTTGCGGCTGGCGATGGTTTGCAGCGCCAGCACCAGTTGCGCGGACATCACGGTGGTGTCGACGGTTTCATGCGGTTTCGCGGCGTGGCCGCCCTTGCCCTCGACATAAATGTCGAACTGGTCGGTGGCCGCAAAGAACGGGCCGGTGCGGATCGCGAACTGCCCTGTGGGCAGGCCGGGCCAGTTGTGCATGCCGTACACTTCCTGCACGCCCCAGCGTTCCATCAGGCCGTCTTCGCACATTTCGCGCCCGCCGCCGCCGCCTTCTTCGGCGGGTTGGAAGATCAGCACGACGGTGCCGTCGAAATTGCGCGTCTCTGCCAGGTATTGCGCCGCACCCAACAGCATCGCGGTGTGGCCGTCGTGGCCACAGGCGTGCATCGCGCCATCGGTCTTGGACGCATAGGCCAGCCCGGTCTGTTCGTGGATCGGCAGCGCATCCATGTCGGCGCGCAGGCCGATGACCTTGCCCGATGTGTCCGACTTGCCCTTGATGATGCCGACGACGCCGGTGCGGCCGATGCCGGTGACGATCTCGTCGCAGCCAAAGGCTTTCAGCTTGTCGGCCACCAGCGCGCTGGTGCGGTGGGTGTCGAACAGGATCTCGGGGTTTTCGTGCAGGTCGCGGCGCCAGGCGGTGATGTCGGCGTGCAGTTCTGCAAAGCGGTTCTTGACGGGCATGGTCTGTCTTCCTTCTTGGTATAAATGTGGGGCGTCAGGTGCTTAGGCCTGCGCCAGCCGTTGCTCGACAATCTCGGCGAACCAGCTACACCCAGCGGGGATCGCCTCGTCGTCGAAATTGTATTCGGGGTGGTGCACCATCGCGCCGTCGCCGTTGCCCACAAGGATATAGGCACCGGGCCGCGCGTTGAGCATAAAGGCAAAGTCTTCGGCGGCCATGACCGGCGGGATGTTTTCGGCCACGTCACCGGCCACGGCACGGGCGGCGGCGATGGCGTATTCGGTGTTGGCGTCAGCATTGACGGTGACCGGATAGCCCACGACATAGTCGACCTCGGCCACGCAGCCGTAGGCCTGTGCCGTGGCGGTCGCGATTTCTTGCACACGTTTCTGCGCCATGGCCCGCACGTCTTCGTCCAGCGCGCGCACGGTGCCCTTCATCGTGGTCGCCTGCGGGATCACGTTGCTGACGTGGCTGTCGGAATGCAGCGCGCCCACGGTCACCACCACGGACGACAGCGGGTTGGCGTTGCGGCTGGCGATGCTTTGCAGCGCGACAATCACGTGGGCGGCAGCCAGGTTGGGGTCGATCGCCTCGTGCGGGTTGGCGGCGTGACCGCCCTTGCCCACCACGCGAATGGTGAATTCATCGGCGCTGGCCAGCAGCGGGCCGGGGCGGATGGCGAAGGTGCCGGTGGGAAAGCCGGGCATGTTGTGCATTCCATAGACCTCCTGGATATTCCAGCGGTCCATCAGCCCGTCCTTGACCATCTCGCGGCCCCCGCCGCCGCCCTCTTCGGCGGGTTGGAAGATCAGCACCACGGTGCCGTCGAAATTCCGCGTCTCGGCCAGGTATTGCGCCGCGCCCAACAGCATCGCGGTGTGGCCATCATGGCCACAGGCGTGCATCTTGCCCGGCACGGTCGACGCATAGTCCAGCCCCGTCGCCTCGATGATCGGCAGCGCGTCCATGTCGGCGCGCAGGCCGATCACGCGGTCGCTGCTGCCGCGTCCCTTAATCACGCCAACCACGCCGGTCTTGCCGATGCCGGTGGTGATCTCGTCAACGCCGAACGACCGCAGCTTGTCTTCGACGAACTTGGCCGTCTCGTGCACGTCGAACATCAATTCGGGGTGCGCGTGCAGATGGCGGCGCCATGCGGTGATGTCACTGTGCATTTCGGCAAAACGGTTCTTGATCGGCATCTCGCGGTCTCCTTCGGGGTCTGGGTCAGGTCTAAATTCCGGGGCCAAGGGTCATGGCCGAGCCGTCGCTGAAGCGTGACAGGCGGAAACGATGCAGATCATGCCCCACCTTGTCGCCCGTGACCAGAGCCGCCAACACCCGCCCCATGCCGGGGCCGATGCCAAAGCCGTGGCCGCTCATGCCGGTGCCCACGGTCAGGCCGGGGATGCTGGCCACGCGGTCCACCACGGGCACGATGTCGGGCATGGTGTCGATCATGCCGGCCCATGCCTTGGCCGGGCGCACCTCGCCCAGTCCGGGCATCATGGCGGCGAACTGGCGCAGCAGCTTGTTGGCCTTGCGGTGGTTCGGCGTGGGATTCAGCACGCGCATCTTCTCGAACGGGCTGACATCATCATCCGCCCAGCGGCGCGGTGTGCCCCATGCGTCGGGATAGCCTGCGGGCGCACGCGGCAGCAGCCGCACACCGAACGGATCGGCACGCAATTGCGTCGCGTAATGGCGCAGGCTGCGAAAGGCCTGCGGGCCGACGAACAGTTCCGAAAACCCGCCCTGCGCCAGCGAATAGCCGCCATCGGCGCGGTGCCGGAAGGCGACGCTGCTGTCGGTTGCCCCGCCTTCGTAAACGGCGTCCATCGGCTGTGTCGCCACCACGGTCGCCCGCACGCTGAGCTGCGGGACAAAGACGCCGTGCCGTTGCAGGAACAGCGACGACCACGCACCGCCCGCCAACACCACTTGCGGTGCCTTGATGCGGCCCGTTTCGGTGATGACACCGGCAACCGCGCCGCCTTCGATGTCCAGCCCGCGCACGGCGCAGTTTTCGACCAAGGTCGCCCCTTCGCGCACGGCAATTCCGGCCAGTGCCGGCACGGCGACCCAGGGTTCGGCGCGCATGTCCTGTGCGGTGTAGATCGCCCCCGCATAGCGGCGCGACAGGTTCGGGATCAGCTTGGCCGTCTCGGCGCTGCTGAGCATTTTGCTGTCCAGACCGTGGGCGCGGGCATGGTCCATCCATGCCTCGTATTTGGCATAATCCTTTTCGGATTCAGCCAGATAGGTCACGCCCTCTTGCCGCAGACCGATGTCCACGTTGGTCTGTTGCGCCAGCGCGCGCCAGTGGTCCGCCGCCTCGAGCACGATGGGGATCTCGTCGGGGTCGCGCCCCTGCACCCTGATCCAGCCCCAGTTGCGGCTGGACTGCTCGGCGGCGATGCGCCCCTTTTCCAGCAAGACGACGCGCTGGCCTGCGCGGGCCAGAAACAGGGCCGTGCAAACGCCGATCACACCGCCGCCAATCACCACGACATCCGCCTCTTTCGGGGCGGGACCGGGCCATTGTGCGGGTGTGTCCATAAAAGTGGGAAAGCTCATGCGCCGCACCCTACGCCTTGGATTGGCAGGTGCAAGGTGCGGCGAAATCCCAAAGGGAACTCAGGTTGAAAAATGGCGTATTTTTCAGCAAGTGACGCGGCGACAGATGCGCAAATTTAACGCGCCCCGCCGGGCGCTGACCCACACTGCGGAAGAAATCCGCCGATTGAGGGCCGCAAGGGGGCAGGCCCCCGCCCTTTCCAGGGGCAGGAGGAAATCAACACGCGCTTTGGTCTTGACGCCAATCCTATCAAACGAAACATTGCTTCAAAGTTTTCTCACGGAATGGACACAAGAAACGCCCGTCGCCAGACCGAAAACACCGCCTCAAGTTGCCCTATTGGAGCCTTCTCATGAAATTTCGTTTTCCAATCGTCATCATTGACGAGGACTTTCGTTCGGACAATTCGTCCGGTCTGGGCATCCGTGCAATCGCCGAGGCGATCGAGAACGAAGGGTTCGAAGTTCTGGGCACGACCAGCTATGGCGATCTGTCGAAATTTGCCCAGCAACAATCGCGCGCAAGTGCCTTTGTGCTGTCGATTGACGACGAGGAATTCACGCCCGGCCCCGATCTTGATCCGGCTGTTTTGAACCTGCGGTCCTTCATCGAGGAAGTGCGCTGGAAGAACAACGACGTGCCGATCTATGTCTACGGCGAAACCAAGACCAGCCGCCATTTGCCCAATGACATCCTGCGCGAACTGCACGGGTTCATTCACACCTTCGAAGACACGCCGGAGTTTGTCGCGCGCCATATCGTCCGTGACGCCAAGACCTATCTCGAAGGCATCCAGCCGCCGTTTTTCAAGGCGCTGCTGGATTATGCCGAAGATGGATCATACTCGTGGCACTGCCCCGGGCACTCGGGCGGGGTCGCCTTTTTGAAAAGCCCGATCGGGCAGATGTACCATCAGTTCTACGGCGAAAACATGCTGCGGGCGGATGTGTGCAATTCGGTCGAAGAGCTTGGCCAGTTGCTGGACCACAACGGCGCCATCGGCGCGTCCGAGCGCAATGCCGCACGCATCTTCAACGCCGATCACTGCTTTTTCGTCACCAACGGCACCAGCACATCGAACAAGATGGTCTGGCACCACACGGTTGCCCCCGGTGACGTGGTCGTGGTGGATCGCAACTGTCACAAATCCATTCTGCACAGCATCATCATGACGGGCGCCATTCCCGTCTTTATGAAGCCGACGCGCAACCATTACGGCATCATCGGCCCCATCCAGAAGTCCGAGTTCCAGATCGAGGCGATCAAGGAGAAAATCCGTGCCAACCCGCTGTTGGCGCATCTGGATGCGGACACGGTCAAGCCGCGCATCATGACGCTGACGCAATCGACCTATGACGGGGTGTTGTACAACACCGAGACGATCAAGGGCATGTTGGACGGCTACGTGGAAAACCTGCACTTTGACGAGGCATGGCTGCCGCACGCCGCGTTCCACCCGTTCTACCGCACCTTTCACGCGATGGGCCGCAAACGCGAGCGGCCAAGTCAGTCGGTGACCTATTCCACGCAGTCGATCCACAAGCTTCTGGCGGGTATTTCACAGGCCAGCCAGGTTCTTGTGCAGGACAGCAAGAACACCAAGCTGGACCGCCACCTGTTTAACGAAGCGTATCTGATGCACAGCTCGACCAGCCCGCAATACAGCATCATCGCCAGTTGCGACGTGGCCGCCGCGATGATGGAGCCCCCCGGCGGGCGCGCGTTGGTCGAGGAAAGCCTTCTTGAATCGCTGGATTTCCGCCGCGCGATGCGCAAGGTCGACGAAGAATATGGCAACGATTGGTGGTTCCAGGTTTGGGGCCCCGAAGAGCTGGACGAAGAAGGCATCGACAGCGCCGACAACTGGGTGCTGAAAAAGACCGACGCCGAAGGTGTGCAGCCCTCCGATGGCGAGGAATCCTGGCACGCCTTCGGCGATATGGCCCCCGGTTTCAACATGCTGGACCCGATCAAGGCGACGATCATCACGCCGGGCCTGAACCTGGACGGCAAATTCGACATGTCCGGTATCCCTGCGTCTATCGTGACCAAATATCTGGCGGAACATGGCGTGGTCGTCGAGAAAACCGGGCTTTACAGCTTTTTCATCATGTTCACGATCGGCATCACCAAAGGCCGCTGGAATTCGCTTTTGACCGAATTGCAGCAGTTCAAGGATGACTACGACAAGAACGTGCCCATGTGGCGGTGTATGCCCAAGTTCTGCGCAAAACAGCCGCGTTACGAAAAGATGGGGCTGGGCGATATGTGCCAGCACGTGCATTCGCTGTATTCCAAATTTGATGTCGCCGTTCTGTCGACCGAGATGTACTTAAGCGATCTGGTGCCCGCGATGAAACCGACCGACGCGTTTTCGCATATCGCTGCGCGCACCACCCAGCGCGTGCCGATTGATGATCTTGAGGGACGCATCACCACCGGATTGGTCACGCCTTATCCGCCGGGCATCCCGCTGTTGATCCCCGGAGAGGTGTTTAACAAGAATATCGTCGAATATCTGAAGTTTAACAGAACCTTCGCGCGCGAATGCCCGGGGTTCGAGACGGACATTCACGGGCTGGTTCAGGAACTGGATGAGAACAACCAGATCCAGTATTATGCAGACTGTGTGGCAGCCGACTGACTGCTTGGGGGGCTGCCCCCCCGGCGCCTTTGCACTGTGTCGCAAGTTGGTCTTTGACACGGTTGGCCATAGCGGGGCCGGCCCTATTGTCGAATGTCATGCAAATCCTGCTCCGCGCGACAGGCCTTCCGGGTCGTGTCGGTGATCCGTGCCGCGCAAAGCTGACCCAGTTGCCAAGCATGTCTGACCCAAACCGGACCGCCGGCCCAGTCTTCGTCAGTGTCTGGTGAGCGGGACGGAACGGACCCTCGTATCAATCATGTAAAGGTCCGCTTTGACAGCAACACACAAAGGCTCTCTTCGCGCCTTGCACAAAAAATGCTATGGGCTAAAGGCAATTCAGATTTTGCCATTACGCCTGAATGGCAGAACTAAAACCGAAAAAACACTCTGATAATTCGGCAATTTTTCATCCGGTCCAGTCCCGAGCTCCACAGGCGCGGTGCCGGGCCGGTAGACGAATGTCCCGAAGATCTGATCCCAAAGTGTCAGTGTCGCACCGTAGTTCTTTGCCTCGCTCGTTTTCGCGGAATGATGATAACGATGCACCTCCGGTCCGACGAATAAATAATTGGCCCAGCCAAGACGCAGATCGACGTTGAAATGGCTGATGATGCCGTGAAATGCATTGATCACGAGAAAGATAAGGACCGCTTCGGGTTGATACCCCATAACCCAAATCGGCGCGATGATCGCGATGCCTTGCACGAATACCGCGTTGAAAGGATGTAGGACCGCGTGCATCAGCAAATAGAGCCGGTCCGGCAGATGGTGCGCTGCATGGATATGCCACAAGACCCGGCCGATGGACCCGCGCAACTCATGCATCCCGCGATGGATGTGATAGTTCAGAAATTCAAATATGAGGAACAGAACCGGCACCTGTATCCAAAGCGACCAATCGCGGGCCGGCCCGTCCGACTGCGCGGATAGCGTGATCGAAAGCAGCGCCAGCCCCGCCGATATCAGCGCAACAGTGGCCCCCGATAATCCTATGTAGGCGATGTCGGGCAGCAAGTTGCGCCAAGTCATGGACCAACGCCTGTCCATGGGCATGATTATCTCAAGCAAGAGATAAGTCAGCAAAAGCGGCAGCGTGATCAGAACCCATGCAGGGCGTTCATCCGCGTCAATCTGCATGAAATACCAAAGTCCAAATACGATCCATGCCCAAGAGGCAGGATAGAGTACCCACCGAACAGTTCGGCGGGCGAGGCTATTGTCGTTCATTGTGATGCTCCCTAATGTCTCGGACATGTGTCCGATAACTCTTGATAGGCAAACAGATGGTTCAGGAAAAGACAGGGGAGCAGCGTTCCGGACAGGCCAGAGACGATATGTCCGAAGACCCGCGCGTGGCCCATACGAGATCATTGCTCCAGCATGCTCTTATGGGTTTGCTCGCATCGAGCAACTGGAACGAGATCACGGTTGCGGGTCTCTGCCGCCGGGCTGGGGTGGCGCGGTCGTCGTTCTACGAGCATTACCGCACCAAATCTGACTTGCTCGACCAGATCTTCGCCGACCTGATGATTACAATCCGCCCTAAACCAGGCCGGGATGAGACATTAGGCACTTTGGATTGGCTTGTCGCACACGTGGAAGATGCACCGGATTTCTTTGCCCGTGCGATGGCCGGCTACCGTGGCGATGCGCTACTGCCGCGCTTTCGCAATGCTTTGATCCGGCGGCTGTCGGACGAATTGACAGCGCGGGGTGTGTCGGCCGCAGAGATCAAAGCGCCCTATATAATCGGCGGATCGATGGCGTATCTCGCAGTTGTCAACAAAGCTGAAAGCCGAGACGTCATTCACGAAATGGCGGCCCGGATAATCGGATAGGTTTATTGGGTAAAGGCGCATCACGGACTTGCCCGCCCGACTGCTGACATTCGGCGTCCGCGCAGCATCGGTCAAACTGGGCTCAAACCCGCCGTTCGCCGCAATTTTCACGAAGGGCCGCTCGGCTCTCACCCTGCGGACGCAGCGCCGCGCTCGGGATCAGCAACCTGTCACAAAAGTCGGTTTTTCTTGGCAACCGCCCCCTAGCCCAGCCGCGCCACCAGATCGCGCATGAACTGGTGGCCCAGTTCGAACTGCGCCACGGTGATAAACTCGTTGGGCTGGTGCGCCTGTGCGATGTCGCCGGGGCCGCAGACCACCGCCGAATAGCCCGCCGCCTGAAACTGGCCCGCTTCGGTGCCATAGCTGACCACATGGCCGCCGTTGTCGCCGGTGATCTGGCGCACCATCATTTCCGCGGCACCGTTTTCTTCCGGCTTCAGCGGTGGCACGGCAAACCGTTCGCTGATCTCGACCCGCGCGTCGGGGTGCACGGTCTGCATCCGTGCCTCGATATTGCGCACGTGCTCGAGATAGCTTTCTTTCAGCGCCACAGGGTCATCCCCCGGCACCGCGCGGAAATCCATCGAGAACCGGCAATCCTTGGCGGTGATGTTGTGGGCAGTGCCGCCGCTGATCTGGCCCACGTGCCAGGTGGTCACGGGCGGATCGAACATGGCCCCCAGGGCCGTGGGCGGGTTGGCAAAGTTCTCGGCGTTGCGTTGGTTGGCAAAGTCGATGATTTTCGCGCCTTCAAGGATGGCGGAGACGCCGGTGTGCAGCAGCGACGAATGCACCTCGAATCCGATCACATGGGTGTCGAACCCCTGCCCGCCCTTGTGGCCGGTCACCGCTTGCAGCATCGACGGCTCGCCCACGATCACCAGTTCGCCCTTGGGCAGGACCGGCTGCATCGCCTCGATCATCGGTGGCGCGCCGGTACAGCCGATTTCCTCGTCAAAACTCAGCGCCAGTTGCAGCGGGCGTTTCACATCGGCGTAGTATGCCTCGACCAGCGCCCAGATCGCCAGCGCGTCAAAGCCTTTCATGTCGCAGGTGCCGCGCCCGTAATATTTGCCGTCGCGTTCGGTCACCGTCCACGGATCACTGTCCCACGGCTGGCCGTCGACCGGCACCACGTCGGTGTGCCCTGACAGCACGACGGCGCCTTCCTCCCATGGTCCCACGTGGGCGAACAACGCCGCCTTGTGCGGCTGGTCGGGATCGGGCCAGCGGTGGGCGGTGATGCCATGAGACCCCAGATACTCCTCGACCCAGTCGATCAGCGGCAGGTTGGTGTCACGCGACACGGTGGGAAAGCTGATGAGCATGGTCATCAGCTGCAAAGGCGTAAGGCGTTCGGGCATATCAGTATCCGCTATCGGTGGTCAGAACTTTGTGGCCGGGCGAAATCTCGCGGTATTCCGATGGTGCGGCGACATAATCAACAGGGTGAATGGGCGACGGGATCGGCTTGAAATTCAAGTCTTTTTCGTCTTTGCGCTGACGCGGATCGGCGATGGGCACCGCCTTCATCAACGCTTGGGTATAGGGGTGCTGGGGGTTCTCGAATACGGCACTGCGCGGCCCCATTTCCACGATGCGACCTAGGTACATCACGCCGACGTGGTGGCTGACCCGTTCGACCACGGCCATGTCGTGGCTGATGAACAGGAACGACAGGTCCATTTCTTCTTGCAGTTCCATCATCAGGTTCAGCACCTGTGCCTGCACCGACACGTCCAGCGCCGAAACCGCCTCGTCCGCGATGATCAGCTTGGGGTTCAGCGCAAGGGCGCGCGCGATGGCGACCCGTTGGCGTTGCCCGCCGGACAGTTCGTGCGGATAGCGGCGCATGAAACTGCGCGGCAGCTCGACGCGGTCGAACAGCATTTCGATACGCTTGCGGCCTTCGTCGCCCTTGAACATGCCATAGTTCTGCATCGGCTCGGCCACCTGGTCCGAAAGCTGCATCTGCGGGTTCAGCGACGCGAACGGGTCCTGAAAGATCATCTGCATGTCCAGCCGCGCGGTGCGCAGATCACGCTGGTTCAGGGCGATGATGTCCTTGTTGCCCAGCTTGACCGCGCCCGAGAGCGGCTCGACCAGACGCAGGATCGACCGGCCCGCCGTGGATTTGCCGCAGCCGGATTCGCCCACAAGGCTCAGGGTCTGGCCCTTGTTGATGGTGAACGACAGATCCTCGACCGCGTGGACGTTGGCGATCGTGCGGCGCAGCAGCCCGCCCTTGACCGCAAAGCGCGTGGTCAGGTTGCGCACGTCCAGCAGAACCTCGTTTTCTTCGCCGACAATCGGCTTGATCTCGCCCTGGTTGCGGCCCAGCAGCTTCATCGGTTCGGGGTATTGTTTGCCGGTCATCTCGCCCAGCTTGGGCACCGCGGCCAGCAGCGCCTTGGTATAGGGATGTTGGGGCGCCTCAAAAATATCGGCAACGGGGCCTTCCTCGACCTTCTTGCCGCGGAACATGACGACGACGCGGTCGGCCATTTGTGCCACCACGGCCATGTCATGCGTGATGAACATCACGGCAGTGCCGGTTTCGCGTTTCAGCCGGTCCATCAGCGCCAGAATCTCGGCCTGAATGGTCACGTCCAGCGCGGTCGTCGGTTCATCCGCGATCAGCAGGCGCGGTTCGCAGGCCAGCGCCATGGCGATCACCACGCGTTGGCGCATCCCGCCAGACAGCTCGTGCGGGTATTGGTGCAGGCGGCGTTCCGGTTCGGGGATGCGGACCTGACGCAAAAGCTCAAGCGCGCGGGCGGATGCCTGTTTTTTGGTCATTCCCTTGTGCAGCCGCAGCCCTTCGGTCAACTGGCGGCCCACGGTGAACACCGGATTAAGCGCCGTCATCGGTTCCTGAAAGATCATCCCGATCTCGTTGCCGCGAATCGTGCGCATCAGGCTTTGGTCGGCCTGCGCCAGATCCACGCTGTCATGATCCTTGCGGTCGAACATCAACTGCCCGCCCGCAATCCTGCCGCCGCCAAACTCGACAAGACGCATCAGGGACAGCGAAGACACCGATTTGCCCGACCCCGATTCGCCCACCACGCAGACGGTTTCGCCGGCGTTGATCGAAAACGACACGTCCTCGACGCCCAAAACCGGGCCGTCCTTGGTCTGGAATTCGACGCGCAATTCTCGGATATCGGCAATCGGCCCTTCGGCCCCATGGTCCAGCATATGTTTCCCCGGCTGTTTTGACCTGAACGCTACGGCCATTGTTCGGGCACTGTCAAACCTATCCCGACGAATGCACAATTATCGAGCATCACGAGGGTTGCTTTTTCCGCCAAGTCTGTTTCGATGTGGTCATTCGTCTGGGGGATGCGCTAAAATATCTGACGTAATCGCTTGGTTACGTTAGGGAAATTAATAACTCCCGCCGACGCGACACTGCGCGCACCCGCAAACGGGGCGTGCCAAAGGCACAGAAAACGTGTCCAACAAGGAGTATACTATGAAACTCAAGACCCTATTGCTTGGCGCGGCTGCCAGCGTTGCCCTCGCTCCGATGGCAATGGCTGCCGGCCACGAAGGCCCGCGCGGCCGCGATGGCGAGGTGAAAATCCTCTATTGGCAAGCGCCCTCGATTCTGAACCCGTTCCTGTCGGGCGGCACCAAGGACATCGAAGCGTCTTCGCTGGTCCTGGAACCTCTGGCCCGCTACAACGAAACCGGCGAAATGGTGCCCTTCCTTGCCGTCGAAGTGCCCACAGTTGCCAACGGTGGCGTGTCCGAAGATCTGACCACCATCACCTGGAAAATCAAAGAAGGCCTGATGTGGTCCGACGGCACGCCCGTCACCTCGGCCGACGTGAAGTTCACTGCCGAATACTGTATGCACCCCGAAGGCGGCTGTGCGCAGGGTGCGTTCTTTGACGGTGTCGAAACCGTCGAAGCGGTGGACGATCTGACCGTCAAGGTCACGTTCAACCAGCCCAAGCCGAACCCCTATGGCCCCTTTGTCGGCGGTCAGTCCCCAATCATTCAGGCCGCGCAGTTCGCTGACTGCCTGGGTGCCAAGGCGCCCGAGTGCACCGAAGCCAACTATAACCCCATCGGCACCGGTCCATTCACCGTCGCAGACTTCAAACCGAACGACGTGATCCAGTACGAAGCCAACGAAAACTACCGCGAAGAAGGCAAGCCCGCCTTTGCCAAGGTCACCCTGAAAGGTGGCGGCGACGCGAACTCGGCCGGTCGTGCGGTTCTGGAAACAGGCGAATTCGACTATGCCTGGAACCTGCAACTGGCGCCCGACGTCATCGCCAAGATGGAAGCCGCCGGTTACGGCAAGGCCATCAACGGCTTTGGTCCGCTGCTTGAGCGGATCGAGATGAACCTGACCAACCCCTCCCCCGATCTGCCGGCCGAAACACGGTCGACCGTGGCGGAACCCCACCCGATCCTGAGCGATGTGAAGGTGCGCAAGGCGCTGTCGATGGCCATCGACCGCGAACTGCTGACCGAAGTGGGCTATGGCAAGGCCGGTGCGCCGACCTGTAACCTCGTGCCCGCCCCCGCGATCTATGCCTCGGACAACACCGACTGTCTGACGCAGGACATCGAAGGCGCCAAGGCGCTGCTGGAAGAAGCCGGCTGGACCGACAGCGATGGTGACGGCGTGCGCGAAAAGGACGGCATGAAGCTGTCGCTGCTGTACCAGACATCGACCAACGCCGTCCGTCAGGATTTCCAGGCGCTGATCAAGGATTGGTGGAGCCAGATCGGCGTTGAAACCGAACTGCGCAACCTTGACGGGTCCGTGTTCTTTGGGGGTGACCCCGGTTCGCCCGACACCTTCCAGAAGTTCTATGCAGACGTGGAAATGTACGCCAACACCTTCAACGGCACCGACCCCCAGCAGTATCTGGCGGCTTACCGTTGTGGCGGCGAACCCAAGCCATCCAGCCAGTGGCAGGGTGAAAACATCAACCGCTTCTGCGATCCGGCTTACGACGAGATGATCGACGAGCTGGCCCGCACCGGTGATCTGGATGCGCGCAGCGCGCTGGCCAAGAAGATGAACGACATGCTGACCAAGGACACGTACACCATCGTGCCGCTGGTCAACCGTGCGCGCGTCTCGGCACATGCCAATTCCTTGGGCGGTGTCGTGCTGAACGTCTGGGATTCCGAACTGTGGAATGTCGGCGACTGGTATCGCATCAAAGAATAATGCATAAAGTTGTTGTGTCCCCTTCTTCGGAAGGGGGCACAGCCTTTCGACCCTTGGGACGGGGTCGCAATAATCAAGACTGACGCACAAAGGCGCCACACACATGATAACCTTCGCAATCCGCCGGTTGATCCTGTCGATCCCGACGCTTTTGTTCATCAGCCTCGTGATCTTCCTTCTGCTGCAACTCGCCCCCGGTGACCCGATGGCGCAGGTGCCCCTGACGGTGCCGCCGGAAGTCAAAGAAAAGATGCGCATCGCCCTTGGGCTGGGTGAACCGCTGTATGTCCAATACTGGAAATGGATGGTTCAGTTTTTCTGGGTCGAGCCGATGGTCTTTATCGACTGGCTGACCCGTGACAGCACCCTGCTGGGCTGGCTGCCCGACACATCCTTTTACGATGGTCGCCTGCGCATGTTGTCCTGGCAGACCCGTGGCCCGGTGATGGATCTGGTGGTGCAATCCATGCCCCAGACGATCTGGGTGGTTGGCATGGCCTATATCGTGGGGGTGCTGATCGCGCTGCCCATCGGCATCTATTCGGCCTATCGCCACTATTCGATCTTTGACCAGACCGGCACATTCGTCACCATGATCGGCTTTTCGATCCCGCCGTTTTTCACCGGCCCGCTGCTGATCGTGATCTTTGCGGTGCAACTGGGCTGGTTGCCGTCGAACTATAACACCGTGCACGAAGTCACCAACTGGGAAACATTCGTCTACCAGCTGAAACAGATGGTGCTGCCGGTGATGGTGCTGGCGCTGCAAACCACGGCGCAGATCAGCCGTTACATGCGGTCCGCCATGCTGGACAACCTGGGCCAGGATTATGTGCGCACCGCCCGCGCCAAGGGCCTGCGCGAAGGCGTTGTGGTCATGGTGCACGTGCTGCGCAACTCGATGATCCCGGTGGTCACCGTGATCGCACTGGGCATCCCTGCGATCTTTGGCGGGGCGATCATCACCGAGAACGTGTTTGGCGTGAACGGCATCGGCTACCAGTTGCTGATTGCGCTGTTTGCCAATGACATCCCGACTGTGATGACGCTGACCTTTATCTTTGCCATCCTGATCGTCATGTTCAACCTGATCGCCGATATTCTGTACGGCGTGCTCGACCCGAGGATCCGCTATGACTGACCAACCCCTCGTGTCCGGTCCCGACCCCGAGATTGACGAACAAGCCTACGGCGCATTGCAGGACAAGGGCCCCATCGCCCCGCCCCGCAGCCAGTGGTATGACGTCTGGAACCAGTTCAAGCACCACAAAGGTGCAATGTTCGGCGGCTTTTTCCTGATCTTCATCACGCTGTTCGTGCTGATCGGTCCTTATATCTGGACGCTGGACGCACAAAAGCTGGACATTCGCGCCAAGGACATGCGCCCGATCTGGACGCTGATCTGGGACAGCGAGGCCAAGGCCGCGTGGGGCCATCCCTTTGGCACCGACCAGTTGGGCCGCGACCTGCTGGCCAGCATGATCAAGGGCGGCCGCGCGTCGATGGCGGTCGGCTGGGCGGCGATGATCCTGGCGCTGGTGATCGGCACATTTGTCGGCGTGGTGGCGGGCTATTTCCGCCGCGCCGATTTCTGGCTGATGCGCTTTACCGATCTGGTGCTGAGCCTGCCGATCCTGCCGCTGCTGCTGGTCGCCGTGACCCTGTTCCGCCAGCCCCTGCGCGCCAATTTCGGCCCCGAGACGGGCATGTTCATCCTGATCGTGGGCGTGGTCGGCATCACCTCGTGGATGCAGACGGCGCGGATCGTGCGGGGCGACATTCTGGCGCTGAAAGAACGCGAATTCATTCTGGCAGCGCGGTCCATCGGCACCAAGAATTCCAAGATCATCCGCCGCCACCTGCTGCCCAACGTGATCTCGCCGATCACCGTGTCGGCCACGCTGGGGCTGGCGACCGCGATCATCACCGAAAGCGCGCTGTCCTTCCTTGGCGTCGGCTTTCCGTCGGACTTCCCCACCTGGGGCAAGCTGCTGGCGGATGCGGTGCAGCGGATGGAGCAGTTCCCCGAGCGGGTCTTGTTGCCCGGCATCGCGATTTCACTGACGGTGCTGTCGGTGAACTACTTGGGTGACGGGTTGCGCGACGCGCTGGACCCGCGCATTCGCGGACGCTGAGCCGCCGCATCTTCTGTCACGCGCAACTGGCGGGCCACACGGGCCGCCAGATGCGGCACGGGCGGCGCATCTGGCAGCCTGCCGTAGTGGGTCAGCACCTGCCCCGCCAGCAGCGGATGCCCCCGCGCCAGCGCCGCCTTCACCAGCCCCTTGTGATAGCTGACCGCCCCCTTGCGCCGCATCAGGTGCGCGGCAAAGCCGTCATGCCCCTGCCCTTCTAACAGACCCCGCATCAGCCCGCCAAAGCCCCCCAGCGCCGCCAGATGATGCGGAATGCGGTGGCCCATGAACGGACAGCGCAGCACCGTCAGCCGTGTGTCGGGCAGACGCGCCACATGGGCCATGTCGGCGGCGTGATAGGGATCAACCAGCACCACGGCGCGGCCTGCAAGCCGCAGGCAACTTTGCGCATCCTGATAGCGCGGGTCTTCCCAGTCGCCGCGATGCTGCCCTTGGGAATAACGCTGCTCGAACGGGACACGCGCGCCGATCAGGGTCGACTGCGGGCTGATCGCCACCACCCGTGCGCCCGGCGCACTGGCGACAAAGGTGCAGGCCGCAAAGCCGCCCATCGAGGTGCCATAGAACACCACATCGTCAAAGCGCCGGTAAAACCCGCTGTCGCGCAAGCTGTCAAAGAAATCAAACACCGCACGCCGCCGATACCAGTCATTGCACGGCCCCGTCATCACCCCCAGATGCGACCAGCCCGCCGCCTGCGCCAGGTCCCACGCCCAAGGGATGCGCGGCGGCGGGGCCAGATGCGCGCCCACGGTGTCGAAACTGACCAGCAGCCGCGGGCCGCGCGGCACAAAGACGGCGCGGTGACCATGCAGCACCCGCATCCAGCCGCCTGCTGCCTGTGCCGTCCGCTGTGTTGCGCGGTAATACCAATGCTTGCTCATGCCGACGGAGTTAATCCACCGGCTTTGCCATCGGCTTAAACGATGCCCCGTCGACAGCGACTTTTCGCACGGGATTTTAGGCGCAGTTGTCGATCATTGTCGGCACACGCCCGGCCCTGGCAGGCCGCTTGATACCACACTCATCAGTCACCGGCTGTGCGGCGATCCTGGATGCCATCCCCTTAGGGTATGGCGACCAGACGACGGTACTTTGGCAACGGTCGGGTCAGATGCGCCTCGGCGCGTGGCAACGCCCGAGACACCAGCGAATGGTGACCTTGCTCAAGCGCTGCATTAAGCAGAATGCGGATGTATCCGGGTGTTTGATAACGCCCTGCCATCGCTGCCTTCCATTTCTCAGCGGTCAGCTCGTCATTCAGGGCAGCAACTGTCAGTTCTCGAATGCTGCCCATCATGTGAAGCAGGCGTGGCACCTTGTGTCCGAAGAAGGGCGCTCTGAAAAGCTGGAGATTGTCCGCAGGCAGCCGTTCAACCTGCGCCCGGTCCGGCGCGTGATAAGGATCGTAAAACACCGCAACACTGCGCGCCGTGCCCGCCCCCACCGCGCCGTCCACATAGCGACGGTCTTTATAGTCACCGCGTTCACGGCCATTGAGAAAGCGCTGCTCGAAAGGAGCCAAGTCGGGGCACAACGTGGTTTGCGGAACAAATGCAACCACCCGCGCGCCCGGTGCTGCCTGGGCAAAGCTAAGCGCCCCGCAGCCACCCATGGAAGATCCGTAGAACACGACATCCTCAAACTGTTCAAAGAAGCCCTGATCACGCAACCGGTCAAACAGGTCAAATAGATCCGGATGGCGGAACCAGTCGTTGCGACGCGACATACAGACCCCCAGATGCGAATGGCCCAGACTTTCGACAATGTTCCAGCCCCACGGATTACGCGGACCATGAGCATCGCGGCTGGTCATGTTGTCAAAGGTCACAACAAGACGGGGACCACGCCGCTTTAACGCGACAAAATGGCGATCAAGTTGTTCACACCAATCATCATTTCCCAGCGCGCGGGCGCACTGCTTGAATGCGTGCTTAATATTCATGCTGCCTCAAATTCGTTTTTTTCTTTTTGCCAATGTGCAACTTCAACCAAAAGGAGACGACCCTGTTGGGAGTAATTCCACCACCTCCGAGGGAAACTGTTCCCGAATTGCGACAGTCACATCAGATGAAAAGGCATATAAACATGCGCCTCAGGCTCTGGGTTCAGTCACCCAAAGCCGCAGCGACTATGTCACCAGATTTCAAAGGTTTGCGGTCGTGCAGCCCATAGTGATTCTATTTGCAAGCGATCCCACGACATTGAAACGAAGTGTCAGGGGCGCATGAGACCCAAGCGCCGCTTAGCAAATGTAGCTGAACTGGCAAAGGCATGACACCAGTCTATTCCACATGCCGCTTGATCCGGCGCAGCATCAGCCACACAGCCCCGATCACCGGCAGGGTGGCAGCGGCGGTGACCGTGCCCTTGCTGACCTCAAGCTGGTCGGCCAGCGGGTACAAAAGATACCCCACCAGCGACACCGCGTAATAGCTGATCGCCACCACCGACAGCCCCTCGACCGTGTGCTGCAACCGCAGTTGCAGATCCGAGCGGCGGTCCATGCTGGCCAATATCGCCTGGTTCTGCGCCGAGCGTTCCACATCGACCTGCGTGCGCAACAATTCCGACGCGCGAATGGCACGGGCCGACATGGCGTGCAGCCGTGCCTCGGTCGCCTTGACGGTGCGCATCGCAGGCTCGTACCGGCGCATCATGAACTCGGCAAAGCTTTGGCGTCCCATGAACCGCGCCTCGCGCAGCACCGCGATCCGTTCCGCCACCAGCGCGGCATAGGCCCCCGTCGCCGCAAACCGGTACGCCGATCGCGCCCCTTGCTGTTCCAGCGCCACCGACACATCCAGCAAGGCGTGCAGGGTTTCTTCGGTGCGGGCCTCGGGGCTGCGCATGGCACCGGTCAGGTCGTTCAGCTGGGTGTCCAGCGTGTTCAATGGCCCCGCCAGTTCGCGGGTCTTGGCAAAGCCCAGCAGCGACATGGATTTATAGGTCTCGATCTCGCACAGGCGCTGCACGATCCGCCCCACACGCCCCGGCCCCGTCGTGTCGCTGACGTAGACCGCGAACCGCAGGTGCCCCGCCGGATCAATGCGAAAATCCGATGCGATCACCGCCGAGCCATCCAGCACATCCGCCACCGCGATGCTTTCGGCGACCAGCCAGGCGTCCAGTTGCGGCAATATCCGCGCGTCCTCCGCAGGGCGCGGCATGATGCGGATCAACGCCGACGTCATGCAGACCCCCGACATGTCGTCCAGCCAGTGGCGCGGGAACACCTCGAACTCGGCCGGATCAAAGGCGCGGTCGCTCAGGCCCGTCTGGAACACGGTGTAGGTGACAAATTCGGTGTGCTGTTCCCATTTGATCGTATATTTGCCCATCGCCCCGAAATAATGTGTCGCCCCCGCATCGGGACGCGGCGCGCCGTAGTGGTCCAGCAATGCGGTCAACCGGTCATGGGCATCCGCGCGCGCGATGTCATCGGGGCTGTGCTTGATCGCCAGATAGGCCGCCATCGCCGGCGCAGTCAGCACCGGAAAGGGCCGCGCGTGCAGTTCCGACGTCAGGCGGTGGCGCAGGGGATGGTCGTTCAATGGCGGCATGGTCTGGCCCTGTCTGTGCTACTGGCCGACAGACATAGCGGGCGCTTGGTCAAAAAGATACAGAAAACTTAGCAATATCAAAGCATTACGGAATACATATGTATACCGGCCCCAAAATCCCAGCCGCAACTCAAAAAGGCAGGCCACCGTGGGCCTGCCTTTTCGCGTTGTTTATCAACAGGTTCAGTCGATCATCGGCAGCAGTTTGTCGATCGACGCCTTGGCGTCACCGTAGAACATCCGCGTGTTCTCCTTAAAGAACAGGGGGTTCTCGATGCCCGAATAGCCGGTGCCCTGACCGCGTTTGCTGACGAACACCTGCTTGGCCTTCCAGCATTCCAGAACCGGCATGCCGGCGATGGGGCTGTTGGGATCGTCCTGTGCCGCAGGGTTCACGATGTCGTTCGAGCCGATCACAATGGCGACGTCCGTATCGGGGAAGTCGTCGTTGATCTCGTCCATCTCCAGCACGATGTCATAGGGCACCTTGGCCTCGGCCAGCAGCACGTTCATGTGCCCCGGCAGACGCCCCGCAACGGGGTGAATGGCGAAACGCACGGTCTTGCCCGCCGCACGCAGCTTGCGCGTCAGCTCGGCCACGCCCTGCTGCGCCTGCGCCACCGCCATGCCGTAGCCGGGGATGATCACGATGCTGTCGGCTTCGTTCAGGGCCGCGGCCACGCCGTCCGCCTCGATCGCGACCTGTTCTCCCTCGACCTCCATCTGCGGACCCGATGTGCCGCCAAAGCCGCCCAGGATCACGCTGACGAACGACCGGTTCATCGCCTTGCACATGATGTAGGACAGGATCGCACCGGACGAGCCCACCAGCGCGCCGACCACGATCAGCAGGTCATTGCCCAGGCTGAAGCCGATGGCCGCCGCCGCCCAGCCGGAATAGCTGTTCAGCATCGACACAACCACGGGCATGTCGGCACCGCCGATGCCCATGATCAGGTGATAGCCGATGAACAGCGCCGCCAGCGTCATTAGGATCAGGGGCAAAAAGCCGCCCGTGTTGACGTACCAGATCAGGCAGATCAGCGACAAACCGGCCGCCGAGGCGTTCAGAAGGTGACCGCCGGGCAGCTTGGTCGCCGCCGAATTCACCCGGCCCGCCAGTTTGCCATAGGCAATGACCGATCCGGTAAAGGTGACCGCACCGATGAAGATGCCCAGGAACAGCTCGACCTGCAAAATGTTGATCTCGACCGCTTCTTTCTTGGCGATAAGCTGCCCGAAGGTGCCCAGCTCCTTGACCGTGCCGTCAGCGATTGCCGCCGCCACATTGCCAATCTCGAAGTGCGCCACAAAGCCGACGAAAACCGCCGCCAGACCCACCAGCGAGTGCATGGCAGCGACCAGTTCCGGCATCTGCGTCATCTGCACCTTGGTCGCCAGTTGATACCCGATGGCCCCGCCTGCCGCGATCAGCACAAGGGACAACAGCCAATAGCCCGCCCCCGGTCCGATCAGCGTGGCAAAGACCGCCAACGCCATGCCGGCAATGCCGTACCACACCGCGCGCTTGGCGCTTTCCTGTCCCGACAAACCGCCAAGGCTGAGGATGAAGAGGATGGCTGCGACCACATAGGCCGCTGTCGTAAATCCAAAATCCATTGTCTAAGCCCCTTTAAGATTTCTGGAACATGGCGAGCATACGCCGTGTCACAAGGAAGCCGCCGAAGATGTTGATCCCGGTCATAAAGACCGAAATCGCCGCCAGAACGATGACAAGGAACGACCCCGACCCGATCTGCACCAAGGCGCCCAGAATGATGATCGACGAAATCGCGTTGGTCACCGCCATCAGCGGCGTGTGCAGGCTGTGCGCCACGCCCCAGATCACCTGGAACCCGACAAAGACCGACAAGACAAACACGATAAAGTGCTGCATGAAGCTGGCAGGTGCCACAAGGCCCACGGCCAGCAGCAACACCGCACCGACAACAAGCAGGGTCACCTGGCTTTTGGTCTGCGCCTTGAACGCGGCCACTTCGGCCTCGCGTTTTTCGGCAGGCGTCAGTTCCTTGACCGCTTCCTTTTTGGGGGCAGCCGCGATGGCTGCAACCTTGGGGGGCGGTGGCGGGAAGGTCACTTCTTTGGCGTGGGTCACGGTCGCGCCGCGGATCACGTCGTCTTCCATGTTGTGATTGATCACGCCGTCCTTGTCCGGCGTCAGGTCCGTCATCATGTGGCGGATGTTGGTCGCAAACAGGGTCGACGCCTGTGTGGCCATCCGGCTGGGGAAATCTGTGTAACCAACGATGGTCACGCCGTTTTCCGTAACGATCTTTTCGTCCTTGACGGTCAGCTTGCAGTTGCCGCCACGCTCGGCCGCAAGGTCCACGATGACCGACCCCGATTTCATGGCCGCAACCATGTCTTCGGTCCACAGCTCGGGCGCTTCGCGGTTGGGGATCAGCGCCGTGGTGATGACGATGTCCATTTCAGGGGCCAGCTCGCGGAACTTGGCCAACTGCGCCTCGCGGAATTCAGGGCTGGAGACAGATGCATACCCCCCCGAGGCCGAGCCGTCCTGCTGTTCTTCCTCAAAGTCCAGATAGACAAATTCGGCGCCCATGGATTCGATCTGTTCGGCCACTTCGGGGCGCACGTCGAATGCATAGGTGATCGCACCCAGCGATGTGGATGTACCTACGGCGGCCAGACCGGCGACACCCGCGCCCACAACCAGAACCTTGGCCGGAGGCACCTTGCCCGCCGCCGTGATCTGGCCGGTGAAAAAGCGGCCAAAGTTATTGCCCGCCTCGATCACCGCGCGGTAGCCCGCGATGTTGGCCATCGACGACAGCACGTCCATCTTCTGCGCACGGCTGATGCGCGGCACCATGTCCATCGCAATAACGGTGCTGCCCTTTTTGGCCGCGGTTTCAAGCAAATCGGCATTGGCACCGGGGTTGATCAGCGAAATCAGCGTCTGGCCATCGCGCAGACGTTTCACCTCGACCTCTTCGGGCGCGCGCACTTTGGCCACGACATCCGCTGCTTTCCAAAGGGCGGCTGCGGTTTTGGCAATCTCGACCCCTGCGGCTTCATAGTCGGCATCGGCAAAGCCGGCCTCGGCGCCGGCGCCGGTTTCGATTATGCACGCGTGCCCAAGCTTTTGCAGCATCAGCGCACTGTCGGGCGTCATTGCCACACGGCGTTCGCCGCTCAGTATTTCCTTTGGTGTTCCGATTTTCACCGCGCACCCCCCGTTTGATTCCATATCCGCCGCCCTGACGGCGGTTAACGACATCGTGACTAGCCTGCGACGTCCCCAGTTACAAGCATCTACGCTGCGGCGCAGAGCAATAAACGCAAAGGAAATACGCCGAACGCGCATCTTTCATGCGCGGTGACCTTGGGTCAGTTTATCCATCCGACGTGGTGCGTTGCGCAGAACCCGCCAAAGGCAATCATAGTTGGGATTCACCCATCGTTAACCTTGGGCCCTTAGGTTTGTGCCATGCCCCAGACCCCTTGCCCATTGGCCACCGACAGCACATTTTTCTGCACCGTCCGCCTACAGGACAGGCGGTCCGACCTGCTGGTGCGTGAAATGAACCGCCTGCGCAATGCCACGCGCACGGCCCTGACCGCCTGTCCTTTTCGGATCGACGACATCGTGGTGCTGCCCAATGCGATCCACACCATCTGGACCTTGCCTGCGGGCGACGCGGATGTGTCGCGCCGCTGGGGCCTGTTGAAAGCGCAATTCTCGCGCGGCCTGCCCGCACCGGCCCACCGCCATCCGGCATCGGTGCGCAACGGCGACAAGGGGATATGGCAACGCCGCTACTGGGCGCACCGGTTGACCGATCTGGAAGACATTGCCGCGCACCGCCACCTGATCTACTGCGCGCCGGTGCAGGTGGGGCTGGTCACCGATCCGCGCCACTGGCCGCACACGTCGTTGCACCGCGCGTTGCGGGCGGGCACGTGGACGGTGCCGCAAGCCAGCGCCGCCGCCTGACAGGTCAGAAAGTTACGCGGTTTTCAATGCCGGACGCGCCTTGCCCGCGGCCCAGTCGCGCAGGGCATCGCCAAAGGCACCGAACAGCACGCGGGACACCGGGTCCATGCCTGCGTTGTATTCGGGGTGCCACTGCACCGACATGGTGAAACCGGGCGCGCCGTCGATATAGATCGCCTCGGGCGTGCCATCGGGGGCATAGCCGTCGATCACAACACGGTTGCCCGCCGCCTTGATCCCCTGACCGTGCAGGGTGTTGGTCATCACGGCTTGCTTGCCCAGAAGACGGTGAAACGGCCCGCCTTCGGAAAAGCTGACCTCGTGCCGCAGGGCAAATTTCTCTTCCAGCGTCCCGTCGGGGGGCATCCGGTGATTGGTGCGCCCGGGCAGGTCGCGGATCTCGGGGTACAGGCTGCCGCCCATCGCCACGTTCACCTCTTGAAAGCCGCGGCAAACGCCGAAAAACGGCTGCCCCCGTTCGACGCAGGCGCGAATCAACGGCAGCGTCACCGCATCGCGCGCGCGGTCGAAATCGCCGTGCGCTGCGGTCGCTTCCTCGCCGTATTCCTCGGGGTGCACGTTGGGGCGACCGCCGGTGAACAAGAACCCGTCGCAAACCTCCATCAACTCTTCTGCGGTGTTCAACGCAGGATCTGCCGCCACCAAAAGCGGGATCGCGCCGGACACTTCGGCAATGGCCGAGGTGTTCATCATGCCACCGGCGTGCACCTTGTAATCGTCACCGATCACATGGGCGTTGCTGATAATTCCGACAACCGGACGTGCCATAGGGCCTCACTTGCTCTCGTCGTTCATGCAAGATCGTATACCGCAGGCCAAAGCGATTGCCCAGCCTGACGCACCGTCCCGCGGCCTGATCCTAGATTTCGCCCATCAAAGCAGCAGCTTCAACACCCGCCATCGCCGCAATCGCATCGTTGTCCGATGTGTCCCCGGTCACGCCAACCGCGCCCACGACCTTGCCCGCTTTGTTGCGCAGCAGCACGCCGCCCGGCACCGGCACCACCTGCCCGCCGAACACCCCGTTCACCGCCGCCATGAAATAGGCCTGATCCTCGGCCCGTTTCATCTGCGCCGTGCCGGACATGCCCAGCATGACAGCGCCGTAAGCCTTGCCATGGGCAATGCCGAACCGTCCCGGCGACGCGCCATCGCTGCGTTCAAAGGCGACAACATGGCCGCCCGCATCCAGCACCACAACCGAAAGCGGCTTCAGCTCCATCTCGCGCCCCGTGCTGATCGCCTTGCGCACAATCTTGCGCGCCTGGTTCAACGTTACCGACATCGGCCTCTCCTTCTCTGGTTCAATAAATCCTCGGGGGAGCGCCGTCAGGCGCGGGGGCAGACAGCCCCCTGCCCGATCAGCCTCAGCCCGGGCCTCAGCCCTGCGCTTTCAACTCCAACCGCCGCGCGTGCAACACAGGCTCGGTATAGCCCGACGGCTGCACCCGTCCTTTCAGCACCAGATCGCAGGCCGCGGCAAATGCCACGCCGTCAAACCCCGGCGCCATCGGCGTATAGGACGCATCGCCCGCGTTCTGCTTGTCCACCACAGCCGCCATCTTGCGCAGCCCCGCCATCACCTGATCCTCAGAGATCACCCCGTGATGCAGCCAGTTGGCCAGCGCCTGAGCAGAAATACGGCAGGTCGCGCGGTCTTCCATCAGGCCCACGTCGTGGATGTCCGGCACCTTGGAACAGCCCACGCCCTGATCGACCCAGCGCACCACATAGCCCAGGATGCCTTGCGCGTTGTTCTCGATCTCTTGGGCAATCTCGGCGTCGCTCAGGTTCCGCCCGTCCATCACCGGAATGGTCAGCAGATCTTCCAACGTGCCGCGCGCCCCGCCCGCCTTGATCTCGTCCTGACGGGCCAGCACGTCCACCTCGTGGTAATGCGTCGCGTGCAGCGTAGCAGCGGTGGGCGACGGCACCCAGGCGCAGTTGGCGCCGGATTTCGGATGGCCGATCTTGGCCTTCAGCATGTCGGCCATCAGGTCGGGCATCGCCCACATCCCCTTGCCGATCTGCGCCTTGCCCTGCAAGCCACAGGCCAGCCCGATGTCGACGTTGCGATCCTCGTAGGATGTGATCCAGGCGGCGGATTTCATCTCGCCCTTGGGCACCATCGGCCCCGCTTCCATCGAGGTGTGAATCTCGTCGCCGGTCCGGTCCAGGAAACCGGTGTTGATGAACGCCACCCGCGATTTCGCGGCGCGGATGCATTCGGCCAGGTTCACCGATGTGCGGCGTTCCTCGTCCATGATGCCCAGCTTGACCGTGTTGGCGGGCAGGTCCAGCACCTTTTCGACGCGGGTGAAAATCTCGTCGGCCAGTGCGACCTCTTCCGGTCCGTGCATCTTGGGTTTCACCACATAGACCGATCCGGCCACCGAATTGCGCAGGCCATCCGACTTTTTCAGATCGTGCATGGCAATCAGCGTGGTGATCATCGCGTCCATCAACCCTTCGCTGATCTCGCGGCCTTCGGCGTCCAGAATCGCGGGGTTGGTCATCAGGTGGCCGACATTGCGCACCAGCATCAGCGACCGGCCTTTCAGAGTGCCCGCGCTGCCGTCGGCTGCGGTAAATGCGATGTCATCCGCCATCTTGCGGGTCATCTGCTGGCCGCCTTTTTCAAAGGTCTCTTGCAGATCGCCGGTCATCAGGCCCAGCCAGTTGCCATAGGCCACGACCTTGTCCTCGGCGTCCACCGCCGCGACGCTGTCTTCGCAGTCCATGATCGTGGACATGGCCGATTCCAGCCGCACGTCCGAGATGCCCGCCGGATCGCTGCCGCCGATGTCGGTGCCACGGTCCAGCATGATCTGGATGTGCAGGCCGTTGTTGCGCAGCAGCACGAAATCGGGTGCATCCGCGTCACCGCCAAAGCCCACGAAAGCGTCAGAACTGGCAAGTGCGACACTGTTGCCACCGGCAGTCAACGTCAAGGCGCCATCCGAAACGGAAACGCCGTCCACCGAAGACCACTGACCAGTCGACAACGGCGCCGCCTTGTCCAAGAACCCCTTGGCCCAGTCGATCACCCGCGCACCGCGTTTGGGGTCGTACCCCTTGCCCGCAGGCAAATCGCCCAGCGCGTCGGTGCCGTAGAGCGCATCATACAAGCTGCCCCAGCGCGCATTGGCCGCGTTCAGCGCAAAGCGGGCGTTGGTGATCGGCACGACCAGTTGCGGGCCGGGAATGTTGGCAATCTCGGGGTCCACGCCAGCGGTGTCGATCTTGAACGGTGCGCCCTCAGCCACCAGATAGCCGATTTCGCGCAGAAACGCGGTATAGCTTTCGGCGTCATGCGGCTGGCCACGGTGGTCCACATGCCATGCGTCGATCTGCGCCTGAATCTCTTCGCGTTTGGCCAGCATCTCGCGGGTCTTGGGACCAAGGTCGGCCACGATCCCGGCAAAGCCCGCCCAGAACGTGCTGGCATCCACGCCGGTGCCCGGCAGGGCGCGATCTTCGACAAAAGCGGCCAGTTGGGGGGCAACGCTCAGGCCGCTGCGATCCACATGGTTGGTCATGACAAACTCCGTATTCTGCTGTGTTGGCGCTAAAGCTAAGTTGAAACCTTGTCGCCGTAAACCTCTGACGGACAGATTGGTCATATATCTTTACCAGTTTACCGTCAGGTCGATGTGGGCTCTGAAAATCCTACCGCCAAACACGACGAAACCGGCCAAAGCCCAAGGGCTGTAGCCGGTTTCGCGCGCGAAAATTGAGAATGCTAGGCGATCGTCACTCTGTCACGGCTTGCGTGGCCACAGGTTCGCTGCTGGTGGCCTGATCTTCGTCGGTCCCAAAACCCCCGAAGACGTAAATCACTCCGGCAAGGACGGCCAGCGCCACGGCGGCACCGATGCCCACCAGCGACGGCTTGTGGCGTTTCGTTTGTTTATCAATATTTGTGTCAGATGCAGACATTGTGGAATCCTCTCGCTTGGCTGAAAGGGCGGGTTGCCGCCCCAGCGTCATGGAACTAACGTCCGCACCTACGCTTTGTTCCATATCAGACCGACGACAGGACAGCCCATGCGCGATGCCGCCCCCCAGACCATATACCTTGCCGACTACACGCCCTTTGGCTTTGACGTGGACGAGGTGCACCTGACGTTCGATCTGGCCCCTTCGGCCACCCATGTGCGCGCGCGCATCCGGTTCAGTCCCAAACCGGACGCCACCGACCGCACCTTTTTCCTGCATGGCGAGGATCTGACCCTGCTGGGCGCAAAAATCGACGGCGAGCCTGTGACCCCCAAGGTCACCCCCGAGGGTCTGACCTGCGATGTGCCGTCGATCCCGTTCACGTGGGAAAGCCACGTTCAGATCGACCCCGCCGCCAACACCGCGCTTGAGGGGCTGTACCAGTCGGGCGGCATGTTCTGCACCCAATGCGAAGCGCAGGGCTTTCGCAAGATCACCTATTACCCCGACCGCCCAGATGTCATGAGCACCTTTACCGTGCGGATCAACGGCCCGCATCCGGTGTTGCTGTCTAACGGCAACCTTGTGTCGTCGGGCGACGGCTGGGCCGAATGGCACGACCCGTGGCGCAAACCTGCCTATCTGTTTGCGCTGGTCGCGGGCGATCTGGTGGCGCATCGTGATACGTTCACCACGATGGAAGGCCGCAAGGTCGATCTGGCGCTGTACGTGCGCCCCGGCGACGAAGGCAAATGCGCCTTTGGCATGCAGGCGCTGAAAGACAGCATGACATGGGACGAACAGGTTTACGGGCGCGCCTATGATCTGGATGTGTTCAACATCGTCGCGGTCGATGATTTCAACATGGGCGCGATGGAAAACAAGGGGCTGAACATCTTCAACGCCTCTGCGGTCCTCGCCTCGCCCGAGACATCGACAGACATGAATTTCGAGCGGATCGAGGCGATCATCGCGCACGAGTATTTCCACAACTGGACCGGCAACCGCATCACCTGCCGCGACTGGTTCCAGCTGTGCCTGAAAGAAGGGCTGACCGTTTACCGCGACAGCCAGTTCACATCCGACATGCGCAGCGCGCCGGTGAAACGCATCGGTGACGTGATCGACCTGCACGGTCGCCAGTTCCCCGAGGATCAGGGGCCGCTGGCCCATCCGGTGCGGCCCGAAAGCTTTCAAGAGATCAACAACTTTTACACCGCCACCGTTTACGAAAAAGGCGCCGAAGTGATCGGGATGCTGCGCACGCTGGTGGGGCCGGATTCGTACAAGAACGCGCTGAATATGTACTTTGACCGCCACGACGGACAGGCCTGCACCATCGAGGACTGGTTGCAGGTGTTCGAGGATGCCACGGGCCGCGATCTGACCCAGTTCAAACGCTGGTATTCACAGGCCGGCACCCCGCATCTGAGCGTGACCGAGGATTACCGCAACGCGACCTACACGCTGACCTTCACCCAGCACACCCCGCCCAGTGCCGCCACGCCCGATCCGCAGCCTCTGGTGATACCGGTGGCCGTGGGCCTGCTGGACGCAAGCGGCAACGAGGTGATGGAAACGCAGGTTCTGGAAGTGACCGAAGGCACGCAAAGCTTTGCCTTTGCGGGGCACGCCTCCAAACCGACGGCATCCATCCTGCGCAACTTTTCCGCGCCCGTGGTGCTGGAGTTTGCCGCCGATCACGCCGCCCTGCTGGCCCATGACACCGACCCGTTCAACCGCTGGGAATCGGCGCGTGCGCTGGCGCTGGCGTCACTGCTGGCGACCATCACCAAAGGCACAAGCCCCGATGCGGATTACCTGCAAGGGATCGCAACCGTGCTGCGCGACGACCAGCTTGATCCGGCATACCGCGCGCTGATGCTGGGCCTGCCGGGGCAATCGGAACTGGCCGCCGCGCTGCACCGGAACGGCAACACGCCCGATCCGCAGGCGATCTATGACGCTGTGCAGGCGATGAAACAGGCGCTGGCGCAGACGCTCAAGGACGATCTTCCAGCGCTTTATGCCGACAATCAGGTGACCGCACCCTATGCGCCCGACGCCGAACAATCGGGCAAACGCGCGCTTGGCAATGCCGCGCTGTCGCTGCTGACCCGTCTGGACGGCGGCGATGCGGCGCAAGCGCAATACGACAGTGCTACCAACATGACACAACAACTGGCCGCGCTGGCCAACCTGATCCGCGCGGGCCGTGGCGATGCTGCATTGGCTGATTTCGAAGCGCAGTGGAAAGACGACCGGCTGGTCATGGACAAATGGTTCGCCCTGCAAGTGGGCGAGGCACAGCCCGACGATGCCGCCGACACGGCCAATGCGCTGACCCGTCACCGCGATTTCAACTGGAAGAACCCCAACCGCTTCCGCGCCACGCTGGGCGCGTTGGCGCAGCATCACGCGGGCTTTCATGCCGCGGACGGGTCGGGCTATGCGCTGCTGGCGGACTGGTTGATCAAGCTTGATCCGGTCAACCCGCAGACCACCGCGCGCATGTGTTCGGCCTTCCAGACGTGGCGGCGCTACGACCAGATCCGCCAGTCGCTGATGGCCAAGGAGCTGGACCGCATCGCCTCCACCCCGAACCTCAGCCGTGACACCACCGAAATGATCACCCGCATCCGCAACGCCTGAGGCCTGTCATGACCACTCCCCGCCCCGTCTGCCTGATCACCGGAGCCTCGGCTGGCATCGGCGCTGCCTGCGCGGTGCTGGCCGCCCAGCGCGGCTATGACCTGTTGCTAAGCTACCGCAGCGATGCGGCCGGTGCCGACGCCGTCAAGCAGCGCGCCGAGGCCGCCGGGGCGCGTGTTGTGCTGGTGCAGGCCGACGTGGCCGAACCCGACGCCATCGACCGGCTTTATGCCACGCTGGACGCCGAGTTTGGCCGCATCGACGCGCTGATCAACAACGCGGGTGCCATCGACGCCATCGCGCGGTTGACCGACATGGACCACGCCCGCCTGACCCGCATCTTTGCGGTCAACGTGGTTGGCGCGATGCTGGTGGCCAAGGGGGCTGTGCAACGGATGGAAGCACAGGGAGACGGCGGCAATATCGTCAACATCTCCTCTGCCGCCGCGCGGCTGGGGTCGGGCGGGCAGTTCGTGGACTATGCCGCCACCAAAGGGGCCATCGACACCTTTACCAAGGGGCTGTCGGACGAGGTCGCCCCCAACGGCATCCGCGTCAACGCGGTGCGCCCCGGCATTATCGAAACCGACATTCACGGCAAGGCCGGTGCGGCAGAGCGTGTCGAACACCTTGGGCCGATGACGCCGATGCGCCGGTCGGGCAGTGCGCAAGAGGTGGCAACCTCGGTGCTGTATCTTATGTCAGACGACGCCAGCTATATCACCGGCGCGTTTCTGGATGTGACCGGGGGACGCTAAGATGCCGATAACGCTGGGGCTGATCGTGTTGGGCATGATCGTCTACTTTGTGCTGCTGCGCGTGCGGCGCGGGTCTCGGATGGTGGCCGAGGTGATCGACATGCCCACTGACGTGCGCACGGCGGCACGTAGGCTGGGATACAAACGACGCACCGATGTGCATCCAGTGGATGGCATCGACGACCCGAAACTGGCGCAGGTCGCCTTGACAGCAGCCTATCTTGGTCTTGGCAAACCGCCCGCCGCTGCGGCCCCCTCTGCGCGGGTCGTGCAGCACGGCATGGCCCGTGACATCGAACAGGCGCGCAATATGATGGTGTTGGGCCACTGGCTTGTGCGCACCTGTGGAGGCGCCAAAGACGCCGTGTCACGTCTGGCGCGCAGGCTGTACGTGCTGGACGAGGGCGCGTCTGCGGCATGCGTGATAAGCATGCTACAGGGATTGTCCAAAGACGACGTTCCCACGTCCGGCCAGAACGCAGCACAGGCCGAGATCCGACAGGCTCTGCACGCCGCATGAGCGATTATATCTTTGAACGCAACGGCCGCCGCGCATCGACCGCAGTAACCGTTGTGGTGATCTGGGCGCTGCTGGCGCTGGCGATGGTGTTTCTGGATGCCTCGGTCTGGGTGGTGTGGCTGGGGGCGCTGGCCACCCTGCCCGCGCTGTATGATCTGGCGGTGGCGCGGGTGTCGTCGCTGCGGCTGTCCGACACCGCTGTGGACTGGCGATCCGGCAAACGCACCGGCAGCGCGCCCCTAAGTGCCATCAAGACCGTGCGGCTGGACACGCGGCTGGATATGTCGATCAAGGCGACCCTGATCCTGCACACAGGCGCGAACATACGGCTGCCGCTGGATGTGGTGCCCCCGTCGCGTGCGTTCGAAGATGCTCTGAAACAGCGCGGCATCCCCGTGGAGCGGCATCATTTTCGCCTGATCGGTTAGCTTTTGCGTTTGGGCCGCATCTTGGGCCGGATCGCATTGGGCAGCGCGCAATAGGGCTGTTTGCGGGTCCAGCCCGCGATGTCGCGCCGTTTGGCGGCGCTGCGCATCGGCCCCCAGTCGGCCGCCACCCCACGCCAACGGCTGTCGCGCCCGTAAACCATTCCGTCGCGCGGCACGGTCACTGCCAAGATACGCACCGCGCACGACAGGTTGGCCGCCCCTTTCATCAGGTCCGGCCCCGTGCCTGCGTTGCATTTGTACCCCCGTGCGGTGGACGGCAGGATTTGCAGCAACCCATACCACCGCCCGCCACCCCCCACGGCCTGCGGCTTGTATGTGCTTTCGTGTTTGGCCAGCGCCGACAGAAACCCCAGCCAGAACGCGCGCCGGTCGCGTATGTGGGCGTTTGGATAATTCGGACACCAGTCCGCGATGTCACGTGGCACGGTCTGAACCAGCGGCGCGCCGTGAGTCTTGAGCGCGGACAGCGCCGCGCGGTTCCACAGCATATGATTGGGCTGATGCGTCCAACGCGTGCGCGGCACATCGCCGTCACGCGCAGGCGGGCGTGGCATTTGCGACAGGTCGGCCAGCGCCACGGTCCCCGCTGACACCCCCCATATCGTCACCACAATTGCCATCAACATCCGTTTCATCGCAGCACTATGCGCAACAGCTTTGCGTCAAATCAAGCGATCACAGCACGCCCGGACCGCCCCACTGTGCCCGCCACAGCAACAGAGCCGCGAAAACACGCCATATTGTTGCCAGATTGACCAGCGCCGCCACGATTCGCCGGCGCAATTATTCGCCGGTCACGGTTCACGGCGCGTGCGATCTGGCCAAAGATGTCGGTGCAGTTTTCGACAAAATTCAAAGTAAATGCAAAAATCTTCTCCTAAAGCGGGAAATATGGCGCGCGCCACACCCGTCGTCGCTCAATCAGCGTCAAAGCTCCGCACCTCCGCCACGATTGCGCCTCAAACCAGGCCCAGATTGGCACCAGACAATCAAAATAACGAGTACATGAGATGCGATCGAAGTTCCAAGTGACCAGCCTGTTCACGAAGCTCCGCGATACGGCGCGCCGGTCTTCCTCGCATCTGGCGTTTGACGGTGTTGTCGACCCCAAGGGATTGACCGCGCGTCCCCCGCGCACGGTCGATCCCGTCCTTGCCCCGGCCCTGAGCATTCCCAGCCCCGATCCCACCGGCGAAGACCGCGCCTGTGACTTGCATCAAAACAGCGGCCAGCGTCTTGCCCGTCAGGAAGATTGGGCCGCCGTGTCCAAAGCGATCCGCGCAGCCGAAGCCGCAGGCACCCGCACCCCCGGCGGGATGCCCGTGGCGGACCTGATCGCCTTTGGCGCGCGCGCCGACGTGGTCCATGCAGCGGAACACGCCCTGCTGTCGGGCCGGCCCGCCAAGGATGCGCCGCTGCTGGACGGGATCATCGCGCTGGAAGAAGTTCTGGCCGAACACCCGGGCGACTATACCATCGCCTGTGTGGTCGCCATGGCGCACATCGACATCGGCTGGGCCTGGCGCGGCACCGGCTGGGCGGTCGAGGTGCCCCAGCGCAACCGCGAGGCCTTCGAGGCGCATTTCGACCGCGCCCGCGACATCCTTGAAACCTCTTTGATCGAGGACCAGCCCTCGCCCCTGCTGGCCACCGCCCAATGCGCGGTGCGCAGTGGCCTGCCCACCGACACCAACCGTCTGATCGCCGCCTACGAGGCGCTGATCGACATGGACCCGCTGAACGCGCGCGCCTATCGCAACATGGGCACCCATCTGCTGCCGCGCTGGCACGGGTCGGTGCAGGATCTGGAGGTGCAGGCCCGCCGTATGGCCAGCCGCAGCCAGGCCGTCTGGGGCGCCGGCGGCTATACCTGGGTCATGCTGGATGCCATCGCACTGGACGACGCGGCGTGCAGCCAGCTCGACATCGCGTTCTTCATCGAAGGGCTGCACGACATCCTGGCCCGCCGCACCGACCAGCACACGGTCAACCTGTTGGCGGCCTATTGTGCCAACACCATGGGCATGACGCTTGATGCTTCGGACGATGTCGCCTTTGTGCGCGGCCAGATCGCCGATTGCGCCAAATGGATCATCCGCCAGCACCTGACCGAATTGCACCCGATGATCTGGGCCCATGCCGCACGCGGGTTTGACAACAATCTGCGGGTGCGTTGCCCCGACCGGTTCGCCGCCGCAGGGGCCGCCGATGCCCACCGCATCCTGTGCGATATGTTCCGCCGCGAGCTGTCACAGGGCAAACGCGTGGTGTTCACCGACCGCGGCGCGCAGCTAGAACCGGTTTAACGCTGCACCCGCCGCGCCGCCGCAGCCAGCAGCGCGCGCGCATAAAACGTATGGGCGCCTTTCAGGCTGTCGAACACCGGCCCCAGCACCAGATCGCCGGATTTTGACCGGACCGGCACCACAACCGTCCCGAACAGCAATTGCGTCTCGCTGCACTGCGCCATCACCTTGAACCAGGATTTCGTGCGGCCCGACCGCTCGGCCATCATCAGCTCGTTCCCGCGCCGCGTCTCGACGGTCCAGATGGCGAACCGCTCGGACTGGCCATCCGCGACCGCGCGCGCTTGGGCATCGGTCGACGGGGCGCGCGCGGCAACACGCAGCACAAACCGTTCGGCGCGAAACAGCGGTGTGGTATAGAAGGCCGCCACATAGTCGGCCAGCGTCACCTGCCCTGGCACCACGCAACTGTAGCAGTCCGTGAAATGCCCCGCACGTTCGGCATAATCCGCAATCAACCGACCCGGCGGAATGTCCTGATTAACAACAACAACCATAGGCCAGCAGTATCCCAGATGCTGCGTCCTGCATAGCCTGCGTGGTGTCGCACCCTCTTGCAGCACAGCGGGTGCTGGACTACACCAGCCTGCAATGCCCCACAGCCTTTGGTGAGACCATGCTTGACCTGTCCTACGACCTGCCGAAACCCCGCGTGATTGCCGGTGCCAAACACGATTGGGAACTGGTGATCGGGATGGAAGTCCACGCACAGGTCGCATCCAACGCCAAGCTGTTCTCGGGCGCGTCGACCCAATTCGGCGCCGAGCCGAATTCGAACGTTGCCTTTGTGGACGCGGCGATGCCCGGCATGTTGCCCGTGATCAACGAATATTGCATCGAACAGGCTGTGCGCACGGGTCTGGGACTGAACGCCGAAATTCACCTGAAATCGGCTTTTGACCGCAAGAACTACTTCTACCCCGACCAGCCTGCGGGCTATCAGATCAGCCAGTTGTACCACCCCATCGTCGGCGAAGGCGAAGTGTTGGTGGAACTGGGCGACGGCACCGCGCGGCCGGTGCGCGTGGAACGCATCCACATGGAACAGGACGCGGGCAAGTCGATTCACGACATGGACCCCGATATGTCCTTTGTCGACCTGAACCGCGCCGGTGTCTGCCTGATGGAAATCGTCAGCCGCCCCGACATCCGCAGCGCCGAAGAGGCCGCCGCCTATATCCTGAAACTGCGCCAGATCATGCGCTATCTGGGCACCTGTGACGGCGACATGCAAAACGGCAACCTGCGCGCCGATGTCAACGTGTCGGTCTGCCGCCCCGGCGCCTATGAGCGCTACCGCGAGACCGGCGATTTCGGCCATCTGGGCACACGCTGCGAAATCAAGAACATGAACTCGACCCGCTTTATCCAGCAGGCCATCGAGGTCGAGGCACGGCGTCAGATTGCGATCCTTGAGGCCGGCGGCGAAGTCGATCAGGAAACG